>JAESGS010000559.1_pt1 | contig 24370 bp, 16 predicted proteins | sample 9269761 | NCBI WGS metagenome assembly JAESGS01 (sample SAMN15741799, study PRJNA653493) | algae metagenome | isolation source: Cyanosarcina radialis HA8281-LM2 and co-occurring heterotrophs from damp... | place: USA: Makauwahi cave, Hawaii | collected 2011-01-06 | reverse complement strand
CGCCAGTTCGAAACGCAACTCCTGCATCACGTTGATGTAGTCCACGTACTGCCGGGTGATCTCGGCGACGGGGATGTCCAGGATGTCCAGGTTCTGCCGGCGGATCAGGTACAGCAGCAGGTCCAGCGGGCCCTCGAACGCGTCGAGGATGACTTCCAGCGCGTCCGGCGGGATATACAGGTCCTGCGGGATCTGCAGCACGGGCTGACCATGCACCACCGCCAGCGGCATTTCCTGCTGCTGCGGATGCGTGGACTGGGTTTGCGGATTCGCGTCGGACGCGAGTTCGGAGCTCATCAAGAAGAAGCCGTAATGCTATTCATATCGCCATGGGGCAAGCGGTGCGCGGCAAGGGCGGCGCGATCCGGTCATGCGCAAAACAACACTCGAGTGCGTCGCAGGGCGAACGCGTCCCTTACATCAACCAGCAAAGCACACCGCACAAGGCGCGGGGCGGACAGCGAGGAGGTCGTCGGGCGCGGGCGGTGGGGGGCAGCGAATCGGTCGTCCCGGGCCCATTCCGTGTTTCGGGGGCTTGTGGGGTGCGCCGGTGTCAGTCGGTGTATCCCCTGGACGGGCCGCTGCTTCCGGCCGTGCAATGGATCAAGAGTAAGCGCTGGCAGGGGCGCTGTCCAGCACCGACAGGTGGGCCGCACGTACAATTCAGGCTTGAGCCTTGGGAGTAGACACATGTGGTATGCCATTGAAGGGTATGACGCCGCCGACGCCCTGCCCAAGCGGCTGGCGGCCCGCCCGGCGCATCTGGCCCGCCTGACCGCCCTGCGGGACGAGGGTCGCCTGCTGCTGGCCGGCCCCTGTCCGGCCATCGATGCGGAGGATCCGGGCCCGGCCGGCTTCAGCGGCAGCATCGTGATCGCCGAGTTCGACTCGCTGGACGATGCACGCGCCTGGGCCGACGCCGACCCTTACGTGGAAGCCGGTGCGTATGCGCGGGTGGACGTGCGGCCGTTCCGCAAAGTCCTGCCATGAGCCGCGTCGACCGCATCCGTGCCGCTTTGGAGGACGCCCTGCAGCCGCAGGCCCTGGACGTCATCGACGACAGCCACCGGCACGCTGGCCACGAAGGGGCCCGTGACGGGCGGGGGCACTTCACCGTGCGGATCGTCAGTGACGCGTTTGCCGGCAAGCCGCCCTTGGCCCGCCACCGGGTGGTGTACGCCGCCCTGGGCGACATGATGGAGACGGATATCCACGCCCTGTCGATCGAGGCCCGGACGCCGTCGGAAGCCCGCTGAGCCTGCCGCCCGGCCTGATGCGGCCGGGTGGCGCAGCGGCCATCGTTGGGTAGCCAGTACCGACTGGAAACGTTTACATTCCCGGCCTGACTGCCTGGGAGGGCGCTCATGCCCCGGATTGCCAACCCCCACCCCGCACGCCGCCGCGGCGTCATTGCGCCCTTGATGCTTGCCGCGCTGCTGTCCGCCACCGCCGCCGCTGCCTCTCCATCCACCCCCGACCGGTCGGCCGAAAAGGCCTTCGTGGATGCGCTCATGGCCAGGATGACCTTCGAAGAGAAGCTGGGCCAGCTGAACCAGCCATCCGGCGTGGGCAACAACACAGGCCCGGCCGCGATGGCCGGCAGCGAGGACCAGATCCGCAAGGGCCAGATCGGTTCCTACCTGGGCACGCAGGGGGCGGCGCTGACGTGCCGGCTGCAGCGGATCGCGGTGAAGGAGTCGCGGCTGGGCATCCCGCTGCTGTTCGGCTACGACGTGATCCACGGCCACCGCACCGTCTTCCCGGTTCCGCTGGGGGAGTCGTCCAGCTTCGATCCGGTCGAAGTCGAGAATGCTGCGCGCGTCGCCGCGGTGGAGGCGTCGGCGCACGGCATCCACTGGACCTATGCCCCGATGGTGGACATCGCGCGCGATCCGCGCTGGGGCCGCGTGGTCGAAGGCGCCGGCGAGGACCCTTATCTCGGGTCGGTGCTGGCGGCGGCGCGCGTGCGCGGGTTCCAGGGCGATGACCTGGCCGCGCCCGATACCGTCATGGCGACCGCCAAGCATTTCGTGGCCTATGGCGCGGCCGAAGCGGGTCGCGACTACAGCGTGGCCGACATCTCCGAGCGCACGCTGCGCGAACTGTACCTGCCCCCGTTCAAGGCGGCGGTCGATGCCGGCGCGCAGTCGATGATGGCCTCGTTCAACGAAGTCGCCGGCGTGCCGATGCATGCCCATCGCGCGTTGATCGAAGACCTGTTGCGCAAGGAGTGGGGCTGGGATGGCCTGATGGTCAGCGACTACACCGGCGTGATGGAGCTGATGCCGCACGGCGTGGCGGCCACGCCCGAGGACGCGGGCAGGCTGGCGCTGCGCGCGGGCGTCGATGTGGACATGGTCAGCCAGATCTACGTCAACGATCTTCCCGCTGCGGTGAAGGCCGGCCGCGTGCCGATGGCACAGGTGGACGCATCGGTGCGTCGCGTGCTCAACGCCAAGTACCGGCTTGGACTGTTCGATGATCCCTTCCGTTACTGCTCGGACGATGGCGCCCGCGAGCGCGCGCTGACGCTGACGCCCGCCCATCGCGAGGCCGCGCGACGCATGGCGCAGAAGTCGCTGGTGTTGCTGGAGAACGAAGGCAACGTGCTGCCGTTGTCCAGGTCATTGCGCACGCTGGCGGTGATCGGGCCGCTGGCCGACCATCAGCGCGCGATGCTGGGCAACTGGGCCGTGGCGGGGCGCGAGGAAGATGCGGTGACGCCGCTGGACGGCCTGAAGGCCGCACTGGGCGACAAGACCCGTCTGATCGTGGCCAAGGGCGCCGACATCGACAGCACGGATACGTCCGGTTTCGACGCAGCCCTCCGGGCAGCGAAGCAGGCCGATGCCGTGGTCATGTTCCTGGGTGAACACCCTGACATGAGCGCGGAAGCGAACAACCGCACGTCGCTCGACCTGCCCGGCGTGCAGCAGGAACTGGCGCTTGCGGTGGCGGCCACCGGCAAGCCCGTGGTCGTCGTGCTGTTGAACGGGCGGCCCTTGTCGATCGGGGCGCTGCAGGGCAGGGTGCCCGCGATCCTGGAAGCATGGTTCCCCGGCGTGGAAGGTGGCCATGCCATCACCGATGTGCTGTTCGGCGACGTCAACCCGTCGGCGAAGCTCCCGGTCACCTTCCCGCGCAACGTGGGTCAGGTGCCCATCTACTACGCGCACAAGAACACCGGTCGACCGCCGCGCGAAAGCGAGAAGTACACCAGCAAGTACCTTGACGTGCCGTGGACACCGCTGTATCCCTTCGGTCACGGCCTCAGCTACACCACGTTCCGTTACGACGCGCCCGTCGTGCAGCACGCGAAACTGGGCCTGCCGTTGCAGTCGCAGCAGGTCAGCGTGCGCGTCACCAATACCGGCGCGCGGTCCGGCGTGGAAGTCGTACAGCTTTACGTGCGGGACGACGTGGCCAGCGTGACCCGGCCGGTGAAGCAGCTGCGCGGGTTCCAGCGCGTCGGCCTGGAGCCCGGTGAGTCCAGGACGGTCACCTTCACCTTGGGCTTCGAGGATCTGGCGCTGTACGACCTCGACATGAAGCGCGTCGTCGAGCCAGGCACCTTCACGGTGTTCGCCGGCGGAAGCTCGGATACGGTGCTGCAGGCGCAGTTCGAAGTGGAAGCGTCGCGCCGCTGATGCTGCGTTGCGGCAAGATCACAGTCGTTCGACGCGACGTGCAAGTGATTGAAAACAAAGCCTGTGTGACGTGAAATAACGCAGGCTTTACACGTTTCCGTGAAAACGGTTACAGTCCGCGCCACTTGCAGCAGTCATCACCGCGGAGGGGCGGGGAATGGCGCGAACAGCGGTCACCATCAAGGATGTTGCGCGCGAAGCCCGGGTATCCGTGGCGACGGTGTCGCGTGCCTTGAATGGCCACGAGAACGTCGCCGAATCCGTCCGCCAGCAGGTGCTCGCCACCGCGGACCGCCTGCGCTACCAGCCGCACGCGGCTGCCCGCAGCCTCAGCAGCCGCCGCACCCAGACCATCGGCGTCGTGCTGCCGGACCTGTACGGCGAATTCTTCTCCGAACTGATCCGTGGCATCGACCAGGTCGCCCGCGCGCGTCGCCAGCATTTGCTGGTGTCCAGCTACCACGGCCATCCGGAAGAGCAGGGCGAAGCCCTGCGTGCCATGCGCGGTCGCGTGGACGGCCTGCTGGTGCTGTCGCCCTATACGGATCGCCCCGGCTTCCTGGTGGACAACCTGCCCTCGGCATTGCCTGCCGTGCTGATCAATACGCACCTGCCGGATTCGCCGTACTCCGCGCTCAGCGTGGACAACTATGGTGGCGCCACCACGATGGTGGCGCACCTGGCGCAGGTCGGCCACGGCACCATCGCGTTCATCGGCGGACCGCGGGACAACTTCGATGCGCGCGAGCGCCTGCGCGGTTACCGCGATGCGCTGTCGCAGCACCTGGGAGACGCGAAGCCGATGGAATACGACGGCGATTTCAGCGAGGCCTCGGGCTACGAAGCGGGCAAGCGCATCCTGGCGGAGCGCGTGCGCCCGCACGCGGTGTTCGCCGCCAACGACATGATGGCGCTGGGTTGCCTGTATGCCTTCAACGAAGCGGGCGTGCGCGTCCCCGACGACATCGCGCTGGCCGGTTTCGATGACATTCCGCTGGCGCGTTTCGTTCACCCTACCTTGACCACGATGCGGGTCAGTATTGCCGAGTTGGGCGGCCAGGCCATGAGCCGGTTGCTGGACACCATCGACTCCGACGGCGAACGCGTCGCCGCGTCATCCACGTTGACTCCGGAACTGATCGTGCGGGCATCGAGCGCAGTAAAGGGTGCGGGAAAAGCATCCGCGTAGCGGGCCAGGAGTTTGGTTTTTTTTGACTGTAGATGTAACCGATTACACATTGCTCCAGAAAGCAACCAGAACGAAAGATCCTTTGGAGGGAGAGGCTATGAATCGTCACACACACACGAAGTACCGCCCCAACCGCAGCCTGCTGGCCTGCGCGCTGGCCAGCTGCCTGGTCATCGCCGCACCGCAGGTGTTGGCTCAGTCGACGGCTGCGACCATCCGTGGCCAGGTGACGCTCGATTCGACGCCTGCGTCGGATGGCAAGGTCACGGCCACCAACATCAACACCGGCCTGACCCGTTCGGTGGATGTTGGCGGCAACGGTGCCTACAACCTCGCGGGCCTGCCGCCGGGAACCTATCGCATCGACGTCACGGCTGGCGGTCAGACGAATTCGAAAGTGGTGACGTTGCAGGTTGGCCAGACCGCAACGCTCAATGTGCCAGTCGGTGGCGTCGCGGAAACCGCCACGACGGGCGAAGCGACCACGCTGGAAGGCGTGTCGGTCACCGCACAGGTCCTGGCGGAAACCAAGACCTCGGAAATTTCGACCTACGTCACCCAGAAGCAGATCGACGCGTTGCCGCAGGGCAACCGCAACTTCTTGGCGTTCGCCGAACTGGCGCCGGGCGTCCAGTTCCAGACCGGTACCGATGGCTCCACCAAGCTGCGGGCCGGTGCCCAGAGCGCCAATGGCATCAACGTCTACATCGATGGCGTTGGACAAAAGAACTACGTGCTGCAGGGCGGCATCAGCGGCCAGGATTCGACGCGCGGCAACCCGTTCCCCCAGTCCGCGATCGGTGAATACAAGGTCATCACCCAGAACTACAAGGCAGAGTTCGACCAGGTGAGCAGCGCCGCCATCGTGGCGACCACCCGTTCTGGCACCAACGAATTCCAGGGCAACTTCTTCTGGGACCGCACGTCCACCGATTGGCGGGAGCCCACCGAATTCGAAGAGCGGGCCGGCACCAAGGCCGAATCCAAGGATGAGCAGTACGGTGTTTCATTCGGTGGCCCGATCATCCGGGACCAGGCGCATTTCTTCGTCGCATACGAGGCCAAGGAGATCTCTTCTCCCCGCACGATCATCCCCGGCCGCGGCTATTCGTACGACGAGCTGCCGTCCGACATCCAGCAGCAGATCGGTACCGGATTGTTCTCCGCGCCGTTCAAGGAAGATCTGTACTTCGGCAAGATCGACTGGCTGTTCGGCGAGAACCATTACTTCGAGCTCACCGCGAAGTATCGCGAGGAAGCCGAGGTCACCAGTCTGGGCGACCAGAACCTGCCCAGCTATGCCACGGACAAGGTCAACGACGAGACCCGCGTCGACCTGCGCTACCAGCTGACTGCCGGCGACTGGTTGAACGATGCGCATCTGACTTACGAGGACACGAGCTGGGGCCCGCGTCCTCGTACCAGCGGCGTGGCCTACATCCTCAGTGACAGCACCAACTGGCGCGACACCATCATCAAGACGGGTGCAGGCCCCGACTACCAGAACAAGGGCCAGGAAGGTTACGGCTTCCAGAATGACCTGACGTTCACGGGCTGGGCCGGGCACACGTTGAAGATGGGCGTGAAGTACAAGCGCGTGGAGGTGCGCGCGCAGGAGCAGTCGCCGTACAACCCCGCGTTCTACTACGACATCAATGGCAGCCTGACCCAGCCCATCCATGTTTCCTTCGGCGTGCCGGTGGCCGGGGTGGGCGATGGCAGCGCGGAGTCGCGCAACAACCAGTATGGCCTTTACATCCAGGACGACTGGGAAGTGAACGACAAGCTGATCCTCAACTTCGGCGTCCGCTGGGACTACGAAGAAAGCCCGACGTACCTGGATTACGTCACGCCCACCGATGTCGCTGCCTCGCTGCGTTCGTCCACCGCCATCAACAATCCCAACTCGGGTGTGGTGGTCGAGGACTACATCAGCAACGGCAACGATCGCAAGGCGGACAAGAACAACTGGGCACCGCGCCTCGGCTTCTCCTACGATCTCAACGCGGACCAGCGCCACGTTATCTATGGTGGTGCAGGTCGTTCGTACGATCGCAACCTGTTCGACTGGCTGCAGCTGGAAGTGACGAAGGCCAGCTACAACACCGTCGACTTCGCGTTCGCGCCCTCCTGCCCGACGCCGGGTGTGGGCAACTGCCTGGCCTGGAATCCGGCCTACTTCGATCCCGCCGTGCTGGCGACGCTGGCATCCACGTCGGGTGCAGGCCGTGAAGTCTTCATGTTGAACGACGAGATCGAGACGCCTTACTCCGACCAGTTCAGCATCGGCATGCGCAATTCGATCGGCAGCTGGTTGACGGATGTCACGCTGTCGCGAGTCGTGAGCAAGGACGGCTTTGCCTTCCTGCTGGGCAACCGCCGTCCGGATGGCAGCTTCTTCCCGCCGGGCAGCACGTGGGATCCGAAACCGTGGGGCCAGGGTTTCCCGGGCTTCGGCAATCTCATCCTGGGTACGAACGGCATCGAGACGCGCGCAAACTCGCTGCTGCTCAAGGTGGAGAAGCCGTACACGCCTTCAAGCGGCTGGGGCGTGACGTTTGCTTACACGTACACGGATGCCGAGGAGAACCGCCAGTCCGGCGAAGTGTTCTCGCTCGACAAACCCACGATCGCCGACTACGGGTGGAAAAAGGCGGGCGGCGTGCCTGATCATCGCCTGGTGGCATCGGGCATCTACGATGCGCCTTGGGGCATCACGCTCAGCGGCAAGTTGACGCTGGCCTCGCAGGCGCCCCGTTATGCGACCAACTGCCTTGATGCCCCGGATTTCAACAACTGCTTCTTCGACCAGTACGAGCCCGATGGAACGCTGGGCTTCAAGCAGTTCGATCTGGCCGCGTCCAAGGAATGGGATACCGGCACCGACCTGAAGTTGCGGGTGCGTGCTGACGTGCTGAATGTATTCAATTGGGTCAATTACGCCGGTTACGACGACTGGTACGGCGCTCCGGGTAGTCCGAATGCGAATTTCGGCGAGCCCAACAGCCAGTTCCTCCCCACCCGAACCTTCAAGCTGTCCTTCGGTCTGAGCTGGTAACAACGACCCGGAAGCCGGCAGATGCTGCAAGGCATCTGCCGGTAACCGGGTTTCTTTTCACGTAAACTTGTAAACGGTTACATGCAGGAAATCGCCTTGAAAAAGCATGTCAAACGCCAGCGCGTCCTGTGGTTTTCCGGGCTCGTGCTGACGCTCTTCCTAGCAGCTTGCCAGAGGGCGCCCGAGCCGGCGGCGGCGCCTGCCGCTCGACCCGCTGCGACCACGCCCGTGGCGGCGAAACCCGAGCCGCCGGCGAAGCCCGAACTGCCGCCGCTGTTCCGCGACATCGAGCGCCGCACGTTCCAGTTCTTCTGGGACACCACCAACGAAATGAACGGGCTGACCCCCGACCGGTATCCGTCGCGTCCGTTCGCCAGCATCGCATCGGTGGGCTACGCATTGACGGCGTATCCGATCGGCATCGAGAACGGATGGGTGAGCCGCGGCCAGGCCGTGGACCGCACGCTGACCACGCTGAAGTTCTTCCGCGACCTGCCCTCCGGGCCGCAGGCGACGGGCAAGGGCGCCTACAAGGGTTTCTACTACCACTTCCTCAACATGGACACTGGGCACCGCTACGACAGCTGGGTGGAGCTGTCCAGCGTGGACACCTCGCTGCTGATGATGGGCGTGCTGTTCGCCCAGTCCTACTACGACCGCGACGACCCGCGCGAGAAGGAGATCCGCGAACTCGCCGACACCCTCTACAGGCGCATCGACTGGACCTTCCTGCAGAAGAACAAGCCGCTGGTCGCGATGGGCTGGTTTCCGGAAAGCGGCATCATCCCGCATGACTGGAAGGGCTACAGCGAAGCCATGATGGTCTACGTGCTGGCGATGGCCTCGCCGACGCATCCGGTGGAGCCGGAAGCGTGGGAAGTGTGGACGCGCAGCTACGGCGAGCTCTGGGGTGTGTTCCAGGGACAGGAGTACCTGACGTTCGCACCGCACTTCGGGCACCAGTACAGCCATGTCTGGATCGACTACCGCGGCATCCAGGACGCGTACATGCGCGAGAAGGGCATCGACTATTTCGAGAACAGTCGCCGCGCCACGTACGCCCAGCGCGCCTACGCCATGGAGAACCCGATGAAGTGGCGCGAGTACGGCGAGAACGTGTGGGGGCTGACCGCCAGCGACGGTCCCCAGCAGACGCTGCAGGAATACCGCGGCGAACAGCGCCAGTTCCGCCACTACTCGGCGCGCGGCGCGGGTTTCCGCGAGAACTTCGATGACGGCACCATCGCACCGACCGCCGCCATCGCGTCGCTGCCGTTCGCGCCGGAGATCGTCATCCCGGCCACCGAGGAAATGCACAAGCGCTACGGCGACTACCTGTATTCCAGCTACGGCTTCCTGGACTCGTTCAATCCCAGCTTCGACTACGACATTCCGCTGAAGACCGGACGCATCGTGCCGGGCAAGGGCTGGGTGGCCAGCGACTACATCGGCATCGACCAGGGCCCGATCCTGGCGATGATCGCGAACTACCGCAACGGCTTCGTCTGGGAAGTGATGAAGAAGAACCCCTACATCCGCGACGGCCTGGAGAAGGCCGGCTTCCAGGGCGGCTGGCTGCAGGCGAAGAAGGGCGAAAAGACCGGCGCGGCCGACAATGCCGAGCAGGCCCGGCAGGCCGATCCCGAAGCGGCCGCGGCACGTGCGCTGGGCAGTGCGGAGTCGCGGGCCCACCAGGCGGCGCAGCCCGAGGCGCCGCCGCGTACACAGCAGCCGCAGTAAGCTTGTTCCATGCTCCACGACGCGACCGCACCGTTCTCTCCAGCACGCATCAGGTACTTCTCCGGTGGAAGGAGGTACCTGGTGCGCTGCTGTCTGGTGCTGGCCGTGCTGGCGATGAGCGTCGTCGTGGCGGGCTGTTCGCGCAAGGCCGACGACCGACAGGTGGTGACGTTCTGGGTGATGGGCTACGAAGGTGAAGTGGTGGCCAGGCTGCTGCCGGAGTTCGAACGCCAGAACCCGGGCATCCGCGTGGACCTGCAGAACATTCCCTGGCTGTCCGCACACGAGAAGCTGCTGACGGCGTTCGCCGGCGAGGCGCTGCCGGATGTCAGTCCGATCGGCAATACCTGGATTCCGGAATTCGCCGCGCTCGGCGCACTGGAGCCACTGGACGACGAGATCGACGCCACGGCCGGCTTCGACGCGGGCGACTACTTTCCGGGCGTTTGGGATACCGGCGTGGTCGACGGGCGCACGTACGCAGTGCCGTGGTACGTGGAGACCCGCCTGCCGTTCTACCGCCGCGACATGCTGGCCAAGGCCGGCATCGACAGGGTGCCAGTCAGCTGGGACGAGTGGCGCACGGCCATGCAGGCGGTCAAGCAGCAGGCGGGCGAGGGCAACTATGCCATCCTGCTGCCGCTCAACGAGTTCGAACCGCTGCTCAGCCTGGCGATCCAGCAGCCCGAGCCGCTGCTGCGCGACGGTGGCCGCTACGGCAATTTCCGCAGCGCGGGCTTCCGCGAGTCGCTGGGGTTCTACAAGGAGATGTTCGACCGGGAGTGGGCGCCGGTGGTCACCAACAACCAGATCTCCAACGTGTGGGACGAATTCGGCAAGGGGTTCTATTCGTTCTACATCTCCGGCCCCTGGAATATCGCCAAGTTCAAGGAGCGCCTGCCGGCATCGCAGCAGCAGGATTGGATGACGATGCCATTGCCGGGGCCGGACGGACCCGGGGCGTCGCTGGCCAACGGCACCAGCTTCGTCGTGTTCAAGGATTCCCCAAACAAGGCGGCCGCCTGGAAGCTCATCGCTTATCTCTCGACCCCGCAGGTGCAGGCGCGCTTCCACGCGCTGACCGGCGACCTGCCGCCGCGCCGTTCGCCGTGGCTGACGCCGGCGCTGGCAAACGACCCGCATGCCAAGGCGTTCCGTGAGCAGCTGGAGCGTGCGGTATCCACGCCCAAGGTGCCGGAGTGGGAGCGCATCGCCACCGAAATGCGCCTGCTGGGCGAACAGGTGGCCAATGGCCGCATGACCGTGGACCAGGCGGCGGAAGAACTCGACCGTCGCACCGACCGCATCCTGGAGAAGCGCCGCTGGATGCTGGACCACGCGCAGGGCGCGGGAGCGGCACAATGAAGCGCTCGCTGGCCGGGTGGCTGTTCGCGGCGCCTGCGCTGACGGTGATCGTGGTCTTCTTCGGCCTGCCGGTACTGGCCGCGCTGGCGCTCAGCCTCACCGATTTCGACATCTATGCGCTGGCCGACCTCGGCAACCTGCGCTTCGTCGGCCTCGACAACTATATCGGCCTGCTGCAGAACCCGATCTTCTGGAAGTCGCTCGGCAACACGCTGTACTTCGTCGTGGTCGGCGTGCCGCTGTCCGTGGCGCTGTCGCTGGGCGCCGCGCTGCTGCTGCATTCGCGGCTGGGCCGTTTCAAGGGCTTCTTCCGCACGGCGTTCTTCGCCCCCGTGGTGACCACGGTGGTGGCGGTCGCGGTGATCTGGCGTTACCTGTTCCATAACAAGTACGGGCTGGTGAACTGGGGCCTGTCGTGGCTGGGCATCGATCCCGTCGACTGGCTGGGTGACCCGGCGTGGGCCATGCCCACCATCATCCTGTTCGCGGTGTGGAAGAACTTCGGCTACAACATGATCATCTTCCTGGCCGGCCTGCAGAGCATTCCGGAAGACCTGTACGAAGCCGCGCGCATCGATGGCGCCTCACGCTGGGCACAGTTCCGCCACATCACGCTGCCGCAGCTCGGCCCCGTGCTGCTGCTGGTCGGCATCCTGACCATGGCCGGCTACTTCCAGTTGTTCGCCGAACCCTACGTGATGACGCAGGGCGGTCCGCTGGAGAGCACCAAGAGCGTGCTGTACCTGATGTACGAAGAAGGCTTCAAGTGGTGGAACCTCGGCAATGCGTCCGCGGTGGCGTTCCTGCTGTTCGTGCTAATGACCGTGGTGACCACCGGCCTGCTGTGGTTCGCGCGCAAGCGGGGCGTGGAATGAACCGGCGCGTGGCTTCCGTCATCGTCAACAGCCTGCTGGTCGGCCTGGCCGTCATCAGCCTGGGGCCGCTGCTGTGGATGCTGTCGGTGTCCTTCATGCAGACCGGCGAGGCGGGGCACTTCCCGCCACCGCTGCTGCCGGATGCACCCACGCTGCACAACTACCGCGAGCTGTTCGTGCGTGCCGGCATGGGGCGTTACCTGCTGAACAGCTTCATCGTGTCCACCAGCGTGATGCTGCTGTCGCTGCTGTTCAACACCATGGCCGGTTACGCGTTCGCCAAGCTGCGCTTCAAGGGACGCGATCGGACGTTCCGTGCCTTGCTGGCGGCGCTGGTGATCCCCGCGCAGGTGGCCATGATGCCGCTGTTCCTGCTGCTGAAGCAGATGGGACTGGTCAACACGTACGCGGGCGCCATCGTGCCCGGCATGGCGGCGATCTTCGGCATCTTCCTGGTGCGCCAGTACGCGCGGTCGATTCCCGATGAACTGCTGGAAGCCGCGCGCATCGATGGCGCCGGCGAAGCCCGTATCTTTTTCCAGATCGTCCTGCCGGGGCTGAAGCCGATCCTGGTGACGCTGGCGATCTTCAGTTTCCTGGGCGCATGGAATGATTTCATGTGGCCGCTGATCGTGCTGAGCGATGACACCCTGCAGACGCTGCCGGTCGCGCTGGCGTCGCTGTCGCGCGAGCACGTGATGGACTACGAACTGATGATGGCCGGCTCGGTCGTCACCATCCTGCCGGTGCTGCTGCTTTTCCTGGTGCTGCAGCGCTATTACATCCACGGTCTGTTGCTGGGCAGCGTGAAAGGCTGAGCCTGCCGCGCATTGCCCGTTGTCGGAGACGAAAACATGACGTTGTCCTTTTCCCGCCTTGCGGCAGGCGCGATGCTGCTGCCGGTCGCCGCGTTGGCCACCGCCGCCGAACCCGTCCGCATCCTGGACGCGTTCGAAGACGCATCGGCGTGGCGCGTGGTGACCTCCAACCAGGTCAGCGGTGCCATCCGCATGGCCGATGGCGTGGAAGGCAAGGCGATCTGCCTGGACTACGACTTCAACGGTGTTTCGGGCTATGCGGGCATCCAGCGCGACCTGCCGCTGACGTATCCCGGCAACTTCGAGTTCGGCTTCCAGCTGCGGGGCGACTCGCCGCGCAACGACCTGCAGTTCAAGGTGGTGGATGCCAGCGGCGACAACGTGTGGTGGGTCAACCGTCCGAAATACGAGTATCCGACGGCGTGGACGCCGGTGCGCTACAAGCAGCGCCACATCGACAAGGCCTGGGGGCCTGATCCGGACCGCGTGCTGCGCAAGAGCGCGAAGCTCGAGTTCACCGTCTACAACAATGCGGGCGGCAAGGGCTCGGTCTGTTTCGACCAGCTGACGTTCCAGGCGCGGCCGGTGGATGACGGCGCGCCGCTGAAGGGCAGGGCGAGCGCATCGGCAGCGTTTCCCGCCGGTGCGGCGGCCCTTGCCGTGGATGGCAGCACGGAGACGGCCTGGTCGGCGGACCTGCAGGGTGAAGCGGATCCGCAGATCACGCTGGATCTCGGCAAGCCCCGCGAGTTCGGCGGGCTCGTCGTGCGCTGGAAGCAGGGACAGCACGCATCTGACTATCTGGTGCAACTCTCCGACGACGGCGTCCGCTGGCGCGATGTCCGCACGGTGGTGGACGGTAACGGCGGCGACGACTACCTCGCGCTGCCGGAGAGCGAAGCGCGCTACGTCCGGTTGCTCGGCGGCGATGGCCCGGGCCGCGCATTCGCGTTGGCCGAACTGGAGGTCAAGCCGCTGGCATTCGCGTCGCATCCCAACGACTTCATCAAGGCGATGGCTGCCGGATCGCCGAAGGGCTGGTTCCCGCGTGGATTCAGTGGTGAACAACCCTACTGGACCATCGTGGGTCTGGATGGCGGCCGCGAACAGGGCCTGATCGGCGAGGACGGTGCGGTCGAGATCGCCAAGGGCGGCATCAGCATCGAGCCGTTCGTGCAGGTGGACGGCCGATGGGTCGGGTGGGCCGACGTGCAGGTGTCGCAGTCGTTGCAGGACAACTATCTGCCGATCCCCACCGTCACCTGGAAACATGCCGGGTTCGCGCTTACCACCACTGCGTTCGCCGCGGGAAGGCCGGGCGACTCGCGCGTCGTCGCGCGCCATCGCCTGACCAACACCGGCACCACCTCGCGCGACTACGTGCTGGCGCTGGCCATGCAGCCGTGGCAGGTCAATCCTCCCAGCCAGTTCCTCAACACGACGGGCGGCTTCAGCCCGATCAACGCCATCAGCGTGCGCGATGGCGTGGCCAGCGTGAATGGCCGCGACAGCGTACGGTTCATGCGTCCGGACGCCGCCCTGGCTTCGCGTTTCGATGCAGGCCTGATCCGCGAGCGGCTGGCGTCGATGGATACCGAAACCCGCGCCGGCGACGCGCACGTGGTTGGCGAAGCGGACGGACTGGCGTCCGCCGCCGTGCTGTACCGGATCACGCTCGCACCCGGGGAGAGTCGCGACGTGGAGTGGGTGGCTCCGCTGGAGGGCGTGCTGCCCGCAAGCCTCGATGCAGAGCGGGAACAGCAGGCGACGGCGGCAATGTGGCGCGCCAAGCTCGGTGAGATGAAGTTGCAGGTGCCCGCCGAAGGGCAGCCCGTCGCGGACACGCTGCGCACGGCGCTGGCGCACATGCTGATCTCGCGCATCGGTCCGCGCCTGCAACCGGGCACGCGTTCCTATTCGCGCAGCTGGATCCGTGACGGTGCGATGATTTCCGAGGGACTGCTGCGCCTGGGACGGCCGGAGGTGGTGAAGGAATATGTCGAGTATTACGCGCCCTACCAGTTCGAGAACGGCAAGGTGCCGTGCTGCGTGGACGACCGCGGCAGCGATCCGGTGCCGGAGAACGACAGCCACGGCGAGCTGATCTTCAACATCGCCGAGTACTACCGTTATACCGGCGACAAGGCGTTCCTGCGGAAGATGTGGCCGCACGTGCAGGGCGCCTTCGCCTACATGGACGAACTGCGCCTCAGCGAGCGCACCGAGGCCAATCGTGCCGTCAATCCGGCCTTCTTCGGCATGATGCCGGCCTCGATCAGCCACGAAGGCTATTCGGCCAAGCCGATGCATTCGTACTGGGACAATTTCTGGGCGCTGCGCGGTTACAAGGACGCGGTCGAGGTGGCGGAAGCGCTGGGCGAGACCGCCGCGTCGAAGCGGATGGCCGCGTCGCGCGACCAGTTCCGCGATGACCTTTACGCGTCGCTGCGTGCGACCACCAAACTGCACGGCGTCACGTATCTGCCAGGCGCAGCGGAGATCGGCGATTTCGACCCGACCTCGACCACCATCGCGCTGGCGCCGGGCGGAGAGCAGGGCAAGCTGCCGGCCGACCTGCTGCACGGCACGTTCGAACGCTACTGGACCGAGTTCGCGCAGCGTCGCGATGGCCAGCGCGCATGGAAGGACTACACGCCCTACGAGTGGCGCAACGTGGCGGCGTTCGTAAGGCTGGGTTGGCGCGAGCGGGCGTGGGAGGCCGTGGATTTCTTCTTCAAGGATCGCGCGCCGCAGGCGTGGAACCAGTGGGCCGAAGTGGTCTCGCGCACGCCGCGCACGCCGTTCTTCGTCGGCGATCTGCCGCACGCGTGGGTGGCGTCGGATTTCGTGCGCTCGGCGCTGGACATGTTCGCCTATTCGCGCGAACGGGATGACAGCATCGTGCTGGCCGCCGGGGTGCCGGTCACGTGGCTGGACGGGGAGGGCATTGCGCTGGACGGACTGCGTACGCCGAACGGCATCCTTGCTTACTCGCTGCGCCGGGCTGGCAACGAATTGCTGCTCGAAGCGAAGACGGGCCTGGCGTTGCCCGTGGGTGGGCTGGTGCTGCCATGGCCCTATGAAGGTGCGCCCGGCGAGACCCGCGTCAACGGCAAGCCTGCGCAGTGGAAGGATGGCGAATTGCGCATCAGCACGTTGCCGGCGCGGGTGAGCGTGCGCATCGAGCAGCCGTGAACCATGCGCGCGAGGCGAGACAGGTGGGAGCGACGTCCGTCGCGACCGCGCGCAAGCATCCGTTGAAACCCGGACGCCGTCCGGCGGAAGACCGAGGTTGCTTCCACAGGCCAGCACCGGCGCCGTTGCCTGATGGAGGTACAGTAACGGCAACGGATGGCTGACTCACCCACATGCCTGGACCGGACGCTCCTTCGCTGCCTGTTTGGCCCCTGCCGCTGCTGATCGCGCTGCTGTTCGTCGTGGCGGCGCATGCGGCCTACCTGCTGTCGATCCAGGCCGGCCACGTGCCGGCCTGCGTACCGTATGTGGACGGCTGCGTCTCGATCAGCCGCGCTGCGCGGCATGGGGTGGGAAACCATCTCTTCCGGTTGCTGGTGATTCCCTGTGCGGTGCTGCACGCGCTGGTGTGGCTGCTGGCGCACCGCTGGTTGCGCGGCGGCCGCTGGATGACCGTGCTGGGCGTGGGCTCGGCCATCGCGCTTGCCGTCTATGCGACCTTCCTCGGCACCGAGGGCGAGGCTTACCGCTTCCTGCGTCGTTATGGCGTGGTGGTGTATTCCGGCTTCGGCTACCTGGCGCAGCTGGCGCTGATGCGCCGTGCGTCACGGACGCAGGCACTGTCGGCCCGCGTCATCGCCGCCATGTCGTGGGTTTCCATCGCGATGCTGATGTTGGGCATCGCGAATGTCGTGGCGGGGCTGGTGCTCGCGGATCCGCTGGAGAAGGATCGCTGGGAGAACATCTTCGAGTGGTGGCTCGGCCTGCTGATGGTCGGCTGGCATGCCGTGCTGGCGCTGGGTTGGTGGCGACAGGGCCTGGTAGCGACCGTCCGGACCGGTGATCCAATGTAGGAGCGACGTGAGTCGCGACCGCGAGAATGAAATGCCATGGAGCTCGGATGAGCCCAGTTCGCCAGTACTCCGGAGAGCTTTGCTTCCGTTTCTGGATGTATTCCTCCAGTTGTACGGACGCTGTTTTCGTGCGGTCGCGACTCACGTCGCTCCTACAAAAAAAGCCTTAGCCGCGAATACCCTTGACGATGGCCGCGGCCTTGGCCGAGCTCTCGGTGACCTTGTCCCACTCGCCCTTGTCGAGCCATGCCTTCGGCACCATCCAGGAACCGCCGATGCACACCACGTTGGGCTGCGACAGGTACTCGGCGGCCGTGTCTTCGGTAATGCCGCCGGTGGGGCAGATCTTTAGGTCGGACAGGGGACCGGCAAGGCCTTTCAGCATCGCCAGGCCGCCCACGGCGGTGGCGGGGAACAGCTTGCACACGCGGAAGCCGCGCGCCATCAGCGAGAGCAGTTCGGTCGGCGTGGCGGCACCTGGGACGACGGGTACGTCGGCCTTGGCCAGGGCTTCCGCCATGTCCGGCGGCGTGCCGGGCGTGACCAGGAAATCCGCGCCCGCGGCGATGGACTGCTCCATCTGCTCGACGGTCAGCACCGTGCCGGCGCCGATCACGATGCCAGGCAGTTCCTTCTTCAGCATCGCCAGTGCTTCCATCGCCACGGGCGTGCGCAGCGTCAGCTCGATGGCGGGCAGGCCGCCCTGCAGCAGCGCCTCGGATACCTTGCGCGCTTCATCCAGCGTGTGGACGGTGACGACCGGCAGGATGCCGGCGGCGCGGAGGAGGGATTCGGCTTTCTGCTGGTGGGCTTGGATGGTCATGTGGGCAAGTGTCGCGATTCGTGTTGTGGGAGCGACGTGAGTCGCGATCGACGTCAGGGGGAAGCTTCGCGACGTGCGTCGCTCCCGCAAGGTGGATGTCTGGGTCTCGCGCGTATCCGGCGTCACGCATCCTTGGCTTCATGCGGCGCTTCCGCGGCATGCGCGGCATCGCCCAGTTCGTATTCGGCGTCGTATTCCCAGGTGCCGTCGTGGTGCGGCAGGCCACAGGATATCGACAGGCCACCCTGGTCGGCCGGCGTCACCACGTCGCGGCTTACCGCGAACAGGTTGCGGCCGATGTCCAGCGCTGCCGGCGTGGTGTTGGGGGCCAGTTCGCGGCGCTCCCATTCAGCCGCATCGACCAGGGCCTCCAGCGTGCCGGCTTCCGCATCCAGGCGCACGATGTCGCCTTCGCGAAGCTTGCCGATGGGTCCGCCGCGGGCAGCTTCCGGGGTCAGGTGGATGGCGGCGGGAATCTTGCCCGACGCGCCGGACAGGCGGCCATCGGTCACCAGCGCCACGCGCCGGCCCTGGTTCTGCAGCAGGCCCAGCAGCGGCGCCAGCGAATGCAGCTCCGGCATGCCGTTCGCGCGCGGGCCCTGGTAACGCACCACCGCGATGAAATCCTGCGGCAGGGCGCCGGCGGCGTGCAGCTTGTTGAGCGCACGCGGGTCGTCGACGACGATCGCGGGGGCTTCGATGAAACGGTACTCGGGCTTCACCGCGGAGGTCTTGATCAGCGAGCGGCCCAGGTTGCCGCGCAGCAGGCGAAGCCCGCCCTGCGGTTCGAACGCGCGCGACACCGGGCGCACGACGTCTTCATCCGCGCTCTGCGCCACGCCGGGCGCGTAGGCCAGCTGGCCATCCTGCAGGCGTGGCTCGTCGCCGTAGGCACGCATGCCGCCCGGCACGATCGTCGGCAGGTCATGCATCAGGCCCGCATCCAGCAGTTCGCGGAAGACCAGTTGCGTGCCGCCGGCGGCGGCGAAGCGGTTCACGTCGGCTTCGCCATTCGGATAGACGCGCGCCAGCAGCGGCACGGTCTGCGAGATCAGGTCCATGTCGTCCCACGTCAGCACCACGCCGGCGGAGCGCGCGACGGCGATCCAGTGGATGGTGTGGTTGGTGGAACCGCCGGTGGCCATCAGCGCCACCATGGCATTGACGATGGCACGCTCGTCGATCAGCTGCCCGATGGGACGGTAATCATTGCCCAGGGCGGTGATGCGCAGCGCACGTTCGGCGGCGGCGCGGGTCAGCACCTCGCGCAGCGGCTGGTCGGGATTCACGAACGAGGTGCCCGGCAGTTGCAGGCCCATCGCTTCCAGCAGCACCTGGTTGGAATTGGCGGTGCCGTAGAACGTGCAGGTACCGGGCGCGTGGTAACTGGCGGCTTCGGCTTCCAGCAGTTCTTCGCGCGTGGCTTCGCCGGCGGCGTAGCGTTCGCGGACTTCCGCCTTCTTCTTGTTGGGGATGCCGGGCGTCATCGGACCCGCGGGCACGAACACGGCCGGCAGGTGGCCGAATGCCAGTGCGCCGATCAGCAGCCCGGGCACGATCTTGTCGCACACGCCCAGGTACAGCACCGCGTCGAACATGTCGTGGCTCAGCGAGATCGCCGTGGCCTGCGCGATCACGTCGCGCGAGAACAGCGACAGCTCCATGCCCGGGCGGCCCTGGGTGACGCCATCGCACATCGCCGGCACGCCACCGGCCACCTGCGCCGTCGCGCCCAGATTGCGGGCGACCTGGCGGATGATGTCCGGGTAGAACTCGAACGGCTGGTGCGCCGACAGCATGTCGTTGTACGCATTGATGATGCCCAGGTTGGGCGTCACGTCCGCGCGCAGCCGTCCCTTGTCGGTGGGCCCGCAGGCGGCGAACGCATGCGCCAGGTTGCCGCAGCTCAGGCGCGAGCGCTGGGGACCATCGCGATGCGCCGCATCGATGCCTTCAAGATAGGCGCGGCGCAGCGGTGCGCTGCGCTGGCGGATGCGTTCGGTGACTTCTTGGATGCGCGGATGCAGGCTCATGGGCGTAGGGCTGGGCTGCAGAAGTAGCGTGCATTCTGCATGTCATGGCGGAAGAAAGCCGCAAGCGGGGCCGCCGCGATGGATTCCGACAGGCGGAACGGGGCGGCGCGGGACGACGGCGAAGGCATGCTGCTTTGTACTTGCTTTGCGCCATGCGCGAAAGTCACCAAAGCAAGACCAGTCTCTGGCGCGGGACAGGCGTGCTGCATTGCAGCGGTCACGCGCCATCCCCCAGGGTCCGTCTACCTGGCCGGACCGAAGAACTCCACTGCATACGCGGCCGCGCCCAGCAGTCCGGGGCGGGGATGCATGTTGGCCAGCGTCGGCACGCGCGCCATCGCGGGCGAGAAACGCCCCTTGTGTTCGAACCGCTGGCGGAAGCCCGAATGCTGCAGCGAACCCAGCAGCTTGGGCACCAGGCCGCCGGTCAGGAACACGCCATCCCACGCGCCGGTGGTCAGCACCAGGTCACCGGCAATCGCACCAAACACCGCGCAGAAGACGTCCAGCGTACGCACGCAGCGCGGATCGCCTGCGGCCGCGCGTGCGGTGACATCCTTGGGTTCCAGCGGGCCGCCAGGATCTTCCCCGGCGATCTCGCTGAGCGCGCGATACAGGTTGACCAGGCCCGGGCCGCAGATCAGGCGCTCGTTGGAGACGCGGCCGAACTGCGAGGACAGGATTTCCAGGATGCGGATTTCTTCGGGCGTACCCGGCGGAAAGCTGACATGGCCGCCTTCGGTCTCCAGCGGATAGGCACGGCCGTCGCGGATGACCAGCGCGGCCACGCCCAGCCCGGTGCCCGGGCCGATCACTGCGTACGTGCGCGGGACCGACAGCGGTGCCGGCGACCACTGCGCGCCGCCGATGGCCACCACATCCTTGGGTGTCAGCAACGATACCGCCATCGCCTGGGCGGCGAAGTCATTGACCAGGCGCAGGCCATCGAAGCCGAGTGCCTGGCGGGTGCGCGCCACCGAAATCACCCACGGGTGGTTGGTGATGCGGGCTTCGTCGCCGTCCACGCGGCCAGCGACGGCGAAGATGCCGTTCTGGGCACTGGCGCCGGTTTCATCCAGGTAATGCTGGGCGGCATCGGCCAGCGAGGGAAAGTCGGCGACGGCGAACTCGCGCACGCTGTCGTCAAGCAAGGGCGCCGCGGCATGCGTGTCGGCCAGCGCGAAGCGCGCATTGGTGCCGCCGATGTCGGCGAGGAGCACGCGATCGGCGCTGCTCATGCGGAAAACTTCCTGTTCGAGGCGTCGGGGCTTCCGAAAGTGATCCGCTGCATTCGCCTGGCTGGTCCTCTGTTGCCGGTCGTGGGCCACGTCATGTGGGCGGCGCATGATAGCGCGCGGTTTGACCGCCTGCGTGCCGCGTCGCCGGCATATGCGCCATGCGTATACGTATGCGCATTTCGGGCATGGGGCGTTGCATGGAGGAACGGCGTCAGCAGTGTCGGCGGCAGGGACATGGCGAGGGAAGGCGTGCGCCGACACACGCCGGCTTGCGTTGTGAAAACGGTTACATGGCAGAATAGCGCAACTGCCCGGGCCACGGAACGGGCGGCGCAGCAACAGCGGTGCCTGGCCAAGGCCCGCCTGCAACCGGGAGGGGCCCGGCGGCAGTGACCACCACAGCGGGCACGCCCCGACCGGAGAAACCATGGCAAGTGTTCAACTCGACCGCGTGCGCAAGGTGTACGACAACGGCCAGGTGGCCGTGCACGGGGCCAGTTTCGAGATCGCCGATGGCGAGCTGATGGTGCTGGTGGGGCCTTCGGGTTGCGGCAAGTCCACGCTGCTGCGCATGATCGCCGGGCTGGAAGACATTTCCGAAGGCAACCTGCTGATCGGCGGCAAGCGCGTCAACGATGTGCAGCCGAAGGACCGCGACATCGCGATGGTCTTCCAGAGCTACGCGCTGTATCCGCACATGACGGTGGCCGAGAACCTTGCGTTCGGCCTGAAGCTGCGCGGCCACCCGAAGGCCGAGATCGAGCGGCGCGTCAACGCCGCCGCGGACACGCTGGGCATGTCGCACATGCTGCAGAAGCTGCCGCGCGAGATGTCCGGAGGGCAGCGCCAGCGCGTGGCGCTGGGGCGCGCGATCGTGCGCGAGCCTTCGGTGTTCCTGCTGGACGAACCGCTGTCCAACCTGGACGCCAAGCTGCGGCATTCGGTGCGCACCGAGATCGGCCGCCTGCACCGCCAGCTGGGCGCCACGATGGTCTACGTCACCCACGACCAGGTGGAAGCGATGACGCTGGGCCAGCGCATCGTGGTGCTGAAGGATGGCGAGATCCAGCAGATCGACACGCCCATGGCGCTGTACGAGAAGCCGGCCAACCTGTTCGTGGCGGGCTTCCTGGGCAGCCCCGCGATGAACGTGCTGCAAGGCACGCTGCAGCGGGCCGATGGCCTGCAGCTGGTGCTCGACGACGGCACCACGGTGCCGTTGGGTCAGGCCGCCGGCGTGGCCGATGCCTGGGTGGGCCTGCGCGTAGTGCTGGGCGTGCGCCCGGAACACCTGCAGCCGGCCGGCATCGGCAAGCCCGCGTTCGAGGCACAGGTGGAACTGATCGAGCCGGTCGGCAACGAGGTCTTCGTCAATCTTGCCTACGGCGCACAGTCGCTGGTGTCGCGGGTGCCGCCACAACGCCTGCCCGAGCCGGGCCAGGCCCTGCGGGTGACGGTGGAAGGCGCGGCGCTGCACTTCTTCGACCCCGCCAGCGGACAACGGCTCCGCTGACGGCGCGGTAACCCGCAAACAAAAAGGGAGGCCTCGCGGCCTCCCTTTTTGATGGGCCGGCGAGTCAGGTCAGCCGCGGCTGACCGCGTAGACCGCTGCCGCCACCTTGTCGATGTTCTGCTGGTTCAGCGCGGCCACGCAGATGCGGCCGGTGCCGATGGCATAGATGGCGTACTCCTCGCGCAGCCGGTCCACCTGGGCCTTGCTCAGGCCCGAGTACGAGAACATGCCCGCCTGCTGCTGGATGAAACCGAACTCCGGCGCGCCCAGCGCCGCCAGCTTGCCCACCAGCGCCGCGCGCAGGCCGTGGATGCGCTCGCGCATGCCGCCCAGTTCCTGTTCCCAGCGGCCACGCAGTTCATCGCTGCCCAGCACGCCGGCCACCAGTGCGCCACCGTGGTTGGAAGGGCTGGAGTAGTTGGACCGGATGGTGCGCTTGATCTGCGACAGCACGCGCTTGGACTCGTCGCGGTCGGCCGAGACGATCGACAGCGCGCCGACGCGTTCGCCGTACAGCGAGAACGACTTCGAATACGAGTTGGCCACCACGAAGGCCGGCAGGCCCGAGTCGGCGAACAGGCGGATCGACTGCGCGTCCACGTCCGGGCCCTGGTCGAAGCCCTGGTAGGCCATGTCGATGAAAGGCAGCAGGTTGCGCGCCTTCACCAGTTCGACCACCTGCGTCCACTGTTCCGTGGTCAGGTCGACGCCGGTCGGGTTGTGGCAGCAGGCATGCAGCAGGACCACGGTGCCGGGCTCCAGTGCCGCCAAGTCGGCCAGCATGCCGGCGAAGTCCAGGCCATGCGTGGCAGCGTCGTAATAGCGGTAGTCCACCACGTCGAATCCCGCCGTGGCGAAGACCATGCGGTGGTTTTCCCAGCTGGGGTTGCTGATGGCGATCTTCGCGTTGGGTAATGCGCGCTTCAGGAAATCCGCGCCGATGCGCAATGCGCCGCTGCCACCTATGGTCTGCGCGGTGACCACGCGACCGGCCGCCAGGAGGGCCGAATCCGCGCCGAACACCAGTTTCTGGGTGGCCTGGTTGTAGGCCGGCAGGCCGTCGATCGGCACGTAGCCGCGCGGCTTGGCCTCGGCGGCGAGCGCCTGCTCGACCTCGCGGACGGTATCGAGCAGCGGAATGCGGCCCTGTTCGTCGTAATAGATGCCTACGCCCAGATTGACCTTGCCGGGGCGGGTATCGGCGTTGTACGCCTCGGTCAGCCCCAGGATCGGATCGCCCGGGACGAGTTCGACGGATGCAAAAAGAGACACGGATGTGGACCGTTATGAGGGAGGAGGGGGAGTGAAGCGGCCTGCGATCCTAGCAGGCGCGGGCGCCGCCGTGGCTGCGTCCCGGGCCCTGCCGCGGCGCTGGCCCGCGGGTCCGGCGGGCCCGGGCAGAGCACGGCAGGGGCGGCTATACTCATTCGTTGGTGCGGCCAAGGCCGTGCCGGATTGTCATCCAGATCAATGGCTTGGCATTCCAAGCTCACCCATTTAACACTTGCGGCAGCGCGCCGGCCCAGCCCGGTCGCGGTGCCCGGAAGACACCGCCGCATGCGCCTTTCCACCATCAAGCTGTCCGGTTTCAAATCCTTCGTCGACCCCACGGTGCTGCACCTGCCGACCAACATGACCGGCGTGGTCGGTCCCAACGGTTGCGGCAAGTCCAACATCATCGACGCGGTGCGCTGGGTGATGGGCGAAAGTTCGGCCAGCCGACTGCGCGGCGACTCGCTGACCGACGTGATCTTTTCCGGCTCGGCGGCGCGCAAGCCGGTGTCGCAGGCCTCGGTGGAGCTGATCTTCGACAACAGCGACCACACCATCAGCGGTGAATTCGCCGCCTTCAACGAGATCTCGGTCCGGCGCCTGGTCAGCCGCGACGGCCAGAGCAGCTATTACCTCAACGGCACCAAGTGCCGCCGCCGCGACATCACCGACCTGTTCCTCGGGACTGGCCTGGGCCCGCGCAGCTACTCGATCATCGAGCAGGGCATGATCAGCCAGATCATCGAGGCG
>JAESGS010000558.1_pt1 | contig 24391 bp, 33 predicted proteins | sample 9269761 | NCBI WGS metagenome assembly JAESGS01 (sample SAMN15741799, study PRJNA653493) | algae metagenome | isolation source: Cyanosarcina radialis HA8281-LM2 and co-occurring heterotrophs from damp... | place: USA: Makauwahi cave, Hawaii | collected 2011-01-06 | reverse complement strand
ATGCAGGTGCTTGGTGCCATTATGCCAAAGCTCATCCATCTAGCTTTCGGCATTTTGAAGTCAAAACAGCCTTTTGACCCGCATTATTCGATCGCTACCCCTTGACGGCTCAAGACAGTATCTACAAATTGCTCGTACAATTTATTACTGAAATTCTGTAAAGACGTTGCATGCAACGTCTCTACAACTCCTGAACTTCTAAACAACTATGTCAAACTCCACAAGCGATCGCGTTTCCGTTCTACCAATGGACGTATATAACCAGAAATTAGTTGGTTACGTTCATCCTTCAGATTGGGTTAATCCTACACCTGCGCCCTGTTACAACTTAGTCGTAATCGGTGCTGGGACTGCTGGGTTAGTGACCGCCGCTGGTGCAGCAGGATTGGGGGCAAAAGTCGCCCTGATCGAAAAACATCTGATGGGTGGCGATTGTTTGAATGTCGGTTGCGTGCCTTCAAAATGTTTGATTCGCTCTTCTAGAGCCGTAGCAGATGTGCGGTATGCCAATCGATTTGGGGTTAATGTTCCTAGAGGAGTTGGAGTTAATTTTTCGGCAGTAATGGAACGGATGAGACGACTGCGAGCCGGAATTAGCCATCACGATTCCGCTCAACGCTTCCAAAGTTTGGGAATAGATGTATTTTTAGGCAACGCTCGATTTTCTGGTGATGATACTGTAGAAGTTGCAGGCAAAAAATTACGCTTTAAAAAAGCTGTCATCGCTACTGGTGCCAGAGCGGTACAACCATCAATTCCAGGGCTAGCAGAAGCAGGTTATTTGACAAATGAAACTGTATTTTCGCTGACAGAAAAGCCCAAACGTTTAGCTGTAATTGGTGGCGGGCCGATCGGCTGCGAATTAGCCCAAACCTTTCAGCGATTGGGTTCGCACGTAGTGCTATTTCATAAAAACGCCCACATCCTCGATCGCGAAGATACTGATGCGGCTGAAATAGTTCAGAAAACTTTTATCCACGAAGGCATAGAATTAATTCTCAACTGTCAATTGCAGCGAGTAGAACGCCAAAATGGAGCGAAAGTTATTTATTACGAAGTCAATGGCAGAAAAGGTTCGATCGCCGTCGATGAAATTTTAGCTGGTGCTGGCAGAGCGCCCAATGTGGAAGGATTAAATCTAGAAGGAGTTGGAGTTAAATACGACATCAAAAAAGGCGTAATTGTGAACGATCGGCTGCAAACTAGCAATCCTAAAATTTATGCTGCTGGCGATGTTTGTCTGGAATGGAAATTTACTCATGCAGCCGATGCAGCGGCTCGGATTGTGATTCAAAATGCCCTATTTTTAGGCAAGAAAAAACTCACTACTCTAACTATGCCTTGGTGTACTTACACCGATCCAGAAATCGCCCACGTCGGTATGTATGAAACCGAGGCTCAAGCTCAAGGGATAGATGTCGATACTTATTTTATTCCCTTAAGCCAAGTCGATCGCGCGATCGCCGATGGTGAAACCGAAGGATTCGTCAAAGTTCACGTCAAAAAAGGTACTGACAAAATTTTAGGGGCAACGATCGTCGCTCGTCATGCTGGAGAAATGATTGGCGAAATTACCTTAGCAATGGTAGGTAATTTGGGCTTAAAAACTCTATCGACAGTAATTCACCCTTATCCGACTCAAGCTGAAGCGATCCGCAAAGCTGCTGATGCTTATAACCGCACCCGCCTCACACCTTTCGTCAAAAAACTCTTCTCCAATTGGTTAGCTTGGGCGAGAAAGTGATATGAATGACAAACCCCTAAAACCAAATTAGTCTAGATATTTGTCCAGACACTTAGCTAAGATCAAAATGTAGAGCGATCGAGCAGATACTTTCCCAATGCCAGCCTTCGTAGAGCGCAATGCCATCCTCAACCCATTTAACATTCGTCAAGAGCTATCGCTGTCTCAAGAGCGATTGAGTAATTTGCTGCGGGTGAGCGTCAAAACCGTTAGTCGTTGGGAAAAAGAAGCACGCCAACCGACCGATCCAGACCAACTGTTACGCCTGGCCAAATTGAAAGAAATTGCCTCCCTGGGGCGTATGGTTTATACAGCGGAGGGTCTGAAAGAATTTCTCTCTACTCCGTTACCTATCTTTGGAGGGCGATCGGGATTCGATCTCATGCAACTAGGAGACTACGAGCCAGTAATGGCGGCTTTAGCGGCTGATTTTGAAGGTACGGGCTTCTAGCGTCATGCCCCTCCAAAAGTATATTCAGCCTTGGTCGGGATATGCCGGACAGCATATCCCCGATACTCCTGGCAAAAGCTACAACATTCTATGATTTCATACCAAATCCGGTTTTGATACCCTCCAAACCAGCCCTCACCCCCAACCCCTCTCCCAAGCTTGGGAGAGGGGAGCCGGAGGCTCGTTTGAGGGCAAAGTAGAAAGTAGGTTTTGGTAATCGGATTTGGTATCAGCTACTGCGGTAGAAGTAATGAGAACCGCTGGAATGTTGCTGGAGAGCCAACCCTTTACTTAGCCAAAGAAAAGGATGTGGCGCTAGCTGAATACGCCCGACACTTCCAAGTAAATCGCACGCCTAGACTAGCTGCCAAAACCTATCGCCGTCAAGTCTATCGCTTTCACGTCGAGCTAGATCTAGTTCTCAGCTTGCGATCGCCTGATGTCTGGTTAGAACTATCTCTCACCAATCCGCCTGACTGTTTCAAAGACAAGTCTGTTGCCAGATCTACAGCCCAATTTATCCGCAACACGACCGCCACCCAAGCCCTTTTAGTTCCTTCAGTTGCCTTTCTAGACGACTTGGAGCAATGGTGCTTAGTTTTATTTTTGGAAAAGCTACCACCAGATCCCTATGCCTTCTTACCCAGCGTTCAACTTGATGGATATTTCCAGATTGGCTGAATAAACCATCCTACATTTGCTGTAAGACTGCTTGAATTACCTCTGCTGTCACTTTGTCGGTCACTGTGGCGGCCCCAATTTTAGTAGGGAGAACAAATCGTACCTTACCATCTTTCACCTTCTTGTCAGTTTGTAGAGTATCGATAATAGCCTCGATATCTATGCCACTGGGCAACTTAGTGGGCAAGCCAGTTTTTTTAATCAGAGCATTTTGACGATCGCAGGCTTCTCGATCCCAAAAATTGAGCTTGACAGCAAGATTTCCAGCAGCTACCATCCCGATCGCTACGGCCTCGCCATGGTTAACAGAACGATAGCCAGTCAAACTTTCGATCGCGTGACCGATCGTGTGACCGTAGTTCAAAATCGCCCGCAATCCCGCTTCTTTTTCATCTTTGCTCACTACATCAGCTTTAGCTTGGCAAGACCTTTTCAAGATTTGTTGCAATAACTCCTCTGACAGATAAGATAGGCGATCGAGACGCGCAGATGCTTCTAATCGATCGAACAATTCGGCATCCCAAATAATCCCGTATTTGATGACTTCTGCCATCCCCGCTCGAAATTCCCTCACTGGAAGGGTTTTTATAATCTCCGGGTCGATTAAAACTAATCTGGGTTGATAAAATGCGCCGATTAAATTTTTGCCTTGAGGGTGATTTACTCCTGTTTTCCCGCCAATTGAGGCATCAACCATCGCTAGCAGCGTCGTCGGCACTTGAACGAAATTAATCCCTCGCAGCCAGGTAGCAGCAGCAAACCCCGTCATATCCCCAATTACTCCACCACCCAAAGCAATTAAGGTCGAGGAGCGTTCTAGGCGGTTTTCTAGAGCAATATTGTAAATTTTTTGAATCGAGTTGAGAGTCTTGTAGCGTTCCCCCGCTGGCAAGATGCAGGTTATTACTGCGAAACCAGCCGTCGTGAGGGCAGAGATCGCCCGTTGGCCATAATGCTTAAAAATAGCTGGATTCGAGACTAATAAGACTTTCTTTCCCAATCCGAGCCGACTGCAAGCCGTTCCTAAATCGTCCAATCTTCCAGGAGCGATCGCAATCTCGTAAGATCCAACGGGCAAATTGACAGCGATCGCATCTGACATACTAAACTCTCTTGCAACATCTTTTGCTGTATTCTATCCCAGCTAATGTTTTAATAGTCTCAGGTATGTTTTTAGCGGAGATCGAGAAATGTCAGGAGTAATTGCATACTTCTTAATGTTGGGAATTATGACTGCTGTGGCTTTAACCTTATTTTTTGGCTTAAAAGCTGTCAAACTCATCTAATTGGCTGTCAGTCATTAGATATCTTTAATAATTCTTGTGAGGTAGGCATCGGAGCCTGCCTTTGAATTTAATGGCTGGAAAAGTCGATCGTTTTGACTGCCCAGTGCTGTATGGAGGAAGGATAAGGTGAAAAACCTGGAGTAAAAAGCGATATTCGATCGCCCAAATGGTTCGTCCCTGTTACTAATGGATCGATTTAGCCGTTTAACAGTCAATAATTTTTTCGATCGTTTCGATCCCCATCAACCCTAGAACCGAAAGGACTACGAGCAAAAATGCCGAAAACACAAAGGCATTTTCCATGATTTGTAGGGCAGTTGCCAAAGAAATGTAGGTAGTCATTGCTGAGTTTTACCAGTCCTGTGTCGTTGATACTCTCTATTTATCCATCAACTAGCTGCGATCTGCCTCTGCGATATTGCTGAAATGTCGTTATTCTCAGAGACGTAATTTAGGTAATTTCTCAGATCTGTAGATCTCTATCCTTAGAGAACCCTAAACCTCAAAAATGGTTCCTCCTGCGATTATATGGGGTGCGACTTAGTTTACCTTAGAGTTAAAAACTATCGATCGAATCTTGCCGATCCGGGAAAATCTCCATTGCCAGCACCTTTGAACGCTTCCCAGCCAAGTCGCCTTTGCTGGCAAACATATATTCTCACAGGTTGTCTTGTTTTGCACGTTTTATTTTAGAACTGATGAAATCCTATCTTGCTGCTGCCGTTCAAATGACTAGCCTGCCTGACTTAGAAAAAAACCTCATGCAGGCAGAAGAACTGATCGAACTTGCCGTGCGTCGAGGGGCAGAATTGGTGGGACTGCCAGAAAATTTTCCGTTTATGGGAGCCGAGTCGGAAAAAGTGGCCCGCGCTGAAGCCATCGCTCATCAAAGCGAAAAATTTCTCAAAACTATGGCTCAACGCTTTCAGGTAACGATCCTCGGTGGCGGCTTTCCCGTGCCAGTCGGTCCAGACAAGTTTTACAATACTGCCTCGTTAGTCGATCCGAGCGGGAGCGAACTGGCCCGCTATCAAAAAGTGCATCTATTTGATGTCAACTTACCCGATGGCAATACCTATCAAGAATCTAGCACCGTGATGGCAGGAATCCGCTTGCCAGAGGTTTATACTTCTAAAGAACTCGGAGCGATCGGGATTTCTGTTTGCTACGATGTCCGGTTTCCAGAGCTATACCGACATTTAGCCCAACAGGGGGCCGATATTTTGTTCGTCCCGGCTGCTTTTACTGCCTATACAGGTAAAGATCACTGGCAAGTTCTGTTACAAGCCAGAGCGATTGAAAATACTTGTTATGTGATTGCGCCCGCCCAAACGGGACAGCACTACGATTTCCGCTATACTCACGGACACGCCATGATTATCGACCCTTGGGGGGTAATTTTAGCCGATGCTGGCGATCGACCTGGGGTAGCAGTCGCGGAAATTAACCCAGTTCGCTTAGAACAGGTTCGCCGTCAGATGCCTTCTCTCCAGCATCGGGTTTTTAAATGATAAATTATGAATGATGAATAGACATCTCCAGAAATTACGATCGAGGGCAGGCTCTGATGCCTACCCCACAAGAATTGTTGAAGATGTCTAATGCTGAAACGATCGTTTCATAATTCATCATTCAGCCTTCATAATTCCTTTTAGCCAAACCAATCAGAAGGTGCATATCCTGGATCGATTTGTTCGGGAATATAGTGGATGTAGTCTGGTTCTTGATTCAAAATTTGCCCAATTCCTTGAGATGCTAAAGTTTCTATGGTCGATCTTTTGTCAGCATCGCAATAAGCAAATTTATTGCTAGTTTCTTCTCCCTCTTCGACGACGGTGTAGTAATTAGAAACTCTACTGAGAACGTAGGCGATCAACTTCTGGCGCAATTGAGGTATGGAAAATGCTTGTTGATATGGTCGATCGGGATAAGTTTCTAGTACCTTTTCTACTTCGTCTTTCACCGTTATTAAGGTGACATTAGTAATTACCTTGGTCATTTTCCCCTCCTGCAGATCGCGTCTCGATCTACTAATTTTGATGGCGTTTTTCTCTTCTTTCTTCGTAAATATCTCCTTCAAACGGTTGAATCCCAGTGGCAGGATATTTATCGTCTGTAGGAGCAAAAATTCGCCGTGCTGCTGCTGCTATAAAGTCGAATGTTTGGCGAACAATCTTGGCAAAATTGTCAAATAATTGCCGGATTTTATTGACTATATTCATATAAGTCTCCTTCGCTTTTGAATTACGATCGCCTGGACTCATTCCTTCTCCTCTTTCATCCCCACTTCGGCAGCGGAGCGCTTTAACATCGACTGTTGTGTATGTTCTTCTTGCTGGCGGCGCTCCACCATCAATTTCCTGGCTTCTTGGCGGATGCTAGACTCACCTCCCTCAGCAATCTCGGCAGCGGTGCGACTCAACATTGCTTGTTGCAGGTGTTCCTCTTGCTGTCGATGTTCGATCGCTATTTCTCTTGCGTCTGTTCGATCGTTCATATCGCCCTCCGCTGTTAGGATTGGAGATGGCGCTTCTAACTCACCTAGCTCCACTTCCAGGCTAAGTAAAGAATTTGAGGAAATTGTGAGGAATTTTGCGGGGATCGGCATTGAGTAGCTGCTCGATTAAAGCGAAGATTGAGGTTTAACCGTGACTAACTTATATTCAACCGACTTTTATGCTTGGACGCAGGAACAGGCAAATCTTTTGCGCCAGGGCAAGGTAGATTACATTGACGTAATTAATCTAATTGAGGAGATTGAATCCTTGGGTAAGCAACAGAAACAGGAACTCAAAAACCGTCTTGGAGTTCTGCTCGGTCGCTTACTGAAATGGAATTATCAATCCGATCGGCGAAGCAAGAGTTGGAAATATTCTATTCAAGAACAACGACTGCAAATTCTGGATTTACTGGAGGAAAATCTCAGCCTCAAACCTTATTTAGAAGAAGCCGTTTCTAAAGCTTATCAATTGGGATTGCTGTTAATTGGGCGTGAAACCCCTCTCGACCCCAAAGAACTTCCTATAGAGTGTCCTTACGCTCTCGATCGAATTCTAGATCCCTCTTTCCCTGAAGATCTCGAATCGATGTCAGTTAAGTTCGATCGGGAAATTAGCTCAAATGTCAAACTTTGAAATCGTTCATACGATGACCGATTACTACGACGGTCCGCGTCGTGGCATCGCCGACTACCAAGGGCAGCCGCATATCTACGAGTCCACCTTCAAAGATCTTAACGACGGCTTCACGGACATCTTTCGGTTATCGCCTATTCCAAAAGATGTTTTCGCGCTCGCCTTGGAAGATTGTGAAATCTGGTTGCGTTGGGAAACCGCTTGTCAAAACGGAGCGACATCTCTCGACACCCATCCAGCACTCCCGGCTGAGAGAGATCGCCACAGTGAAATGGTCGCCAGTTAATGATTCGATATGGCAGCAAGACGATATCGCTATGGAAACTCCCGTAATTTTTACACTCCGTCCGACAAGTGCCGATGATGCACCGCTTTTCTATAGCGTTATCGATCGCACCATGCGCGAGTTCGTCCTTACTACCTGGGGCGCGTGGGATGAAGCCCGCGTTCGCCGGGAAGCTGATGAAAAGAGTCGCGACCCCAACGCACGGGCGATCCAAGTTGCTGATGTTTCTGTCGGGGTGTTTGTAGTCGATCGATCTCCGACCCACATCGAGCTTCAGCAAATCTACCTTTTGCCAGAATATCAACGGATGGGTATCGGTACGGCTTTACTCAACAGCGTAATTGCAGACGGAGCGCAGTCAAAGATTCCAGTTCGTCTTCGCGTCCTGGCGGTCAATCCAGCGAAAAACTTCTACGAACGGTTCGGTTTTGTCGTCACTGAAGCAACTCTAGAATTCTTCTTCATGGAGAAAGCCCCATAGCACTTCGTTCGGTAGTTGAAGCTTCGGCTTCGCTCAGCTTCAACCAAATGCTAAATATTTCTGTCCGTCAAGCTACTCTAAACGATCTGTCAACGGTTTCCAGCATTTTGCTGGAAGCTGCTTTATGGCTCAAACAGCAAAACATGACGCTCTGGGAAGAAAATGAAGTATCTCCAGAAAGCATTTACGAAGATGTTAAATTTGGCTGTTTTTTTATCGCTTTTTGTGAAGACATAGCGGCAGGCGTGGTTAAGTTCCAGACGGAAGATTTGGTATTTTGGCCGGACGTGCCTCAAGAGAATTCAGCGTTTATTCATCGGTTGGCAGTGCGACGCAGCTTTGCAGGCGGTGGGGTTTCAACGGCGCTGATGCAGTGGGCGATCGAACGGAGTCGAGACTTGGGGAAAGACTTCTTACGTTTGGATTGTGCAGCCGATCGCTTGCGTTTGCGGTCGCTCTACGAAAACTTTGGGTTTCAACATCATAGCGATCGACAAGTCAGGCCTTATTTTGTGGCACGGTATGAGTACAAGATTTAATCGTGCAACATGACAACTGTTACTCAAGCTAAACCGCAGGGTTTTAAGGAAATTCAGATTTTTTACGATCGCTGCGGCTATGGAGGCGGTCTGAACCAAGAAGATTCGATCTTCATCGCTCGATTAGAGGGAAAAATTGTCGGTGCAGTGCGTCTGTGTCCAAATACCGGGTTCTGCGTCCTTCGCGGGATGAGGGTTATAGATCCGTTTCAACGTCAAGGTATTGGTACGCGGTTACTTCAGGAATGTACTGCTCTGCTGGTCGATCGAGTTTGTTACTGTATTCCTTGGCAACATCTGCTAGCGTTCTATGAGCGATCGGGATTTGCAGAAATTGCACCCGCTCAGGCTCCAGAACTATTGCGCGATCGATGGAAAAACTATGTCGATCGAGGACTGAATGTAATTTTGATGCGTCGTCTACCGCCTTCGTAAATTTGTTTGAATCTTTCAATTAAAACCGATGCCAGCGTTGGTTTCGTTAGCACTCAACCCAACCTACAGTTAAACTGGTTCCTGATTTAAATTCAATCCAAAATCCAAAATCTAAATGAGTGAAATTAACTACCATCGAATTACTGATTGGAATGGCAGCATTCATAGCTTGGACAACCATACAAACTTTGAAGCGGGTTTCTCCACTTCTGAAAATGCGCTTTTTTTGCATGGAAGAATCATTGACTCTAATGGAATAGAAGTAGCTCGCAGTGGTGATTTAAGAGAATTCTTATTACAGTCCTGTCAAAACTGGAATCCTACCGTCGAGCTAGAAAATATGATTGAGGCGATCGAGCTACAAACGATTGAAACTGAACCTGTATACTTTCAAGCGCCAATGGCAGGAATGACCCTTGAAATTAAAGGGCCGATCGCTAACCCTAAAGTATTCGGAACAACAATTTATATGACAGGTAAATTTATATTTTTAGGGAGTTATGAATGGCAAGATAGCGGTAGTATTTGCTTTAGAATGTTGTGTAAAAAAGATAATTTATTAGAATTTGCCAGAGGTCTTCAAAGCGACCTTTCAATGTTACTAAGTAACAAAGGGGTATAACAAACCGCCACAACGCAACTATACAAGAGATGCAAGTCGCAAGCATGGTTTTTAATGATGGCACTCGCGACTATCTAGCAGGAACCGTTCGATTATTGCTAGCACCTCATCGGGACGAACGCCGCTATACCAAATTTGCTCTGGTAATATCAGTACCATTGGCCCGTTACCGCATTGCCCCAAACATCCACAGCCCTTAATCTCAACTCCAGCTACTGGAGATGCCCGAAATGCCTCTAGTACCTCGGCAGATCTCTGCTTGCGGCAGGTAGTATTCTGGCAAACTAAAACAACTCTAGTTAATGACAATAGACTCTTAGGAAAAAACTGCGATCGCTCGATGAGGAATCCCAAACTCGTGCCTCAACCCAGTATTGTATGGCCGATGCCACCAGCAAAGATCGCCCTAGCGACAGAAGACGTTCACGTCTGGTGCGGTTCTCTAGATCGGCCAGCACCGCTGGTAGACGAACTGGCCCGAACTCTATCTAACGACGAACGAGCCAGAAGCGATCGCTTTCATTTCGATCGGCATCGCCAGCAGTTCCTAGTGGCGCGGGGATGGCTGAGAATGTTATTAGGAAAATATTTACAAATCGAACCGCAAGCAGTGGAGTTGGTTTACAGCCAGCGAGGAAAACCAGCCTTAGCTGAGAAATTCAATTCTTCGCTTCAGTTTAACTTGTCTCACTCGGAAGACTTGGTAGTTTATGCCGTTACTTGCGATCGCTCTGTAGGTATCGATATCGAATATATTCGCCCTCTTCCCGATGCCGCCCAACTCGCCCAACGTTTTTTTACTACTAGAGAAAACGCCCTATTGCAGGCATTACCTTCAACTCAACAAAACACGGCATTTTTCCACTGCTGGACTCGCAAAGAAGCTTACCTAAAAGCTTGTGGAGATGGAATTGCTAACGGACTCGATCGAGTTGAAGTCTCTTTGATTCCAGGAGAACCCGCATGGTTAATTAGCATTGGTAACGATGCCGATCTCGCTAATAATTGGTGCTTGCAAGATATCGCCCCAGCAAATGGATATGTCGGAGCGATCGCGGTTGCCGGACAAAATTATAATTTGAGTTGTTGGCAGATCGAATGATGGCGATTCCTCCAGAAGTGCAAATTCGATCGATTCCTGGATGAAAATTCTACGATCTCGAATTCGGATTCGATCTTATGGACTGTTTTCCCATTCCGCAGTCAGAGTGCGAAAATTAAACTTTGCCGCACCTGGATGACAAGTAACGCAACCGCCAAGCTTGATCGACTGACTAAATTTAACGTTAGGATGCAAAGCTTTAAAATAGCGAGAAAATTGCAAGCGATCGGGTACGTTTTCTTGTTCTTTCTGAGTCAGACGGCGAGAAAAATGTTGCAGGTACTGCCACACGATTAAAATTGACGGTCTGGTCAGCAGTTCGATCTTAGTACCATAATGTTCTTCGCGTTGAAGAATCTTGGCCCAGGCTTCTGTAGGCAAAACTCCTGGAGGCACGGCAATATGGCAAGTAGAACAATTTTGCAGGTAAAGTTCTTGCCCTAGCTGATGTTTTGGGGTTACTGGATCGACAGTACCGCTCGTCGCGCTGTTGTTAGGAGTAGGAGCTTGAGCTTGAGCTAAAACAGTTGCAGGCGAACCAGAGCCTAAAGCCAAAGCTCCTCCCCATCCCATGGCCAGACTCCACATCAATACCACCAGGAATAAAATTAGCGGCGATCGCTTCAATTTAGCGAAGAAATTATTAATATTTCTTTTCATGGCATTTTCTTAGTGTCAAGGTCATGGGGTATAGGAATAGCCATAGACAGCATATCCTCAAGGAACCTAGAATTTTTATCTGGGCGATCGAGTAGACATAGCAGCGATCGCATCGGGTAAGAGATGAAGAAGGCTAAAAGCATTGGTGTTTAAGCATCTTTACTTTTGCCTCTTGGCTATTGCCTTTGTCCTCGTGCGATATCAAGTAATTTTGATTAAGTTTTTGGGGATCGCTCTCACCTCTCAGCAATAATTCTAATATTTGCCACATCTACAGACTAGATGAAGAGGTTAATGATGATTCATACCTACGAAGTTTTGGTTGATATTAAAGAGTACGACGAGCAAACGAGCACTTCGATGCACGTTGAGACAGCACGCTACGAAGTTGATGCACCATCTCAAAATCACGCTCACGACACCGGATTGCACCAAGCTAAACACGAGCATCCAAAAGCTACTGAATACGATGTCAGAGTTACAAGACTGCTTCACTAGCTAAAATGGTGCGTTACGACGGATTGTTGAATTCAAGTCAGAGTCAAGATTATCGCCGTCTAACGCACCCTACTGGATCGACTGAACTCCGAACTCCGAACTCTCTAAGGAATTGGTACGGAATGCAGCAGCCGTTCGACAATGGTTTTGGCCCGACGACCGCCAGCGGGAATCATGCGATGAGATAAAACGTAAGGTGCTAAAAATTTGGCATCGTCGGGAATAGCATAATCGCGACCTTCCAAAAAAGCTAAAGCTTGGGTGGCTCGCTGCAAAGCCACTGCACCTCTAGGACTGACCCCAAGAGTGATTTCTTCATCTTGGCGCGTTGCCCTGACCAAATTGAGAATGTATTTCTGTAAGGGAATCTCAACCTTTACCAAAGCGCAAAGACGCTTCAATTCTTGAACCTCTTCTTGGGAAATGCACGGCTTCAGTTCGTCCGCTGTTACACCTACCTGTAGGCGTTGCAGCATCTCAAGTTCTTCGTCTTCTGTGGGATAGCCCAGCGTTAATGATAGGGTGAAACGATCCATCTGGGCTTCCGGCAGGGGAAACGTGCCGTGATATTCAATGGGGTTTTGAGTCGCAATGACAAAAAATGGATTGGGAACTAGGCGCGAAACCCCATCAACCGTGACTTGCCGCTCTTCCATCACCTCTAGCAAAGCCGATTGAGTGCGAGGCGTGGCGCGGTTAATTTCGTCTGTCAGCAGGACGTTAGCGAATACCGGGCCGGGGAGAAATTCAAACTCCCGGCTGCTAGGATTCCAAATATTAGTGCCAGTGATATCTGTAGGTAAAAGATCGGGAGTGCATTGAATCCGCTGAAATCGTCCGTGGATCGATCGCGCTAAAGATTTAGCTACTAAAGTTTTTCCTACCCCAGGCACATCTTCTAACAGAGCGTGACCGCCAGATAGCAGCGCTACCAGAACTAAGCGAATGGCATCCTCTTTACCGACGATGGTACGGCCCAGATTTTGCTTGAGTTGCTCGATACTTTGCCTGATATTATCTTGTGTCATCGATCGGTTGCTCGTTATTTAGTAAAGAAGTGCTGGTTTGGCATAGGTATAGTTATTCTGCCCCACTTCTACTGACAACCGATCGCTAACTTTGGCCCTTATCGCCAGCCGTCTCTTTTAAGCAGATGCGATCGCCGCGCTTTAGTAGTGGAGTTTTGGGTATGTGTCGCTGAATTTCGATCGCAGGTATTGGCTCTTCTACTATGCCCTAATTCCCCGATTCCGCTACACTGTGGAATGGTTGGTTATCATATAGATTAAGTTCCATGGAAGTAGGTCAGAAAGTCAAAGTATATCGCCTTAGAGATCGCGTCTCGCCCGATTTAGCTGGCAAGCTCGGTAAAATCGGTACGATCGCCGACTTCAAAATGACAGATGGTAGCGGTGTAGGCGCGGTCGTACAGTTTGAAGACAAATCTACTAGCTGGTTTTTTGAAGACGAACTAAAACTTGTAGAGAAATAAAGAATGGCTCTGATTCTCACCTTTTTGGGTAAAGGTGGTACGGGTCGCACCACGATCGCGATCGCTGCTGCCAAACAGTTAGCTAGTCAAGGTCGGCGGGTGTTGCTAGCAGGACAAGACCCAGGCCCGGCTTTGGGAGTCCTGCTGCAAACTTCCTTAAGTGCCGATCCCCAAGAAATTGCCCCTAACCTTCACGCAGTACAGTTTCAAACGGCTGTGCTGCTAGAGCGCAGTTGGGAGAGCATCAAAAACCTAGAAGCTGAATACCTTCGCAGTCCCCTGTTAAAAGACGTTTACGGTCAAGAAATGGGAGTATTGCCAGGAATGGATAGCGTCTTAGCCTTGAACGCCATTCGCGAGTACGATGAGGGCGGTAAGTACGATGTCATCATCTACGACGGCAGCGGCGACTTGGCAACGCTGCGGATGCTGGGAGTACCAGAAATTTTTAGCTGGTACATTCGCCGATTTCGGAAGGTAATAGAAGGTTCGGATCTGTGGAGAGCGCTATCTCCCTTTATTCAACCAGTAACCAGCGCCATTTTGAACGTCAGTTGGACGGGAGACACTTTCGGCCAGCAGCCTACTAACAAGTTCAACGACTTGATGGACCAAGGGAAAGCTGCCGTAGCCGATCCCAATCGGGTAGCTGCCTATTTGGTAACGAATGACGATGCTGCCGCGATCGCTACTGCCCAGTATCTTTGGGGTAGCGCCCAACAAGTCGGCTTGACCGTCGGCGGAATTTTGCTCGATCGAGCACCATCCACCGAAGCATTTGCGGCTCAATTTGCCCCTCTACCCGTGACTTCCGTTCCCGAACGGGTGGGGAATGACTGGCAGCCCTTAATCGATGCTCTTCCTAACTGGCAGCAGGCTACCCAAGTCCCGCGCGCGATCGAAGTTGACGTTCCCGGCCGTCAGGTACGCTTATTTTTGCCTGGATTCGACAAAAAGCAGGTGAAACTGACTCAATACGGGCCAGAAGTGACGATCGAAGCTGGCGACCAGCGGCGCAACATTCTTTTGCCTCCACCCCTCAACGGTCAACCAGTTCAAGGTGCGAAATTTCAAAATAGTTATCTGACGATCTCGTTTGGTTGAGGAGTTTAGGAGCTTTGGAAGTGTTAAGTGTTGAGTGTTGAGTGTTGAGTGAGAAGAAGTGAGAAGTGTGAAGTTAAAGATGCTCCTCTCCTCCCCTGCCTCCCCTGCCTCCCCTGCCTCCCCTGCCTCCCCTGCCTCCCCTGCCTCCTCTGCCTCCCCTGCCTCTTCTGCCTCCCCTGCCTCCCCTGCCTCCCCTGCCTCTTCTGCCTCCCCATCTCCCCATCTCCCCATCTCCCCATCTCCCCATGTCCTCCACACCCCAAGACACAGCTAAGATCCGGCAACTGCTAGGCATGAAAGGTGCTGCTAGCGGTGAGACTTCCATCTGGAAAATTCGCCTCCAATTGATGAAGCCGATTACCTGGATTCCCCTGATTTGGGGTGTAGTTTGCGGCGCGGCTTCTTCGGGTGAATTTACTTGGACGTTAGAAAATGTATTGAAAGCCGCAGCGTGTATGTTGCTTTCAGGTCCTTTGCTGACGGGCTATACTCAAACGGCTAACGAGCTATACGATCGCGAAATCGACGCGATTAACGAGCCTTACCGCCCGATTCCTTCAGGGGCGATTTCGGTTCGGCAAGCGATCGTCCAGCTTATCGTGCTATTAGTCGCTGGCATTGCTTTAGCTTACGGACTCGATCGCTGGGCGGGCCACGATTTTCCGACAATTACGGTGATGGCCTTAGCCGGATCGCTAATTGCTTACATTTACTCGGCCCCACCGCTGAAACTCAAACAAAATGGCTGGTTGGGCAGTTACGCTTTAGGGGCTAGTTACATCGCTTTGCCCTGGTGGGCCGGTCATGCGTTGTTTGGCGAGTTTAACTGGCAAGTGGCAATTTTAACCTTGCTGTATAGCTTCTCTGGTTTGGGAATTGCTGTAGTTAACGATTTCAAAAGCGTAGAAGGCGATCGGCAACTGGGGTTAAAATCTCTGCCAGTGATGTTTGGCGTGAACGCTGCTGCTTGGATTTGCGTGCTGACGATCGATTTCTTTCAAGCAGCCATGGCAGCTTTCTTGATTGCTATCCATCAAAATCTTTACGCTGCGATCTTGGTGCTGTTAATAATTCCGCAAATTACTTTCCAAGATATGTACTTCCTGCGCGATCCGCTTAAAAATGACGTGAAGTATCAGGCTAGCGCCCAACCTTTTCTCGTACTGGGGATGCTGGTTGTAGGCTTAGCCTTGGGTCATGCGGGCATTTAGTAAATCGCCAGTTTATTTTACGGTTCGCTTACGGCATCCGGCTTGTTCGACACCTCGCGCGATACCCGATGTACGAGGCTGGAAGAAACATAGAATAAGGTAAATCCAATCAGTGGATGAAGCACCTCTAAATGCAGAGGAGTATTGAGATGAATGGTGGCAAACTGGAGTCCGAGTAGCACGGGCAAACTCGCAGCGAGCGATCGAATTTTGTTTGAGAATGGCACGAGCAAAGATCCGCCCAGTAAGACTAACGACAGTCCGCCGTACCCTCGCACGAGCCAAACATGAACCGCCCACCAGCCAGGATCGTCGAAGTAGGCAACCCCAACGGTTAATACTTGAGCTAACAGGCAAAGATTAAAAACAATCGAAGTTGCATAAAAACCAATCTGCATCCACTGTGGGGAAGTGCGATCTATTTCTGTGTTTGTTATCATATCGAACGGTCCAGTTGACGCTGCGCGATTGAGCTAGGACAAGAACTTGGTTTGCCCTCACCCCAGCCCTCTCCCACGGGAGAGGGAGCCAGAGGGAGCCAGAGAGAGATGCGAGAACAGGTTTCGAGGTTTGAGGATTCGTAGGTTGGGTTGAGCTTGCGAAACCCAACTGAAGCTAATTCTAGTGTTGGGTTTCATTCTCACGTCTGGTATTGTTTTCCGATCGCCGCACCCAAAGCCCTCTGTTAGAGAGGCTCTTAGAAAGTAACGGGGCGCTACACTGCTAACCCCAAGTTTTGCGCAGCAAACGACATCGCCTTCTGCACTAATTCCGGTCCCGCTTTTTCGGGCGAACCCGCATCAAATGGCGGTGCGGGATCGTACTCCATCATCAATTGAGCGAGCTTGGCAGCTTCTTCACCCCGGAGCTTTTCGGCGATCGCCAAACCAAAATCAATGCCTGCCGTCACCCCACCCCCAGACATTCGATTGCGATCGATCGTCACTCGCTCGGTTCCAACTTCAACGCCCAACTTGGCGAGTTCTGACCGCATGGCCCAATGGGTAGCGGCGCGATAACCTTGCAGCAGTCCTGCCTTGGCCAGAAATACAGATCCACCACACACCGAGGTAACGAATTTGGCAGTGCTGCCTTGTCGGCCCAGGAATTCCAGCACTTCAGGATCGTCTTCGACTGCCATCTGTCCCAATCCACCACCGATACAAATTACGTCCAAGCGCGGGCAATCGGCAAAGGTAGTATCCGGTACGATCGTCATGCCGTCATCAGTTTGAATCGGTTCTATCGCTTTCCAAATACGGTGAATCTTAACATCGGGAAGCGAACTAAACACGGTCTGGGGGCCCACGATATCTAGGGCGGTCATACCGGGATACATCACCAAGCCAACGATGTACGGTTGCGAGTTACTCATAAAATCATCCTCTTAGTGGGGCTTACTATGAAATCTATCCCCATACTATGAATGGCAACTCATCGCGCCTAGTCCTCGATCGGGTACTCTTACGATCGCGACCGAAACAATTGTCAATTCGTAATTCGCAATTCGCAATTGTTAATTGTGGTATTAGAGCTACTTTGACAATATATTTTGTTAGCCGCGTTGCTGCAGAATAGGCCCGGTCAAAGCTGACAATGCCAATCGCTGCTGGCCGCGTTCGTCAAAGTTGGTCGGATCGAGCCACCGCTCGAAGGCAGCTTGCAGCAGCGGCCATTCCAGATCGATCGCGGCATACCAGGCGGTATCGCGATTGCAGCCCTTGATGACGGCAGCTTGCCGCCACACGCCTTCAAACGAGAAACCCAGGCGCTGCGCCGCCGCGCGAGACTTAGCATTGAGCGCGTTGCATTTCCATTCGTACCGTCGATACCCCAACTCGAATGCCTGCTTCATCATCAGATACATGGCTTCGGTGGCGGCTGGAGTTCGCTGCAAGGCTGGCGAATAGTTGATATGACCGACCTCGATCGTGCCATACTCTGGCGCAATTCGCAGGTAGCTGGCTACCCCAACTGCGGTATCGGTCGCGCTGTCAACGATCGCATAGAAAAGCGGATCGTCGCGATCGCAGACACCGCGCATCCAATTGGCATAGCTGTCTAGGCGATCGAACGGGCCGTAGGGTAAGTAAGTCCAGAGGCGGCCTTCGGTGTCGGCGGCATTGGCTCGATACAGGTCGCTGGCGTGGAGATCGACAGCCAGCGGTTCGACGCGGCAAAAAGTGCCAAACATTGGCGTGCGGGCAGGCCGAGGCGGAGGAGTCCAGTTAGGAACGGCAAAACCGATCGGCAGATCCAGATTATTTTGCCCGTCTGTCATAACTAAACCCGCTCTAGAGATTGGTGTGGCGCTGAAGGCAGTTCGATGCGGATTGGATCGTCGGGTCGCACCTCGCCGCCGCTGGCAACGATGCCCATGACTCCAGCTTTGCGAATTAGTTGACCCTGTTCGTTGCGCCCTAGCACTGCCGCCATTAAACCCGGTTGGAATCGATCTAACTGACTGCAAGGATTTCGGAGTCCGGTCAACTCCACGATCGCCGTGCGGCCTAAGTGCAATCGCGTTCTCGCTGGCAATCCCAGTAGATTAATGCCCCACGTCGTAATATTTTCGCCCATTTGTCCGGGCGAGACAACAAAACCCGCTGCTTTCAACTCGTCAAACAACTCGGCATGAATCAAATGCACTTGACGCAAATTCGGCTGAGTTGGGTCAACTGCAACCCGCGATCGATGTTTGACCGTTTTACCCATATGCGCGTCGCCTGCAACACCCAACCCAACGAGAAGCTGAATGCTCTCTTGAGTTGGCTTGGTGAAGCTGTGCGCGGTGCTGCGGCTAACTGCTATAACTATGCCATCCATCCTTAATTACCTGGTGCTGCGATCGCGATGGGATTAATCGTAGGTATTTTTTAGATATTTTTCGGTTATGGCTGGTTTAAGAGTTCTTTAGCAGAGTAAATGGGGAGATTGCTATTTCTAAAGTCTTTAGGATCGCGAGTGACGATTCCATCAAGTCGATCGATGGTGGCACGGGCAAGTTAGATGCTGTTAAAATTACTAGAGCTACAAAAAAGATATTAGTTATTAGATATTTAACGCAGAGATCGGCGGGAACTCAGTTCTCCGCTGCATCGACTTGTTGGGCCATTAATTCATCACGAATTCTCATAAGTATGATTCCCAGCATATTTTTACCACGACCATTTCCACCATCACCCCAGAAATCGTCATTTTCCGTGTGTTCAATAATTTTTCTATTGCCAGTAGACAGTAACATACTTGCGAGATTCGGATGTTGTGTGAATTTCGCGCGAACTGCAATAGTCATTACATTAATACGCATACTATCCCAACCACGTTTAATTTTCACTGTGCGATCGCGTCCTAATTTAGCAGCAGTAAATGCTTTAGATGTTTTTCTGATTTTCTCAACATAATTTACATCATCGAATTTCATTGCTTGAAAGTAATGTTCGCTAGTTGGCCATCGTTTAGCATCAATCATAATTGGATATTCTGCAAAATTTGAAAACTCACCGTATTCATCGTTAACGGCGTAAAATTTGATAGGTTCATTATTAGTCATTTTATATATTTCGATGTTTTGGTCATAACTATATATTATACGGCACTTTGCTTGATAAAACTCCTATTTGGGGTATTATCTCGCAGATCTGTGATATAACTCCTGATAAATTGGGTATTATCTGGCAATCTTACGGTATAACTCCTCAAATTGGTGGGTTTATACCGCAAAATTCCGATTTCTAATCCCCGAATCCTAACACCTCGATCTCTGATAAAGTTAGTCGGCCAGCGATCGCTTACCGCAGTTAAGAGCTAAAGTCAGTAGTAAAATCGGGAAGAATAAGCATTTACTGATAAGAGAGGATGGCAAAACACCAAGTTAGATCGACTCGATCGAGAATACTTGCAGTTTTAATAACTGCTGCATTATTAGTCTTAGTCCTGCTATCTTTGGGGATCCACACCCCGCTCGCTTGGTGGTATCCGTTAGAATTATTTACCAGTTTTCGAGTTCAGTATCTAATTTTATCAGCGATCGCTGCTGGAGTTTTAGCCCTGTTGTGGGCAACGAACTACCTCAAAATAAGAGTATTAGCGATCGCCGCTTTGGTAATAGTAGGACTAAATGCAGTTGATGTCATTCCTTGGTATTTGCCTCATCCTCTCCAGACGGCAGCAACAAGCAAATTAAAGACTATTCGGGTTTTATCTTTTAACCTCAATACTCAAAACGATCGCTATACTGAAGTCGTTAAAGTAGTGCGAGAAGAACGCCCAGATTTAGCTCTATTTATCGAAGTCAATCAAGCTGCAACCAACAGCCTTAAAGCTGGCTTTGGCGATGATTTCCCATACTCTTTTAGAAGTCCCGGTGGTGGACTGGCTCTCTTCAGTCGCTTGCCGATTCGAGATGCTAGAGGAGATAACTTTAACGGTGCAGGAAATCACAACCTCATCGCGACGATCGAAGTTGAAAGGCATTTAATTCAATTTATTGGCACTCATCCTTTTGTACCAATTAAGCGATCGACTTTTCAACGTCGAAATCTGCAAATAGCCGCCTTAGAAAAATTCGTTCGAGGATTAAGCCAACCGACAATTTTAGCGGGAGATCTGAACGTAACGCCTTGGTCGCCATATTATCGGCATTTCATCAGCGAAACTAAATTGCATAATACTCGCTTAGGTTATGGCATTCTCCCCAGTTGGCCCAGGCCTGCAACTCACGTCCATTTTCCTCACTGGATAATTCCGTTCGTCAATATTCCGATCGACCACTGTTTGGTCAGCAAAGATTTTAAAGTTGCCAATATTTACACCGGAGCTAATGCTAATTCCGACCATGCCTCATTAGTTACCGATCTAATATTGAATGTCGATCGCTAATCTCATACCAATTATCAAAAATGGCTAGATAGATATCAGCGATCGGACGATCGCTAATAAAGATTGAGTAATTGTAGGGTGGACATCCTATTCTCTGTCTTGTGAGACAGCCCAGAGGGCTATCCCACAAGAATGTAATTATTTCTGAGAAATTATGAAAAATTTGCTGAAAAACTTCTTAGATTTCCTCAGCCTTATATTTAGCCAAAAATCATCTGTTTTCAAATCTGATAAAGCATAATTTTCCTTAGTTTCACTTAAATATCGATCGAATTCCATCCCATTTGTAGGATTCAAAAATATGAAATTACAATTTTTAGCTGCTTTGACCTTGGTTTCTGCGATCGCTTTTGATAATTCTTTGAAAATGACAACTACTCAAGCTGTTGAAATACCTGCCGCTCAAAAAGTTGTGGTATCAACTAAAGCGATAGCTAAAGCCACAGTTAAATCTGGCTCTTTTGTCTCGGCTGAGGTGCCGACGATGGGAACAGCCCAAATTGTCACCGAAAACGGACAGAATTATCTCCAATTAGGTCAAAATTTCAAAACTAGGAACGGTCCAGATTTATACGTGATTATTTACCGTTCTAGTGCCGTACCAGATTCAGGTTTGAGAGAGGGCAGTTATGTCAATTTAGGTCGCTTGCAAAATGTCAAAGGTTCTCAACGCTATGCTATTCCTGGAAATGTCAATCTAGGACAGTTTAACGCCGCAGCAATTTGGTGCCGTCGGTATAACGCTACGTTTGGCTATGCCAGCTTGGGGAAGTAATAAGTAATAAGTAATAAGTTAAGAGCCTTACTTACTACTGGAAAAATAAGTAAGCGATCGCCCTGCTGAATCTCAAGTGAAATTGGCAAGCGATCGCTGTTTTTTATCGCAGTAAAAATGAGTTTTTGCTGAGAAAAATATTAGAGTTTTCTTGCCAATATCTGAGAGTTTTTAATTCGATTTTTTAGACAATAATCATCTACGAAGCGATCGATCGAGCAAAAATAATAGTGTCTAGAGAGATTGGAGACACTGGCAGGAGGCGATCGCCATGAACGCAAACATTCAATGGAAAAAGGCGATATTGACCGCAACAGTCTGGTTACTAACAGAAATTTTGCTAAATTCTCTCAATCTCGACCTACTAGCTGACTACGGCGAGTTCGTTTTGCAAAGAAATACGATCGCTATCTTAGGCTAAATGTAACAATTGTCAATTCGCAATTCGCAATTCGCAAGGTAAGCAATGTTGGAGGCTTCCTACAACATTTCAGATTACCGCAATTTTTTAAGCTACAAATCTCTAACTTCAATTCTGTGTGGGAATAAATTCAGTGTTACCAGAAAAAGCGTATTGCATCTCCCGTTCGATCGCATCCGGTTTGGCAGGAAAAACTGTGGTGTTTCCCGTGTCGTTGAAGCCGCAACGCCGATAGAAATTGGCTGCGATCGCATTCTCCTGGTTGACCCATAACCTGACTCTGTTAGCACTAGCCTGGTTTGCCCAATCGATGACTCGATCGACTAGGGCTTTTCCCAGTCCTTGCTGTCTGGCTTCCGGTGCGACCCACATGGCGCAAAGATTGACAATCCTCGGCTCGTCATCGGTAATATAAGCTCCCACCATGCCCGCGAGCGTGCCGTTAAAGAATCCGAAGAAGTTGGCGGATTGAGAACTAGTAGCGTGTTTGTGGGCGCTCGCTTGCCAGTATTCCCAGGGTTGCTCGCTGGCACGATCGTAATTCTCCAAAAACGCATCCGGCGCATCCTTTAACGCTCGCAGCCTTATCTCTCTGAGTAACTCCCCTTGATGCGACTGAATTCGCTCGACTTCGATCGCGGCGTTTATCGTTTCAAAGCAAGAGATAAATCGTTCGCTCCCAAGTCCGCTAATCAGCAGTCGCTCTTTGCGATCGCTCAACAATTGCTGGGTCCAATCGGTGAAGCCGCCATCTGCGAGAAAATACTCCGTATCGGTGCGATCTTTGGCGTAGATCCCGAATCTGACTCCCGTGTAATAGCTGCGTTCTTGTCGTTGTAGAGTGCAACCTAATTCGACTGCGGCGTACTGCGGGGAAAGTTTATCTAATACTTCGGTTTTTAAGGTTTCGCTGCGAATTTCATCAAAAATCGTCAATTGAATGCGGATTGCTGCCAACGGAAAGCCAGATTGTTGAGCTAACTGCAACAATCGCAGATAAAATTCTAGATGTTCGGTGAGGGCGGCAATTTCAAATCGATAAGAGCCGCGATCGCGCCCCGCTGTCACTAAACTAAAGATGCGAAAATGCGGAAACGTACCTGGAAGATCGGGGGCTTGGGGACGCAACAATCGATGGCTGGCACAAAGCTTTGTATCTCCTTCCGCGCGGCGTTTTCGATCTCGTCGCCGCCTAGCGCACTCTAAAGCTAACACGTTAGTCGAGTCCGAGCAGACCTCGCTATTGCGAATCGTCGTCACAGTCTGGTTTTGGTCTAGGGGAGTAACGATCGAATTCGTCCCCAACGGACAAACCGGAGAGAGTTCGAGCGGTTCAAATGAGGGCGGCAGAACCGAGTAAGCTAGGCGATCGAATTCCAGCAGTTGTTTGGGACTAACGGCGGCGGGCTGCACCAAGCGGTTCTGTTCGTATTGCTGTAATAAATGCTGAGGCGTGAGGGATTGCGATCGCGATCGATAGACTTCTAGCAATAAAGATTGTAAATCCGACTGGCTCAAGCGATCGGCCAGAACTGCCAACAAGTCTGGGACTTGAGCTTGAGTTAAGATGCGTTTGATGAGTTTCTCATTCATCTTCTTTATCTTCCGCGCTCAGTCGATCGAAGCAGGGCTAGACCGACAATGTAATTTTTAAGTATCGCCGCTGGTTTCGCGAACTTTTGCATGAGATCCGGGCCAAGTATCGTGTTGAGGTAGATCGTCAGCGATCTCGAACCAAGGTGACTTAGAGCTAACGAAAATGTGTCCTTCTGGTTTGTTGTTGGGCGCTTGCTCCAAGCCTCCCAATGGCACGCCAATCTTGCTCGGATCGTTGTCGTAGGTGCTAATCAAATTCGAGCCACAAACCGAGCAAAAGTGCTTGACCACAAACTCTGACGAGTGGTAGCTAGACAACAGTTCTTCACCCTTAATCCACTCGAACTGCGATGCCATAATTGTGGCGCGGCTGCGGAACGCTGCACCATGCCATCGTCGGCATTTCGAGCAGTGACAATGAAAGATCGGGCCGAGTTCGCCTTCAATTTTATAGGCAATTCCCTCGCAAAGGCAGCGACCAGTAAGCAGTTGCATAAAATCCTCTTTCGAGCCTTAACTACGACAATAATTAGTAGTGTATGCAAGAAGTGGTGCGATCGAATCGATCGCCTGTGAGTCATCGCAGGAAATTCCTAAACGTTACGACCAGGAGTTTCTCGATCGTCTCAAGCATTGGAGGCAATAAAATGAATCTACTTGTATCCTTAACCGGATTAATAACTGGTCTGATTGAAGCATTAATTCTCAGAATATGGCTTCGGCATATTCAACTAAGTTGGTTGATAATTGCAGGAGCTTTTCTTGGCTCTTGGATAACATATTTAACTATTGTTATTAATCCAAATATATTCAATCCTATATTTAAGGCGATTTGGTCTTTTTTGTGGGAGCCACTCGGATTTGGGGCTCTTCGGACATCGCGTGGTAAAATGTAGCTTAAGCTACATTTTACCACGATTTCAAAATGGATTTTCACCTAGATACACTGTTGAATTTACCATATGTTACGGTTTTTACTTGTTATCAAAAAT
>JAESGS010000556.1_pt1 | contig 24500 bp, 32 predicted proteins | sample 9269761 | NCBI WGS metagenome assembly JAESGS01 (sample SAMN15741799, study PRJNA653493) | algae metagenome | isolation source: Cyanosarcina radialis HA8281-LM2 and co-occurring heterotrophs from damp... | place: USA: Makauwahi cave, Hawaii | collected 2011-01-06 | reverse complement strand
CAGAAGCGAACCGTTGAAGACACTTGGCGCCACATCGGCACCCTCGTCGAAACTATCGACGCTCTCGAATGCCAGAACTATATCGCCAACGCAGGATACGCTTCCGTCAAAACGTGAAGGAGTCTAGTCTCATGCATTCCGTAAAATTGGACGAAAGGATAGAACAGAAAAAACCACGGTTGACGCGAATATCGGCGCAGCCGCGCGGCTGTCGACCGCGTTCTGTAGTGCAGCGATACTGCCTCTCGAATCGTACCAGTTCGACTGGTTGGCGTGAGACCCATCCGATTCTCTCCAGAACTGCCTTCCCCGCATGCGGAGAGATGCCCATCGCTCTAGACGTTCCGAATCTTACTCTCAGCAATCAAGTTTGATTGAAAGGGGGTATCTGCCTCCCGTTTTTCGCAATGGGGGATGGCATCATCCCCTTTTGTGCAGTGCGAATATGCGATCTTATGCATCGCGCTGGGCGGCGCGGGTGATTGGATTGATCGGGAGACCGACTCTTGCACAGAGCCCTTGTCGTCGAAGACCAGAACCTGATGCGCCTGGCCCTCATGGCCGAGCTGCGCGCGGGCCTGCGAGACTGCTATGTCGCCGGCGCCCAAACCCTTCCGATGGCACAGCAGCTTCTGGAGCAAGATCAGTTCGATCTCGTGATCACTGACCCGGGCTTGCCAGGCTTCGACCCAACTTCTCGTCATGATCGACTTCACGTTGTAGAGACGATCATCGAGGCCGCGCCCGGTGCCGCACATATCGTCGTCACCGGTTCGGATGACGAGGACGAGGCTTTGGCTTGCCGATTGCTCGGCGCGAGAGCCTATGTCTGCAAGACGGGATTGTCGCAAGGCGAGCTGCCCCTCGTGCTCGAACAGATCGATCGGGGCGAATTCTCCATCCGTCTGTCCGATCTGGCCACTTCGAAACTGGATGTGCGCTTCCCTACCCTCACGCCTCGCGAGGACGAGATCCTCGCCATGATGATGCATCGCAACACCGGTACGAAGCGTCGCGCGGTCTTTCAGGAGATGGCGACCAAGGCTGGAATCAATGCCGCTAGCGCCGAAAGATACTACAAGCAGGCGCGCGCCAAGCTGTTGAAGTTGGGTCGCCTCCCCGAGGGTCTCTGAAGGATGAGCGAACTCAACATCCACGGCGTGCTCGTGCCGATCGCACCGAACGAGGTCTCACCGGAAGTTTGGAATGCCTTGGAGACCGGCGCCTATGAGGCGAACGAAGCACGGCGAGTTGCTCGTGCCATACGTCCAGGAGATCGCGTTCTGGAGCTTGGCGCCGGCCTGGGCGTCATCACATCGATCATCGCCTCGGTTGAGGACGTTCGCGTCTGGAGTTTCGAGGCGGATCCGCATACCACCCGGCTTGCCAAACGTGTCATCGACTTGAACTGCGACGGCAATGTCGTGCTCTCAAACGGCATCCTCGCCGCGGGGGCGCCCAGGAAGGTCTCATTCTTCCGGCGGGCGGATTTTTGGATGTCGTCGGGATTGGCGGAGCAAGGCCCGTATGAAGAGGTCATCGAGATCGCATCAGGCGACATCGACGCCTTCATCGAGCAGCACAACATCAACGCCGTGGTCATGGATGTCGAGGGAGCAGAGCTTGACCTGCTGCAGGACGCACTGTTGCCGGGGATAGAGCGCATTTTTCTCGAACTGCACGACCACCTCTATGGCCTGGCAGGGGTGCAGGCGATCACCGCGGCCATGGCGCAGAAGGAACTGATCTACGATCCGCGGGGATCGAGTGGCCCCTGTGTCCTGTACTCGATCGACGACGGCGAAAGAAAATTCGATGCGGAGGTGGCCCATGCGATTTGACACATTCCTCGGCGCCTTCTCGGGGCTATTGGCCTTCGCTTCGATGGCCGTCGCCGCCTACACCGATCCGAGCATCCTGACCATCGAAGGTGTTCAGCGAACTGTTTCCGACCAATATCCCGTCCAGCGGTTGCGTTCGGACTTCAAAAACGTCGAAATCGAAACGCGAACGCCGTGGACCAAGGAAGGCGAAACCATCAAGTTCCGGGGACCGAGGATCGCCGACGTTCTGCGGAGGCATGGGCTGGATGTGGACAAGTCGGTGCAGTTCGTCGCGTACGACAATTTCACCTCGGAGATCCTGCTGGAGGAGATCCAGAGCTATCAGCCGATCTTTGCGATCGACCGCGCCTGCGCTGGCGCGGACGTGCAGTCCGGCAGATGCAAGGCGGATCAGGAGTTCACGCCGCTGTCTCCCGAGGAGCAGGGACCGATCTTTCTGGTTTGGCCCTATCAGCAGCTTCCCGCGGAGTACGTGCCGGCACGAAATTCGATCTGGGTTTGGTTCGTCGTCGCCATCAGGCCGGTAGAATGAGGAAGTATGCGCCGGGGCTCAAAGCCGCCCTCCCTTTCGCGAGCCTGGGCATCGCGCTGCTTCTCTGCGGCGGTGCTTTCGTCCGATCCGAACAGTATCGTGCCGAATCGGACCTGAACTACAGTCAGACGTATGAGGTTCAATGGCGAACGACGCAAATCCGCGAGCATCTTGTGCGTATCCATGGCGATCTTCGGCTGGCGGCGGCGACCGGCCGGATGGGAGCTGACCTTGAACGCCAGGTCTTTCTGCTCAATGCGAACGTCGACCAACTGCTGAAGCTCGAATATGCCCCAAAGTTCCTGGGTGACCGCGATGTTGAGCTATTGCGCGGCTTGCAGGCCGTAGCGAGAGATCGTCTCGGTCCAATTCTCGAAGGCGGCACGGACTTCGAAGGCGCGCTTCAGGTCATGCCCGATTTGGAACAGCGCATGTTCGAGGTTTCCGGCACCGCGGTCGCGCATGCCGAGACCTTGAACACGACGGCGCACATTGATGAAGCGGCATCGCGGAACAGGTTCCTGTTTGCGGTTGCGTTGGCTCTTGCTGCCATCGGTTACACGATGATCCATCTGCGAAATGCGCTCACCAAACGGCAGGAGCAGCATCTGCGCTCATTCTCATCGCTCTACGCACACATGACGCGGTCACGGATCACCGCGTTGAAGCTGTTTCTGGGCTACCAGAACGATGAGAACGTGAAGCACCCCGAAATGCTGGTGCCGGCAAGACAAGCGGTCCAGCAGCTGGAAGCCATCACGAACGGCCTCGGCGCAATAGCGTATGCGAATAGGGACACTCGTCGGGAAAGTCTGGCAACGGTTCTGGATCAACTGCGAACGGTCGGTCCCTGCAGGCTTCAAATGCGCACCAGTCCAAACGCGGGGCAAGTACTGGTGCCGGCTGCGCCGATGCGCCTGATCCTAGATGAAATTGTCCAGAATGCAGAAGCTGCACTTGGAGACCGGCCGAAAGGCAAAATCACGGTCGCCGCGAACATCTATGGTCGCCGTTTCTCAAAGCGACGCGACCTGGTGGTCGAGATTCTCGATAACGGCCCAGGTATGTCGGCCGACATAATGACGAAAGCGAAAACGCCATTCTTCTCGACACGCGCCGGCCCTCACACCGGGTTAGGACTTACCGGATGCGCGCAGATGGCTGCGGCCTTCAAAGGTAAAGTGACGTTGAGATCGAAGCCAGGAAGCGGAACGTTGGTCCAAGTGCGGATACCCGTAAGTCGCACCGCAAGAGCTTGATAATTTTGGTCACGGCTGCTTTGCTGCCAAATGGCTGCGCCAGAAGGATGTGGACCTTCGGGAAGGCGCGGCCGCGGATTCGCGGCGTCAAGAAATTTGGCTATCCGAACTTCGGTGTCGAAGAGATTTCGTGAACAAGCTCCTTTTCAGTATGCAATCGGCGGTGGCAGTTCGGGCTCAGCATCAGGCTGTTGAGCGGCTTCCGTCGTCACCACGCGGATATAGTGAGCCTCGATGAAGAAGGGTAACGAGCCAGAGCCGCGTGCTCACCATCGATAGCTGCACGACGCCAAGATCTCGCGCCGGAGTTGGCGGTCGATCACCGGCCGCCAGGTACCAGGGTGAACTCATGGCTCTTCGCCACCAAGATGAACTTGCTGCTCGATAGCGACATGGCCCCATAGAACTTGCCGCCCCGCTCTCCGTCGGCAGATCCACCTTGTTCTGCGCCAACTAGCGCCTGCGACCGTGAAGAATGAGTTCGAGGCGCACCAGACGCGGGCTCGTCTGGGAAGCCTCGCAACGCTGGCGATCGGGCCGCTAATTGAGGACGCGGAAGGTGCTGACAACGCTCTATCTCCTCGCCGCCGCCCACGCCGACAGCGCCTTTCCGGCGGAGACCGGTCTGATCGACGCGGTCGGGAGGGTGTCGGCCCGCAAGGCCCTGCGCAAACTCGAAGCGCAAGGCATGGTGACGACGGCGAGCGGCGGGCCGGAAAATATCACGAATTGGGTGCTGACGCCGCGCGGCCTCGCCGAGGCCAGACGCATCCTTTCCGGCATGGAGATGGGAGAGGACGGTGCTTGAGGCGCTCTTCTCCAATGTCGCGGTCATGATCATGCTGACCGGGGCGCTGGTCGGATGCGCTGCCACGCTGGTCGGCACGTTCCTGGTCCTGCGCGGCAATTCCATGCTAACGGACGCGATCAGCCATTCGATCATTTTCGGCATCGTCGTCGTCTGGCTGCTGACGCGCCAGCAGAGCGGCCCGGTACAGATCATCGGCGCGGCTTTGGCCGGCGTGCTCACCGTCTTCCTGACGGAGCTCCTGGTGAAGAGCCGCCGCGTCAAGGTCGACTCGACCATCGGGCTGGTCTTCCCCGTCCTGTTCTCGATCGGCATCCTGCTTATCAATCTTTACGCGCGCGACGCGCATATCGACCAGCATACGGTCCTTCTCGGCGAGATCGGCTTCGTCTGGCTCGACACCGTCACCATCGCCGGCTACCAGGTCCCGCAGGCGCTCGTCTCGATGGGCGTCGTGACGATCGTGACCCTCCTCTTCGTCACGCTGCTCTACAAGGAGCTAAGCTCGCCACCTTCGACGCCGAGCTTACGCGCACGCTGGGTTTCGCGCCGGGAGTCCTTTTCTACGCGCTCCTGACGCTGACGAGCGCGACCGCCGTCGCCGCCTTCGATGCCGTCGGCGTCATCCTCTTCATCGCCTTCGTCATCGTGCCGCCTTCGGCCGCGTATCTCTTGACCGACAGGCTGTGGCTGATGCTCGTCTTCGGCGTCGCGATTTCGATCGCCTCGAGCGTATCGGGCTATTTCCTGGCGCTCGCCCTCAACGCCTCGATTGGCGGCATGATGGCCCTCATGACGGGTGCATTCCTCATCCTCGCCCTCGCCTGCGGCCCTCGGCACGGGCTCGTCGTTAGGCGCGCGCGCAGGCGGCGCCAAATGCGCGACAACGAGACCCGGATGCTCGCAGTGCATCTGTTCAATCACGAGAACACGGCGCGCGAAAAGGACGAGAACGTTGTCGAGGCCCTACATACGCATCTGGGATGGCCGGCGGCCCGCGTAGACGCGGTCATGGCGCGTAGCCTGGAAACGGGCCAGATCGTCCGCGAGGGGCGTCTCCTGCGCCTCACGCCGAAGGGCCGGAGCGCCGCGCGCCAGATTCCTCGAACCATGGCGGCAGGATGCCCGCGTCGAAGGCTGAAATCGTTCTCTATCGGCCAGCGTGAGAGAGCCGGTGCAGGAATCAAAATCAGCCAGGCCGGCGATCAGCGCGAATACAGCTTCAGATGATTGTCCCACAGCACCGCATCGTCGCGAACGATCGCAACAGGAGAAACCGCGCCCGCTCCAACCGACGCGACGACGCCGCGTCCGCTGGTCACGAGAAAGCTCGCCGGACCGTGCGAGGACACACCGCAGCCATCGGCAAGCGGCCGGTGGCCGAGGCAGCGGCCGGTCGCCGTGTCCCAGAACGCGATGAGACCGCCCGCCGGCGAGGACGTGGCGAGGATCGCGCCTGTCGTATCGACCGAGAGGGATCCGATATAATTGCGCATGTCGCGCAGCATCTGGGGCGGTCCGTCGAACAGCTCCGGCTTGCGTCCGCGTCGATGGCGGCCGACGAGAGGCGGCCTGTCGACGGCCTCGCCTTCATACTGACAGCCGAACCAGACATGGCCGTTTGCGTCGATCGCCAGATGCCGGATCGATAGGCGATGGAGATCGGGAGACAGTTCGACCTTCTCGACGATGTCGCCTGTGCTGATGTCGAGATAGTCAAGGCTCGGGCGCATGGAGGCGAGGTTTAGTTTCTGGCGCGGGTATTCGGGATGGGTGAGAATGCCGCCATTGGCGATCGCCAGCGTCCTTCCATCCGGCAGCAGAACCGCCTCGTGCGGACCAACACCGCCGCTGGGCAACTCACCGATGCGCCGGAATCCGTCGCTCGCGTCGTAAAGGCCGGTGACGCCAACACCGTCCTCATAAGCATTCTCGGTCGCAAGCAGGAGCCGGCCGTCCGGCGTGAACGCGCCATGCCCGAAGAAATGCCGGCCCGGCGCCGCGGCGAAAGCCTGGGGTTCGCCCTTGCCGTCGACTGAGAAGGCGATGGCGAAGCGGCCCGGCGAACGGGCAAAGGCGACGGCGCGGCGGCGCGGCGCATCAACCGCAAAGGAGTGTCCCCGGCTTTCGAGCGGCAAAACCAGACGGTCGCGGCCCTCCGCGTCGATGACAGCCGCGTCGAAGCGGTTGCCGGCGAGGCGCGCGCCCAGAAAGAGCGGCTCGTCGACTCTGGCCAGTGTCACGCCAGGCGCGAGTGCGGCGCCACCGGCGAGGGCGAGAAAACTGCGCCTGTCGAGCAAGGTCTTTCCCGCCGATTTGGCCGAGGACTGCATGACATCAATCCCCGTCCAGAGCGTTGAAGCCCATGATCAGCCCGAGCGCGCCGGCAAGCCGCTCACTGACCATGCGGCCTGCATAGTCGAGCGCAACGGTGACATAACGCAGCTTCTCCCAGTCCTCTTCGTCCTCGAACGCCTCTTCGGCCGGCCGGTCGATCGAGGCGATGGTTTCGATGGCGCGGTCGAGATCGAAGGCGACGCTGTCGGCGATCGGCTGCACCTCACCGGCAAGACTTTCCCTCCAGTCCGTGGCGACCACGAAATCGCTCAGCCCGTCGAGTTGCGCCGTCATTAGCGTAAAGGTGAGGTCGGAGCGTCTCAGCGGCGCGCGGTTGCCGTTCGCTGCCTCCACGCTCTCGCCCAGCGCCGGCTTGATCTCGGCGTTGGAGACGAACCGGAGGCCCGTGCCGAGCGTCTTGATCACCTCGCCTGCCACTTCGCCCGGTGAGCGGTAGGGATTGCGGTCGGATGCGGGCCGCGTGAAGCTCGCCGGGAAATCCGTTCCCTCCGCCCAATCGATCGCAAGGCCTTCGGCGATGGCGGCAAGATTGCTGGCGATCGCCGTGCCGTAGCGGCAGCGATAGCCGTTTCCCTCGCCAGCGTGTCCGCTCCGCCGCCATGGAGCACGAACTCCAGCGCCGGCAGACCCTGCAGGGCCACGCTCTTTTCCTCCAGCCCTTCAACCGTCAGCGCATTTGCGTCTTCCTCGGCAAGAAGCTCCTGCACCTGGCGAAGCGTCACGCCGCGCGGGTCGGGCCAGAAGAAGACGCGCTCGAAACGGTTCTCGGCGACGAGCGGCCCGAAGCGCAGGATTGAGAGCCGCCCCCAGGCGGCGACGGTCTCCGCAAACCCGTCGCGCGCCTCGTACAGGGCAGGCATCCCCGGAGTCGCGCAGAGCGCCTCCATCGCCGCGGCAAGCTCGGTTGTGCTCGCGGAAAACTCCTCCACGGCGGGGCGGATATAGGTGCTCGCCACGCGAGCGCCGAGATCCGGGCTGATCGTCTGACCTTCATCCTGCGCCGCGGACGGAGCCGGCGTCATCCCTGCCAGCACAACAAGGGCGACGAGGGGCAGGTTGATGCCGGCAGGGAGCATCTTCATCAAAGCGACTCCAGAAAGCGGATGAGATTGGCGCGGTCGGCAGGCTCCATGTCTACGACACGATCGCGCGCCGCCGCGCCCTCGCCGCCATGCCAGAGGATCGCTTCGAGAAGCGTGCGGGCGCGGCCGTCATGCAGGAACGTCGCCTCGCCATGAACCGTCTTCGTCAGCCCGATGCCCCAGAGCGGTGGCGTGCGCCATTCGCGTCCCGAGGCATCGCCCTCGGGCCGGTGGTCGGCGAGCCCCTTGCCCATGTCGTGCAGGAGGAGGTCCGTATAAGGCCAGATGAGCTGGAAGCGGTGCGCGGGATCGGCGGCATCGCGACTGGTGACAAAGGATGGCGTATGGCAGGTGGCGCAACCGGCCGCATGGAAAACCTGCTTGCCGGCGAGCACAGCCGGATCGTCCGTATCGCGCCGCGCCGGTACGGCGAGGTTTTCGGAATAGAAGACGACGAAATCGAAGAGGTCTTCGGGCACCTCATGATCACCGAGATGCGGCTGTGCACCGTGCGGCAGGGCGTGGCAATCAGGTTGCGCGTCGGTGCATTCCCCCCAATGGTCGGGCGCGAGCGGCGTCGACAGGCCCATATCGCCGGCGAAGGCGAGCGCCGTCTGCTCGCGCACGCTCGGCGCCAGCGCCTTCCAGCCGAAGCGGCCCAGCGCCCGATTGCCGTCGATATCATGGGACCAGTGCACGCGCCCGGAGATGCCGTCCCCATCGATGTCGTCCGGATCGTGCCTGGCCAGGATGTCCGCCTCGTGGACCGCTTCCAGAAGGCCAAGGCCAATCATCGGCGGGGCGACGCGGGCCGACATCATCGTTTCGTGGTGCATCGGACCATAGCCCAAACTGTCGACGACAAGCTTCGGCTTGCGGAGCGTGACCGTCTCTCCGCCGGAGAGCGCGACCGGCACGTCCTCATAGTCGATCCGCACGCGGCCTTCGGCCGGCAGTCCCGCCACCGCGAAATCCTGCAATTGAAAACCGTAGGTCGGTTCCGGTGCGGCGAGCAGCCGCCCTTCAGCGATCGCATCGGCTTGGGCATCATCCGGCGGCACGGAAAGCCGGACCAGAAGCGAGACGGCGTCGTCTTCAGCGTACGCCGGCGCATGGCCGCGCCCGTCCTTGATGTGGCAGGACTGGCAGGCACGCGCATTGAAGAGAGGACCGAGACCGTCGGAGGCTTGCGTCGAGGATGGCGAGGACACCCAGTCCTTGCGGAACAATCCGTTGCCGACGAGGAACCGCTGCTGATCTTCGAAGTCCAGATCGGCGGACGGATTCGAGAAAGCATTGGCGTTGACTTGCTTGGTCGAGGTCGCGGCCCCAGCACTCATCTGCTCGAAGGGCTGCGGTGCGGAGAAATCCTCCGGCGTTCGCGTTACCGCCTCGACCCGCGTCCGGTCCTCGTCGTTCAGATCGTCACGCGTTGATGTCCCATGGGACTGGACATGGGAATACGTCGCCGCCGCCGCGGTCGAGAGCGCGGTCACGGTCAATGAGATCAGGATGAGACGCCATTGCTCGGCCATCGACAAAAGCGGCGGGCCGCGCACGATCGGCTGCGCGGTCCGCCATCCCGTTCCTATCGGAAAACGGCGTCGGGATTGTCGAGGCTGTCGGAGCCTTCGATGGTGACGCCCGAGAGATCGAGCGCCGCGATGACCCGCTCGATGGTCCGCGTCTGATCGATCAGCGCGTCGATCGCCGCCTGGACGACCGCATTGCCTTCCGCATTCCCCTCGCCGATCATCTGGTCATAGGCTTCCGTACTCTCGGCCCGCTCCTTCAGCGCCGAGAAGGCGTCCATCGTCGCCTCAAGCTTGGTGTTCATTTCTTCGGCCAGCGCTGCGTCGGTCTTGGCGACCAGTTCGGCGAGGCTCGCCCCTTCGACGACCGAGCCGTCGATCCGCTCGTAGTGGCCCTCCCAGACATTCTTGATGCCGAGCACGTCGTATTAGTGCGAATTGTGCGTGTTGTCGGAAAAGCAGTCATGCTCCTCCTCGGGGTCATTCAGCAGTAGCCCGAGCTTCATGCGCTCGCCCGCCATCTCGCCATAGGAGAGCGAGCCGAGCCCGGTGAGCATCGCGGTGAGGCCCTCTTTGCCGTCGCCTTCGACAAGGCCCGTGCGCGCCTCGCCATCTGCCTGCCAGTTGGCGACCATCTCGTCCAGGTCGGCAACAAGCAGGTCGCCGGCAGCCTGAAGATACTGGATGCGCCGCTCGCATTCGCCGCCGGTGCAGTTTTCCGGATCGAAATTCGTATGTGGCCGATCGCCGGCACCAACGTCCGTACCGTTCAGGTCCTGACCCCAAAGCAGAAACTCGATGGCATGATGCCCGGTAGTGACATTCGCCTCTACGCCGCCGACCTCGTGCAGAGACTGAATGACGGCCGGCGTGATCGTGGATGCGTCAACAGTCTCGCCGCCGATTGAGATGTCGGCGTTTGCGATGACGTTGACCGTGTAGAAATCGTTGACGTCCGATTCCATGCCGTAACCGGCATTGACATAGTCGATCAGCCCCTCGTCGAGCGGCCAGGCATTCACCCGGCCTTCCCAATCGTCGACGATCGGATTGCCGAAACGGAACGCCTCCGTTTGCATGTAGGGAACGCGCGCGGCGAGCCAGGCCTGTCTGGCGGCCTCGAGCGTCTCCTGCGAGGGATCAGCTACGAGCGCGTCGATCGCTTCATTCAGCGCCTTCGCCGTCTCAAGGCTGTCTTCGTATCCCGCAAGGGCAACGTCGGAATATGTCGCGAGCACCTCAGTGGGCTCCTGTGCCAAAACAGGGCCGCTTGCCGCAAACGATGCCGCTATTGCCGCACTCGCAAAAAGTCTCTGTCGCATCGGACCGTCTCCCTCTTGTTACCTCGGATCAGATTATAAATGTGGACTTGCGAGTCCACTTTATTCTGACCCGGAAGTTTGAGATTCGGCAGCGAAATCGGCCTCAATAGAAGCGGATCACGATGCCGCCGAGAGCCGCGACGATCACCACCAGCCAAGGCGGCGCCTTCCACGCTATCAGCAGCACAAAGCAGACGAGCACCAGCGCGAAGGCCGTCGGGCTGACGATGGCGCTGGTGAGGACCGGATCGTAGAGCGCGCGCCGAGGATTACCGACGACTGCGGCGTTCGCCCCGCGCATCGGCGCCTGCGCGTCGGGCCGAGCGCGAAACGCGTCCCAGAATGGAATCGCGCCGACGAGCAGCAGGAAAACCGGCAGAAAGACGGCGATGAGCGCGATTGGTCGCGCGCCCGTTCGGCGCCGATTCGAGCGAGGTGCCGAGACAGGCGGGGAAGGTGAAGAGCGGACCGGGCACGGCCTGCGCGGCGCCGTAGCCGGCCAGAAACGCGTCATGGCTCATCCTGCCGGGCCGTGGGCGCTGCGCGGCTCTGCCTAAACGTCATCGAGCCGACGCATGGCTTCGAAAAGCATTTCCCGGCCACGGCAATGATCGTCATAGAGCCGAAGATAGATAGCATTATCGCTGGTATGCGGCTCCGGCGCTTCGCGCAGGCGCTGGAGGCTCTCATTGGCAACGCCCTTTGCCTCGGCAAGCGCCGCGCGTCTCCGTGCGAGTTCGAGCAGCAGTGCATGCGTGGAGGAATGATCGTCCTCGGATCGCCGCCCCGGCTCTCGCTCATCTTCGCCCATTCTGACATGCATCATGTCGATGGTCTCGCTCGCCCATGGTCACGGCGGAAGGTGTCGTGCCATACCGGCTGCCCCGCATTGAGCAGATTTCCTTGGACGACCTTTCTAAACTGGACTATGGATGTCAAGTTTTCTAATGCTGAGCAACGGAGGTTGGCATGCAGGCTGTAGCTGGAGTGATTTCTGGTCGTCTTGGCCTTGTCGGATGCACCCTGATGGCTTCGGCAATCGCCTGTTCCGTCCCGGCTGCGGCCATGGAGCCTTGGCAGATCGGCCATGGCCCTTTCGTCACCGCCTCCGACGTCACCAAGCACAACCGCATGCCGCTCGACATCGCCGACGTAAATGCCGCGCTCGCGACGGAACCGCGCGACTGGGACGCGGCCATTGCGCGCTTTGCCTATGGCGGCAACTTCCCGAACCACTCGCTGGCGCTTTTCACCGACAACTATCATGGCCGCTTCGAAAACCATCTGCCGGATGCGGTGGCACATTTCGGCAATCCGAATTTCATGCACCACCAGCTTTTTGCCGCCCTTGTCGGCTCCGGCGAGTACCGGCCGATGTCGGAGGACGAGCGCGCCGCCTTCATTGAAGCGGGTCTGCAGGCCGTCTCGCTCAACTGGTCGCGTTATGAGCTCGGCGAATCCCGCCGCAAGGCGACCATGGCCGAGCCGAACTGGTCATTGGAGAACGGCTCGCCGAAGAACTGGAACGAGATCTTCGCCTTCTATTATGGCCCCGACGGCGAGCACTCGACCTTCGAGACGATGGCCGCCATCGACGGCGGAACGGAAATCAACGACGCGCTGATCGCAGTTCTCGCGGAGGGCCAGGACATTCTCGTCACCGAAACCTGGACGGACGAGCATGCGGAGCAAGTTGAGGACCATCTCGATCGCGCCAGCGTGCTCATACTGGCAGCGGCGCTCGAGACCAGCCAGGACGCTGACGAAGACGCAATGTTCCTGGCCCGTGCGCGGACGCTCGGCGCCTGGCTTGCAGCGGCCGAAGCGCTCGGCGCTGACGATGCGGTCGTCACTGCCATCGGCGGATTGCGCGAGGCCGAGCCAAAGGCGCTTGCCGAGCCGGTCGCTGCCGTCTCCGATGCCATCCAGCCTCATCTTTCCGCGGCGAACTGACCGGAGCGCGGGGGGCAATGACAGCGCATGTCCCACCTCGGCCGATCGACGGTCCCGACTATCTGGCACGAACGCCCGAACGGATGGTGCTCGAAGGCTATCGCGGCTGGACATGGGCGATGGCGCGAAAGTCGCGGGAACCATGGGAGCCGGTCTGTGCGCTTTACCGCGAGACGCTGGGCGACGGAGCGAACGACACGCTCGGCGCGCTCGATCGGCTTCTTCAGGACGCTGGGAACATGCGCGAACTGCCCGTTGCGCATGCGCTGCTCGGGCGCCCAATCGATCTGCCGCGACGAGGCGCTCGTCCTCGGCCTGACTGCCGGCATCCAGCACAAGGACGAGCCGACGATCGAAATCTGCCTCTCGTCCATCTGCATTGCCCCGCTTGCCGATCGCGTCGCGCTGTCGGCAGCCGTCTACGCCCTGCTCCTGGGATCGCAGGGCCAGAAGCTGCTGCCGATCCCCGCTCATGTGATCACGCATATTTTGACCCGCGAGACGGATCGGCAGGACTCACCAAAGCTCCATTGAAGAACCGCAATTTCCGTTCGGACGGCGTGCGGCGTTTTCCAGATCCATCTATCAATGGGCAGGACGCGGTCCCGGTCGCTTGATCGGTCCGTAATCGATGCTCGAGCGCTGCAGGATCTGACCCTCGGCGGTCACGGTCAGCCGGAACGAGCGATGGTCCGTGAGGAAGGTGAGACGATGACGGCCGGCATCCTTATCGATGCCTTCTTCGTGCCGGCAGATGACCACACCCTTCCCCATCATCATTCGAAGATCGCCGACGGACAAAGCCAACCCAAACGCGACCAGTTCGGCGGATACGACGAATTCTCCGCCGATGCACTGCACGGTGGATGCCGGGAGAGCAGCCCTGTCCCGTCGGCGATCCTGGCTCATCTCACGGCGCCCCAAGGAACGTCGCGATCTCCGGTGCCAACCGATCGGTGAACTCCTCGTGGATCAACAGCTTGCCGCGCTTAAGTCGAAGGGTTTCGACGCCGGCGACGCGGCTTGCCGCATCCATCTCGGCTAGCGATTTCGGCGGGGTTTCTTCTCCATAGACGAGAAACAGCGGCTTAGGCACCTTTTCGAGAAGATGCTGGAACTCCTCGCGGCTCTTCACCCGGTCGAGCCCGCCCGTCACGAACCGGACCGAGGCGTGGCGCGCGCCCGCGGCCTTCGCCACCGCGTTCTTCTGCGCCTTTCGCGGCCCGGACAGGAAAGCAGGGTCACTGTAGACATGGCCGCGCACCATCATGTTGATGACCGGCCCGCTGAGGTTGAGGGCGTAGAGGGTCGGTCCGACCACGGGAGCATCGACAGCCGAGCGCACGCGGCCGAACCACGGCCGTGCCCCACCCATCATGGTCGGGAAGGGTCCGCGCCATGTTGGCGCAATCAGGACGAGACGCGGTCGGAAGGTCTCCATTCCAGCGGCATGGTCAAGGACGTAGGCTGCGGCATGGCCGGCGGCGATGATGGCGTGCGGATCGGGCGCGATCTCCCGCAGAACCCAGGACAGGAATTGCGATAGGATTTCGGGGGTCCAGTCGATGCGCGGTTTGGGCAAACTGCCGAAACCGGGCCAGTCCACGGTCACGACGCGGAAATCATCTTTGAGCCGGTCCATCAGTGGGAGCATTTCGGCGCGCGTCGCGATCGAGGAAAGCGCCGGCAGGCAAAGTACGAGCGGCCCGTTGCCCGCTTCGCTGATGCCGATTTCGACCGATTGACCGTTCGTGTTCCAGGTTATCTGCCGCGTCTCCATACGAGCACTTTCTCACGTCGTTCCAAATTCTCAAGAACCACAGGGTCGCAGCCATCGTCACAAGGGCAAGCGCACCGCACTGCGGTGACACTCCGGCGTGCCGACCACCGTCTCCACTGAATCCAGGCGCGTGAAGGCATATGGACCGGTTGACGTCGATCGGTTTGGTCACGGACGTCGAACCTCCGCATCCACTTCGGCGGCCAGCTCAGCGATATCGTCTTCCTCGATCTGATCAATCGGCTTGTGGAGGCGCAGCGTCTCGACCTTTTCGCCCGGTCGCATGATGCCGATGACGGTCTCTATGTCCGGACAGCCCTCCTCCCGGCAGGCGAGTTCGGTGACGGCGACGACCAGGTCGTCCGGCAACCGGAAACGTTCGCGCACCCAGCCCTTGATCTCGGCGGTGCGCGCCGGAAGGTTGCGCTTCGGCGCCAGCGGATTGACGAAGCCGGTCATGCCGCAAGTTCCTTGAGATCGGCGATACCGGCCAGAGCGGCCTCGTTTGCAAAACCGAGCAGGTCGCCTTCCTCGTTGAACGCGATAGCCGTGATGGCCTGTCCATCGGGGTAGCGGATGAGCACCAGGTCCTTCTGCTTCAAGCTGGCCAGAGCGATAGCGCCATCGCCGCGGCGTCGTGTTGCTCGCCTTTGCTGGTCATCTCCAAAATCTTGCGTGTAACAGTGTTACATTTTCCGTTGACGAATGTAATAACATCACATAGTGGATCGTCAAGGCCGAACCGGCTGATCATTTTCCGTGCGAGAGGGAAACGCTGCACCGTGACGACGTCCAGCACCGCCTGCCTGGCTTTCCGCGACCTGACGCTCGGCTATGAGAGCCACCCGGCCGTCCATCACCTCGAGGGTACGGTCCGCAAAGGCTCGCTGACCGCCGTCGTCGGCGCGAACGGCTCGGGCAAGTCGACGCTGATGAAGGGGATCGTCAACATCCTGCGGCCGCTGGGCGGCAGGATCGAGCGGGCGGCCGGCACGCGCATCGCATACCTGCCGCAGCAATCCGAACTCGACCGCTCGTTTCCGGCCCGCGTCGTCGATCTCGTCTCGCTCGGGCTTTGGCCCAGCCGCGGGCTTATCGGGCGGCACTCCAGTGCGGACAGGGCGAAGGTCTCCCATGCTCTTGAGGCGGTCGGGCTCGGCGGCTTCGAAAAGCGTCCGATCGACAGCCTGTCGGGCGGCCAGCTCCAGCGCACATTGTTCGCACGGGTGTTGGTGCAGGACGCCGACCTGATCCTGCTCGACGAGCCCTTCAACGCGATCGACGCCAGGACCGTGCGCGACCTGATCGCCCTCATCGGCCGCTGGCACGGCGAGGAACGCACGATTCTGGTCGTCGTGCATGATCTCGAACTTGTCCGCGAGACATTCCCCGAAGCCTTGCTGCTTGCCCGCGAGCCGATCGCCTGGGGCGAGACGGCGGACGCCCTGAAGCCGGAGAACCTCCTGAAAGCCCGCCGTTTCCACGAGGCTTGGGACGAAAACGCGCCTTGGTGCCGGCCCGATCGCGACGCGCTGCGAGGCGCGGCATGACGGGCCTTTACACGCTTCTCGTCGACCCCTTCGTCGCCTACGGCTTCATGCAGCGCGCGCTTCTCGGCTCGCTGCTCCTCAGCATTAGCGCCTGTCCGGTCGGCGTGTTTCTGATGCTGCGCCGCATGAGCCTGACCGGCGACGCCATGGCGCACGCTATCCTGCCGGGCGCAGCCATCGGCTTCCTCTTCTACGGGCTCGATCTCGTGCCGATGACGCTCGGCGGGCTCCTGGCCGGTCTTCTCGTGGCGCTTGCGGCCGGGCTCGTCTCGCGGCTGACGATCCAGAAGGAGGACGCCTCGCTCGCCGCCTTCTACCTGATCTCGCTCGCCGCCGGCGTCCTGATCGTCTCCATGCGCGGCTCCTCGATCGACCTGATGCACGTCCTTTTCGGCACGGTACTGGCGCTCGACGACGCCGCGCTCTGGCTGATCGGGTCGATCACAGTTTTGACCGGCCTGGCGCTCGCCATTTTCTGGCGCGGGCTGATCGCCGAATGCCTCGATCCGCTCTTTCTGCGTTCGGTGAGCGGCGTCGGAACGCCCGTGCACCTGCTCTTTCTCGGCCTCGTCGTCCTCAATCTCGTCGGCGGCTTCCAGGCGCTCGGCACGCTGCTCGCCGTCGGTCTCATGATCCTGCCGGCCGCCGCCAGCCGCTTCTGGGTCGCCCATGTCGGCCCGATGTGCGCGCTCGCCGTCGCGATCGGCGCGGTCGCCTCCGTCGCCGGGCTGCTCCTCTCCTACCACGCCTCGCTGCCTTCGGGCCCGGCGATCATCCTTTCCTGCGGCGCCGCCTATCTCGCCTCCGCGCTGATCGCGCCGCGCGGCCTGATCTTCACCCGCCTGCCCCGTCACCACCACCGAACCGCCTGAACGCAAAGGATCATGCCCATGCTCTCTCACCTGCGTCCCTTCGCTCTCGGCGGCGCCGTCTCGTTTCTCACCTTCTGCAGCGCCGCCTCGGCCGACGAACTCAAGGTCGTATCCACCTTCTCCATCATCTCCGACTTCGCTCGCGAGGTCGGCGGCGACCGCATCGCGCTGACGACGCTCGTCGGCCCCGACGGCGACGCCCATGTTTATGAGCCCCGCCCGGCGGACGCTGTCGCCATGACTGAGGCCGACGTGGTTCTGACAAACGGACTTGAGTTCGAGGGCTTCATCTCCCGCTTGATCGCGGCCAGCGAAACCGACGCCGCAATCGTCGAAACGACCCAAGGCATCGAGCCGCTGCGCCTGGAGGAAGGCGGCGAAACTGACGGCGCTGACCACGGCCACGATCACGGTGAGTTCGATCCGCATGCCTGGCAATCGGTCGCCAACGCCAAAATCTATGTCGGCAACATCGTCGAAGCCTTCTGCGCGGCCGACAGCCAAGGGTGCGAGACCTACCGGACCAATGGCGAGGCCTATGCAGTCGAGCTCGATGCGCTCGATGCGGATATCCGCACCACGATCGACGCGATCCCGCAAAGCAACCGCACCGTCATCACCTCGCACGAGGCTTTCGGCTACTACACGCAAGCCTATGGCATCCGCTTTATTGCGCCCAAAGGGATCTCGACAGAGGCCGAGGCCTCGGCCGCGGACGTCGCCGCACTGATCGACCAGATCAAGGCAGACAATGCCTCGGCTATCTTTGTCGAGAATATTTCCGATCCGCGCCTGGTCGACCGTATCGCTGCCGAAACCGGCCTCACGGTCGGCGGCACGCTCTACTCCGACGCCCTATCCGGCGAGGACGGCCCGGCCGCCAGCTATATCGAGATGATGCGCCACAACACCGAGACCATCGCCTCAGGGATCGTGGGAAGCTGAGAGGAGTCATACCGATCAACGACAATCCGGAAAGGACATGACGATGAAGAAAATCTTGAAGACCACGCTGGGTGCGGCCCTGCTGGCGACCACCGCCCTCTTCCCGGCATTCGCCGATGAAGAAGTGACCGCCTGGCGGCTCTTCGTCTCTGATCACGAGGACGGCCTCGTTACCGTTGTCGATTCGGAAGCGCGCAAGACGCTCACCTCCTTCGAGATCGCCGGTCCCGCCGGGCTCTACCGCACGACAAGCGGCAAGTCCGTCTTCGCCGTGCAAGGCGATGCCGACAAGGTCTCCGCGATCTCCAGCGGCATTTCCTTTAATGACCATGGCGACCATGCCGACCTCGAGGTCGAGGATGCGCGTCTGCTGGACGTCAGCTTCGACGGGACGGACCCGTCCCATTTCGTCGAGCATCATGGCGACATCGCGATCTTCTTCGACGGCGACGGCACGGCCGTGACGACGACGGAAGGCGCCGTTCTGGAGGGGAAAGTAGAACCCCAGGAATTCGATAGCGGCGCGCCGCATCATGGCGCGGCCGCCGTCTTCGCCAACCATCTTTTGATTTCGGAACCCCATCCACAAGACCCGTCCGAGCTGCCCGTTGGTATCAAAGTTCTCAAAATGACCGGCGAGGCCGTCGGCGGCCTGCACGAATGCCCCGACCTCCATGGCGAAGCCTCATCGGGCAACGTCATGGTCTTTGCTTGCGGCACCGGCCTGCTCGTCGTCACGCCCGAAGGCGGCGAGCCGGCGATCGAGCATCTCGCCTATTCGGGCGACCTGCCCGACGGCAAGGTGACGACGCTCGTCGGCGGACGCGGCCTGCAATACTTCATGGGCAACTACGGGCCGAGCGCCGTTGTTCTCATCGACCCGATGGAAGAGGCGAACGCCTTCCGCCTGATCGAGCTGCCGACGCGCCGCGTCCACTTCGCCGTCGATCCGATCCAGGCAAAATTCGCTTATGTCTTCACCGAGGACGGCCAGCTTCATCAGATCGACGTGCTCTCGGGCGAAATCGCGCAATCGATCTCGCTCACCGAGCCCTATTCGATGGACGGCCATTGGAGCGATCCGCGTCCGCGCGTCGCGGTCGCCGGCGATCATATCGTCGTCACCGACCCCCTTGCAGGCAAATTGCACCTCGTCGAGCGTGAGACCTTCGAGAAGGCGGGCGAGATCGCAGTGGAGGGCAAGCCCTTCAATGTCGTCGCCGTCGGCGGCGCCGGCGCCATTCATGACAGGGACGAAGAAGCCGGTCACAGCGACGAGGCCGGCCACGATCATGCCCACGACGACGGCGAAGGCCATGCGCATGAAGCGGGTAAAAGCCCCGGTGATGGCCACGATGATGAGGAGGGCCACAAGCACGACTGACCTCAGCAATCCAGCGTGCCCGGCGGGCATCGCCGGGCACGATCTCTGACGTCAACCACAGGAAACCTTTCTCCATTGCCGCGGCGGCGGCCAATCCGCCGGGGGAGCAAACATGAAGACGAGAACCACAAGAACGCTGGCGCTGACGGGCGCCGCCCTCCTGGCCGCGACGGCATTTGCGAAGGCCGCCGATCCGTTCGAGCAGGCCGCCGCGCCCGCAGCGCCTCAGGAAACCGAGAGCTACCCCTATATCGAAGGCGAGCTGGAGCTTGAGCTCGGCAACGACTTCGTCTTCCGCTCCGACGATCCGGCGGGCGAGATCAACGACCTCTTCTTCGAAGGCGCGCTGGGCGTGAAGCTTGGCCTGACGCCGATCTTCTCCATCAATGGCGGGCTGACGGCGGAACCGGTCGAAGACCCCGAGCCGTTCGAGGACCGGTATTTCGGCGACATCGGCCTTTATGTCGATACGCTCAACCTCCAGGCCGATCTCGGCAATTTGACCCTTCTCGGCGGAAAGTTCGGTCCCGGCTTTGGGCGCGCGTGGGACATCACGCCCGGCATTTACGGCACGGATTTCGCCGAAGACTACGAGCTTTCCGAACAGATCGGCTTTGGGGCAGCCTACCGTTTCGAGACGGCCACGCTGGGCGCCCACACGCTCGGCGCCAATCTCTTCTTCGCCGACACGACGGTGCTCTCCGATTCCATCTTCACCCGGCGCGGGCAACTCTCGATCGACGATGGCGGCGCCAGCAACACCGAGCGCCTCGACAACTTTTCCATCACGCTCGACGGCGAGGAATTTCCTGGGCTTGCCGGCTTCAGCTATCATCTCGGCTACCGTCATCTTTCCGCCGGGCTCGGTGATGCTGCCGACGAGGACGGCTTCGTCGCCGGACTGGCGCGGGAGAGCAAGCTTGCCAATGGCATGGTCGTGACCGTCAATGGCGAGCTTGCCTATTTCTCCAATTTCGGCGGCAGCCTCGACAACGCCGTCTACGCAACGGCGGGACTCGGCCTCGCCAGCGGTCCCTGGCACGGCGAGATCGCCGGCACGATCCGCGAGATCGACTTCGACGGCGGCGGCTCTGGCACCGATTACCTCGCCCAAGTCTCGGCCGGCTACACCTTCGACAACGGCTTCGATGTGAGCCTCGGCTATGGCTATGCCCGCGAGGAGACGGTCGACAGCCATTTCGTGGGCTTGAGGCTCGCCAAGAGCTTTCAGTTCTCCGGCCGATGATTGGCCGCGGCGAGGACGCGCCCCGCAGACGGGATTGCCGCGATGTCTGAAGGCGGCGCATTCCTGTTTGCGGCTTTCGTGATCGGCGTCGGCGCGACGCTGGTCATGGGCTTCTGGGCGATCTTCCTGCGCCGGGCTTTCGGCATTCCCCCGCTCGACTACCCGCTGGTCGGCCGCCGGCTCGGCCACATGCCACGCGGTCGCTTCGCCCATGACCGAATCGTAGCGGCAACTCCGATCCGTTGGGAACGTATGATCGGGTGGATCGCTCATTACGCATTGGGAGTGCGACCTGATCCAGTTCCGAAAGAAGTTCGGCAAGGCGAACGTCACCTCGCTGGTCGAGCGGGTGAGCCGCTTCACGGTCTTCCGGCGCAACAATGACCGGCAGTCACGTGTGATCATGGATGGTCTAATTGATGTCCTCGGCCCTCTTCCCCACGCCGCGCGCCAGTCGATCACCTTCGACCGGGGCACCGAGTTCACAGACTGGCCGTACCTGCAGGCCGGCCTTGGCGTTCAGACCTGGTTCTGCGATCCGCAGGCGCCATGGCAGAAGGGCACCGTCGAAGACACCAACCGCCGCGCCCGCCGATGGCTGTCGCGGGACACCGATCCTCTATCGGTCGAGGACCGCCATCTGAAGGATGTCTGGGCTCATCTCAACGCGACATCGCGCAAATGTCTCGGCTTCAAAACGCCGGCAGCAGTGTTCCGGCAGAAGCTGCTGGGTCAGCCGATGAAGCGGCTACCCTGCCCCAGCTCAAAGTCGCGCTTCAGCGAGAGCCGCGCCGCCTCTTGGCCTAGTTTCCGTCGCATCGTCTCACGTCGGCCCGGTCAGCAAGCGCCCGAAGTCGAGCCGCCGTGCACGATAAGGTTGCGAAGGACATAAGGCCGGTCGAATACGAACATCAACTCGCGCGCTGTCGCCTGGTAAGGGCGCGCGCGCGAAGGATTCACTTGCAGTTTGAAGCGTTTCTCTCGAGCCTTCCAATCGCGTATTGCCAGAACAGATTGGGGCCGTAGCGTTCTCCACGAGCATCCGCACAGGCCCGGAGAAAAGCTGCGAAAGTGCCTTGTATGCGCCGCCCCTCTTCCAGCGCGGCTCGCCATCGGGCCAGCCGCGTGAAACCGGACGATCAGGCTGCCGTCGTCCTTTACCAGTAGGCCAGATCGTTCACATTACCCAGGCCACTGGAAAGATTTTGCAGCCCGGAGCATGGCAGCGGTCGCGGGGCTGTAGGGGCGTCCAGGGACGCTGAGCACCGAGATGGTGCGGCTGACCTCGGGCTCAATCAGGGGTCGCTGCAGCAGGTCGGGCAGCGTCACCGAGCATTCCGGCATGAAAGCAAATCCGATCCGCGCTAGCACCATCGCTTGCACCCAGTCCTCACGTTCCGATCGAAAGCGCGCATAAAGCGTCACATTGTTGGCAGCACAGGTCGCCATCACCATTTCACGCATTTCGCAGGACAGCCGGTCGACATAGGGTTCGCCCGACAAATCGCAGAGCTTGATCGCATTCAGATTGGCAAGCTGGTGGTCGGGCGGGAAGATCACGACCCTCGGCGCTGGCCTCGGTGACGGCGACTTCGATGCCCTGATGATCGGCCTGAAACTTGGCGAGAAATCGCGATAGCCGGACCGGTCCGATGGTGGCCATCACGCCGAGCCGAACCGGCACGTTGTTGAGCAGCCGGAAATTGTCGGCGAGAGTCCGGGTTGCCTCAGTCTCGTTGAGGATCAATTGCAGATGCGGCAGAATGGTCCGGCCGAAATCACTGAGCAGGATCTTCTTGCCCTCACGGTGAAACAGCGGCGCCCCGAGTTCGGCTTCGAGCGTCTTGATCGCCTTGGTCAAGGCAGGTTGCGAAACGTTACACTGCACCGCTGCTTTGGTGAAATTCAGCAGACGTGCCGCTGCCAGCACATATCTTACCTGGAACATCTCCATCGCCGATCCTCCCGCCGCGGCTTGTGCAGCGGCAGCCTAGCATCATTTTCGATAACCGTCGGCTATCGATCCATCACCACTCAGTCGTTCCATGAGCGGGACCTTGCGCGCATGATGACGAGACTTCTCAACCGAAAGGACCCGGCAAATGTCAGTCTACATGGTGGAACGTGATCTGAAGGGCATCAGCATGGAGGACTTGGGCGGCGCCCAGAAGGCGGCGATCGGCAAGGCGGAGGAAATGTCTGCGGACGGCACCGCTATCCGCTACATCCGCTCGACCTTTGCACCCGAGGACGGGCGCTGTATGTGCCTGTTCGACGCAGCCTCCGACGCGGATGTGAAGCGGCTGAATGACGAGGCAGGACTGCCCTACAGCAGAGTTGTCCCGGCGCTCGATCTCACACCCTGAGCCGGGACACCCGGCGAGGGTCTGGCAGGCTGGGAGAAGATACAGGCATGATCCACGAGCGGCATATTCTGGATGCCCAACACACCGCTGGTGGAACGACGCCGAATGGCAGTGCGCGCATCGTGGCCAAGCTAGAATCGGCCAATCCGACCGGCAGCATGAAAGACCGGGCGGCGCTGGCGATCGTGCCCCGTGCCGCGCAGGCCGCACGGTTGCAGCCTGGCGATACGATTGTCGAATGCACCAGTGGCAGCACCGGCCTCGCTGGCCAGCGTCGCGGTTGCGCTGGGATACAAGTGCCTGCTGGTCTCCTCCGATGCGTTGAGCGCGGAAAAGCTGGCTCATATGCATCGCGAAAGCTTAGCCAACGGCCTCGCCATTCTTGGGCGGATCAGTTTAATAATGCCGACGTCCTGACCGGCTACCAGGGATTTGGGCGACGAGGTTTGATCCGAGACCGATGGGAGTATCGACGCCTTCGCCGCAGGCGACCATCGTGACGCTGATGTGCGACACCGGCATCAAGCATCTCAACACCGAGGCCTACAAAACCGGCTGATGCCACGGGCCGGAGTTCTTCTGTCCGCTTGCTCGATGGCGTTCGGACCGAGTGGTAAAGGTTCAAGGACTGGATCAAACGAAGAATGGTCCGATTGCTTTCGATTCGCGAAGTGAGTTCATCGGCACACCTGCGCCTAATCCCGCGTGACCGTGCCTATTTTGCGAGAATGTTGTCGGAGCGACACCGCAATTGGCAAGGCTCGTTCTGATCCGATTGATCGATTTCATCCGTCGGAGGTCTGTTTGAACCAACGCATTGCCAGAGACAGACTAGGCCGTTTGCTCGAAGAGCGACAAGCAGTGCCAGTCATCTTTCCAGCTTTCCAGCCATTCTGTCGAGGTATCAGGTTGCCAGCCGTTTCTGTGTAGAAGTGGGCGTTCTTCAGCCGACTGCGCGTATCCCAGACAGAGATAGCCAGTGAATACCCAGCTTTCCGGGACGTCGAAAAGGGTGAGAATGGCATGGGGTCAAGGATCGACACCCAGCCCAGACCGATGTTTTCGGCACGTGCGACCAGCCAGAGCGTATGGATCGCCATGGCAGTGGAAAACTGCAGGGTTTCCGGCATTGTCTGCCGCCCCAGCCCCCGCCCTTCCATAGGCGCGGTCTCGGTGAACACGGCAAGATGCACCGGCGCCTCGCGAAGGCCGGCCAGTTTCAGTCGAACATATTCCGCCCTAGCCGGTTCATCATAGGGAGCCGCCGCCTCACGGTTGCAGGTTTCAAAAATTTCCTGCACGCGGCCGCGCAAGCTTTTGTCTTTGATCTGCAGGACCCTCCATGGACGGGAATTGCCGACCGATGGCGCCAAATCCATGGCGGCGCGCAGGCGGTCAAGGACCGGTTCAGGAATGGGATCGGCGCGAAAGTGACGCACGTCCCGCCGCCAGCGCAGGATTTCGTTCAGGGTCTGGGCTTGTCTCCCGGAAAAATTCATCTCGGCTCATTTCGCCGTTCGGTTCAATCAGCGTTTCCGCCTGCTAGACTCCTTCACGTTTTGACGGAAGCGTATCCTGCGTTGGCGATATAGTTCTGGCATTCGAGAGCGTCGATAGTTTCGACGAGGGTGCCGATGTGGCGCCAAGTGTCTTCAACGGTTCGCTTC
>JAESGS010000555.1_pt1 | contig 24512 bp, 17 predicted proteins | sample 9269761 | NCBI WGS metagenome assembly JAESGS01 (sample SAMN15741799, study PRJNA653493) | algae metagenome | isolation source: Cyanosarcina radialis HA8281-LM2 and co-occurring heterotrophs from damp... | place: USA: Makauwahi cave, Hawaii | collected 2011-01-06 | reverse complement strand
GGGGGGTGGGGGGCCCCCTCGGCTCCCTGGCCCGACCGCGATCCTTGTGGGGGCGGGACGCGCTCACCCCCCTCCCTAACCCTCCCCCCCAAGGGGGGAGGGGACAAAACCGGTCCCCGCGCGGCGGGCCGTCGTGATTCCCCGCATCTTCCTCATCGGCTACCGCGGCACGGGGAAAACGACCGTCGGCCGCGCCGTCGCCGCCCGGCTCGGGTGGGCGTTCGTTGATGCCGACGTGCTCCTCGAAGCCCGCGCCGGCAAGACCATCGCCCGCATCTTCGCGGACGACGGCGAACCCGCCTTCCGCGACTGGGAGTCCCGCGTCCTCGCCGACCTCGCCGTGCAGCCGAACCACGTCATCGCCACCGGCGGCGGCGTCATCCTCCGGCCGGCCAACCGCGAGCTGCTGACGGCCAACGGGTTCGTCGCCTGGTTGCAGGCTTCTCCCGAACTCGCGTGGCAGCGGATGCAGGACGACCCGACGACCCGCGACCGCCGCCCGAACCTCACGGCCGCCGGTGGCCTCCAGGAGGTACGGGCGGTCATGGCCGCCCGCGAGCCGCTGTACCGGGAGGCGGCGCACGCCGCGTTCGACGCCGCGCATTCGCCGGAGTCGCTCGCCGACGATATCCTGCACGTATGGAATGGTGGTACCACATGCCGGTCGTGACGTTCGCCGCGTTCGCGTTCGTCCTCGGCCTCGGGATCGGCAGCTTCCTGAACGTGCTCATCGCCCGGATGCCCTACGAGAAGAGCGTCGTCTGGCCCGGCTCCCGGTGCGGGGCGTGCTTCCGGCCGCTGCTGTTCACCGACAACCTGCCGATCATCGGCTACCTCCGACTGCGGGGCAAGTGCCGGTTCTGCGGCGCGAAATTCTCCAGCCGCTACCTGTGGATCGAACTCGCCACCGGCGTCGTGTTCCTTGCGCTGTTCCTGCTCGAACTCGTGTTCAACTGGCACGCCGTCCCCGGCCTCGCGCCGCAGTTCGGCGGCCTGCCGCCGCTGCGGGCGTGGCTCTACTTCGCGGCCCTCGCATTCCTCTTCTCGATGCTGCTCGCGGCCGCGGCCATCGACTTCAACTACCGGATCATCCCCGGCCAACTGACGTACACGGCCACGCTCGTCGGCATCCTCGTCTCGATGCTGTTCCCGTGGCCGTGGCCGAGCGCCGGCGTCCCGATGCCGCCGAACTTGCCCGGCGGGTTCGGGTGGGCGAACCCGCTGCTCGCCGGGCAAATCCCGAGCGGGCTGGCGCTCTGGCCGGTGTGGGGGCCGCCGCCGGCGTGGGCACCGCCCGACAGTTGGCAACTCGGGTTCCTCACCGGCGTCGTCGGCGCGGCCGTCGGCCAGTTCGTCGGCCGGTCGGTGAAGTGGCTGTTCGAGATCGGGTTCGGCCGCGAGGCGCTCGGCCTCGGCGACGCGGACTTGCTCATGATGATCGGCTCGTTCCTCGGGTGGCAGATCACCGTCCTCGCGCTGCCGGCCGGGGCGTTCGTCCTGTTGCCGCTGCTGCTGCCGTGGATGCTGGTGAAGACGGCGTTGTACTACCTCCGGCCCCTACCCGATCAGCCGGCGGCGAACGTGGAACCCGGCGTGCCGTTCGGCCCCGGCATCGCGGCCGGGGCGGTCGCGTGCTGGGTGGCGTGGCCGTGGGTCGGCGAGGCGGGCCGGACGTTCTTCTTCTCGCCGCTGGTCCTGCTGCTGACGGCGGCCATCGTCGGCGGCGGCCTCCTGGTCTTCGGCCTGCTCCTCCGCCGCGGCCCGGAGCCGGCCGTGGCGACCACGGGAACCGCACCATGAAACCGAAGCTGGTCATCGTCGATTACGGCATGGCGAACCTGCGGAGCGTGCAGAAGGCGTTCGAGTCGGTCGGCCACGCGGCGGAAGTCACGGTCGACGCGAACCGCATCGCCGAGGCCGCGAAGGTCGTGCTGCCCGGCGTCGGCGCGTTCCAGGACGCCATCGCCCGGCTGCGCGAAACCGACCTCGCGGGCGTCATCACGACGCACATCCGATCCGGCCGGCCGTTCCTCGGCATCTGCCTCGGGATGCAGATGCTGTTCGCCCGCAGCCACGAGGACGGCGTCCACGCCGGGCTGGACCTCTTCACCGGCGACGTGGTCCGGTTCCCGCACGTCCCCGGCCTTAAGGTCCCGCACATGGGGTGGAACAGCTTGAAGCTGACGAAGCCGAGCTGCCCGCTGTTCCGCGGGCTGCCGCCGGAGCCGGCGGTGTACTTCGTCCACGGGTACTACCCGCAACCCGCGTCGGACGTGACGGCGGCGACGGCCGACTACCCGGACGCGTTCACGGCCGCGGTGTGGCGGGACAACGTCATGGCGACGCAGTTCCACCCGGAGAAGAGTCAGGCGATCGGGCTGACGATGCTGCGGAACTTCGCGGACCTGTGATCGACGGCGGGAAAATGGAACCGGCCGGGAGGAAGTCCTCCCGGCCGGCGTCGGTTCGTAGCTATGAGGCGTCAGTCCTGAACGATGTTCGGCGGCTTCGCCATGCCCTTGTCCGACCCCTTGCTCGGCTTCGGGGTGTCGCCGCCGCCGGTCCCGCCGATCGGCCCCGGCGCGGCCGGCACCTTGTCCGGCGGCGGTTGGTTCTTCGGCCCGCTGTCGCACCCCACCGCCAGGGCCATCAGCACCAACGTGGCCAGGGTCGCCAATCGCTGCTTCATGTGAAAGTTCCTATTCCGGAGGGAGGGACGGTCGGGTCAGTTGGAGATCGTCGAGAAGTCTTCGGTCGTGCCGTCGGCCATCCCGGCCATCGCCTGGAGAACGTACCACGCGGACCGGTTGCTGACGGCCGCGGCCGGGGTGAACCGGCGGGTACCGGTCCCGGCGATCCGTAGCCCGCGGACCGACCCGTCGCCCATGCCGAACTGGACGATGCCGGTGTGGAAGCTGCTGAAGTAGTTGTACCCGCCGCCTTGCGCCGTGCCGGCCACGCCGCACGTCGCGCCTTGGTCCGGGCAGCCGCCGCCGGGGGCGAGGCCGAACTTCGTCGGCATGCCGGGGATGGATACCCAGTTCCAGAACCAGTCGCGGGTCTGGCCCTGACCGGCCGTGCCGCCCAGCCCTTCGCCGAACGCGAGGGTGTTCGACGTGCCGTCCACGACGCTGACGATCGTGGTGGCCGACCGGTTCGTGTACATGCCGCGGTAGAGGTTCAGGTTCGCCCCGACGCCGTCGGCCGACGACGAGGTCGAGACCGGCGAGCCGAGCGCCCCGGAAACGCCGGCGTAGTTCGTCTTGCCGAGGGTCAGGGTGGGTTGCGGCGAGCCGAACCAGTACGCCCCGATCGAGTTGCCGGTCGTGCTCGGCCAGTTGGCCGATTCCACGCTCGGGAACAGGACCGGGCCGTTCACCGTGCCGCCGACCGGGATCGGGTCGGACGGGCAGAGGAACGTCTTGATCTGGTTGAAGCTCGCGATCCAGTGCGCCGAGCCGGGGTTCCCGGCCACCCAGTCGGAGTTCGGGGCCGGGCTTTTCGACTTCACGTTCAGGTTGATGCCGGAGAACCCGCGGTAGATGTTCTCCTGTTCCACGTACGGGAGCATGAACACGAGCGTGCCGACCAGCTGGCCGTCGGCGGGACTGCTGGAGCAGAACAGGTCCGGCGTCCCGGTGCATTGCCGGAGCGGCCCGAGGTAGCCGGGCGGCAGCACCTGGTTGGCGCTCTCGTAGTTGTGCGCCGCCAGGCTGATCTGCTTGAGGTTGTTCTGGCAGGTGCTCCGGGCCGCGGCCTCGCGGACCTTCTGCACCGCCGGCAGGAGCAGGCCGATCAGGATCGCGATAATCGCGATCACGACCAGCAACTCGATCAGGGTGAAGCCCGTCCGCGGACGGCCCCCCAGGGAACGAAAGCGTGCGACCATGGATTGCACCTCGACAAATGAAAGAAACGAAACAGGGTCGTACCTGTCCTCGGACATCGCGTGGAGAAGGAGGAAGAAGAGTTCGACACTTGAAATCGGGGGCACCCGTTCGGGCGCGGCGAGGATGATTTCAGATGTCAGTTTAGGACGCGCGAGTCAAACACTATGATTAACACCCGAAATCCGCGGTGGCAAGAAGAAAGGATAAATTTTTCCTCACCCCGCGGGTCGGGATTCCGGCCGTACGGTCGATGAAGTGGTGGACGGGTTGAGAAAGTGAGAGAATTCCCCGCGAATACCGGTCTCTCGCCGACGTCCGCGGGGGAGCGAATGGGGCTACTACTTTTCCTTCAGGTTGCTCATCTTCTTCGACGAATTCCCGCCCTTTGGCGCGTCCGTCGTCCCGCCCGCGCGCTGGATCCGCGGGTCGGGCTTGGCGTCCGCCGGCTTCGGGTCCGAGGTCTTCGGCCCGTCCCCGCACCCGACGGCGAGGAGCAGGGCGAATACCGGCAGCAATCGCTTCATGACGCGCGGTCCTCGGATCGGGGAGGGAGGGCAATAGGTCAAGCGGGGTACGGAGTACCCGATACTCCGCCCGGAAGCTCCGGGTCAGTCGAACGTGACGACGCGGCCGTCCTGCGCCCCGCAGATGAACACGTAGGTGAGGAAGTCCATCGCCGGGTTCAGCGAGCGGACGGACCCGTCCATGAACATCGTGTTCACCCGGTTGGTCGTGTGCTGGCTGCCGGGCAACCCGACCCCCAACCCCCGGCCCTGCGCGCTGAAGTCGCAGTTGACCGCGTTCGCCCGGTCCGGGCACATGCCGAAGTTGCTGATCGACGGGGCGTGGGCCCACGGCGAGTGGCCCCACCCGTTCTGCGGCACGCCGGTCCCGTAATCGACGTACCCGCCGGACGTTTCCAGCACGCCGACGGTGTTGCTCGTCCCGTCCATGACGCCGACGATGCTCAGCCCGCGGAGGTAGCGGAACGGCCCGAGGTACTCCTCGAAGCTGGCCACGTACCCGACGTTGAACAGGTAGTGCGTCTTCCCCGTCCGGGTGACGGCGTCCGGCGTGCTGCCGATGTCGAAGTAGAAGGTGTCCAGGTTGACCGCCGGCGGCGCGGTGGACACCCCGGCCCAGGTTCCGCCGGCCGGGAAGTGCCGGCCGCGGATGCCGAGCACGGCGAGCACGCCGACGTTCCGCGCCTCCTGGGGCGACACGTTCGCCGGGCACGTGAACGCCTTCAGGTCGGTCTCGGCCCCGTACCGCGTCTGCGGGGTCGGCGGCGGGACGCCGTACCCGGCGAGGTTCCACGCCAGGTTGCTGCCCCACCACGACCCGTTCTTCAGGTCGAAGCTCCGGAAGATCGCGTCCTGCTCCAGGTGCGGCAGCAGGTACACGAACGTCCCGGCCCCGCGGTTGTCGTACCCGGTCGGCAGCTTCCCTTCCGTACTTTCGAAGTTGTGGACGGCCAGGCCGATCTGCTTCAGGTTGTTGGCGCACGTGGTCCGCGCCGCGGCCTCGCGGACCTTCTGCACGGCCGGGAGCAACAGGCCAATGAGGATGGCGATGATGGCGATGACGACGAGCAGCTCGATCAGCGTGAACGCCGGCCGGCGGCCGGGCGGGGGCGGGGATGGAACGCGAGTCATGACGAACCTCGGACGGATGAAACGGAAAAATGCGGAACAGGGGGACGCCCTGTTTCCGGCGGACTCGCGCGGAGGGAACGGGAGGGATCGACAACGCAATCGGGACGAGGGGTACGATTCGAGTTGTCTGATGACGAACGTGCGCGAGCAAACTCTGATACGCCCCGGTCGCGGCGGCTGCGAGGCCGTGCGGGGGCGCGGGATCACGTCAATGCCGATCACCTTTCGGGCGTGTAATCACGATGATGTAAGGGTGTAGCCCGGGGACCCGCGCACAATCGTTGACTCGCGCTTGTGTAGAAATGGAGGTTCCAAATCTTCGCGTGGTCCCCGAGCTACACCGCAATATGCGGATTCGCGCCTGGGATCGCGCCACCGATTTCGGAAGTTTTTCCCCCGGCAGCCGGCGGCGGGCCGTGGCGGCGAACCGGGGCGGAAAATCGCGGCCGGAAATGACGGGGCCGACGCGAGTGCCTCGCGTCGGCCCCCGGGAAACGGGTCCACCGTCTCGGATCACTACTTGGCGGCCGGGTCCTCGATGGACGCTTCCATCGACTTCGTCTTGTGGCCCTTCTTGTCCGATCCGTCCTTGGTCGAGATCGGCGCGTTCTTCACGGCGGGCGAACTGCTCCCGCCGCAGCCGACGCACACGCCGAGGGCGGCCGCGAATCCGAGCAGGACGGTCAACTTGCGAAGCATGCGTACACCTCTGATGAATGGGGTTCGGTCGGCCGCCCCGCGCGGGGCGGCCGGGCGTCCGGGGTTAGTTGATGAGGGCCAGCGACAGGTCGGCCGTCTGGCCGTCGTTGGCCCCGCCGAGGGCCTGGAGGACGAGCCACGACGTGTCGGTCGTAGCCCCGACCGGGATGCCGGCCCGGATCGCCTTCACCGCCCCGTCGCCCATCGTGACCATGACGACGCCGGTGTGGTAGCTGCTCATCTGGTACACGAACGCGTCCTTCCCGTTCTTCGTCCCGTACCCGGTCGAGATCGTCCCGGCCCCGACGATGCTGTGCGTGAACACGTTGTCCCGGCCGGCGAACGCGGCGTTCGCGTGGCAGCGGCCGCTGACCTCCGAGTACAGGATCGTGTTGCTGCTGCCGTCGATGATGTTGACCACGCTCTTCGGGTTCCGGTTCACGAAGATGCCCTCGTACTTCGCGTACGTCGGGTGGTTCCCCCGGCCGAGGCCGGCGCACCCGATGTAGTTCGAGATGCCCAGCGGCATGAGGGCCTCCACCGACGCGTAGTCGTCGTAGTAGAACCCGGACGTGACGACCGTGGTGGTCAGGTTCCGGACCAGCAGGCCGCCGATCACGAACCCGCCGGTCACCCCGGTCCCGAACGCGTTGTTGTCCGGCTCCCCCTTCGGGTCGGACGGGCAGCGGAACGTCTTCAGTTGCGCCGCCTTCCCGGCCGTGTAGATGGCCGTCGGCGGGTACGGGTTGTCGAACCAGTACGGCATCGCCGGGTTCGTGTTCTTCGCGTCGTCCATCCGGCCGTAGGGGGTCGTGAGGGCCGGGTCCACCATCCGCCAGATGTTGTCCTGCTCCATGTACGGGAGCATCACGACGATGTTCCCCAACAGCGACCCGTGCCCGGCCGCGTCCCCGCCGACGCTGACGAGCGGGTTCGGCGGGCCGACGATCCCGGCCGGGAACGTGTTCTGGGCGCTGTGGTAGTTGTGGGCCGCCAGCCCGAGCTGCTTCATGTTGTTCGTGCAGGTCGTGCGGGCGGCCGCCTCCCGGACCTTCTGCACGGCGGGCAGCAGCAGCCCGATCAGGATCGCGATGATCGCGATCACCACCAGCAGTTCGATGAGCGTGAAGCCCGGACGTGCGGGGGCCTCACTCCGCGAAAGACGCGTGCGCATGATAAAACCTCGTCGAATGAACACCGAAATGAGAAACAGGACAGTACCTGTTCCCTGGGTGCGACCCCTGCGCGATTGGGAAAAGGACAAAAAAACCGTAGGGCCACCGGGGTGGCCTTTGCGAGAGAAGGTTTGATTGTCAAATCGCAGGGGAGCGCGAGTCAGTCGAAAGTGTAATTGGGTGATGGTCCGAAGTTCAAGTAGATTCCGCAAAAAATCTCGACTTCGCGGGTCGGGTATGCGGCGCGTTCCGTCACCACGGCTGGCCGACGGCCCGGCCGACGAGGTCGTACCCGTCGGCGCTCGTCACCTTCACCGTCACGAAGTCGCCGGGCCGGAGGTTCTTCGCCTTCACCCGGACCTCGCAGTCGATGTCCGGGCTGTCTGCCGTCGTCCGGCCGCGGACGTGATTCGCGAACTCCGGGTCCGGCCCGTCCACGATCACCGGCAGTTCCTTGCCGACCTGCTTTGCGGAGAAGTCGAACGCGATCCGCTGTTGCAGTTCCATGATCCCGGCGACGCGGGCCTGCTTCACGTCCTCGGGGACGTGGCCGTCGAGCTTCTCCGCCGGCGTGCCCGGTTCGAGCGAGTACGGGAACACGCCGAGCCGCTCGAACCGCTGGTCCGCGACGAACGATTTCAGTTCCTCGTACTCCGCGTCCGTCTCGCCGGGGAACCCGACGATGAACGTGGTGCGGATCGCCAGGTTCGGGATCGCCTTCCGCATCCGGGCGAGCAGCTTCTCCGTCGCCGCCCGGTCCACGCGGCGGATCATCCGCCGCAGCACGCGGTCGTTGATGTGCTGGAGCGGCATGTCGATGTACGGGATGATTTTCTTCGCGCCGGCGATGGCATGGAGCAGGTCGTCGCCCATGTGTTCCGGGTAGGCGTACAGGAGGCGAATCCACTCGATACCCTTGACCTGGTCGAGTTGTTGGAGCAACTCGGTGAGCCGCGTGCGGCCGTACAGGTCGAGGCCGTAGTACGTCGTGTCCTGCGCGACGATGATGAGTTCCCGCACGCCGTCGGCGGCGAGTTCGTTCGCCTCGCGGACGACTTCCTCCATCGCCTTCGTGACGTGCTTGCCCCGCATCTTCGGGATCGCGCAGTACGTGCAGAGGCGGTCGCACCCCTCGCTGACCTTCATGTACGCGAAGTGCCGCGGCGTGATCCGCAACCGGGCCGTGTCCTCGAGCGCCCGCACCGGGGCCGGGCGGAACAGCGACCGCTGTTCCTCGCGGTGCTGCACGGCGCGATCGACGACCTGTGCGATGTCTTCACGGCCGAACACGCCGACGATCTGATCCACTTCCGGGACAGTTTCGAGGAGCAAGTCCTTGTGCCGCTCCGCGAGGCAGCCGGCGACGACGACGGACCCGACGCGGCCTTGCTTCTTGAGTTCGAGCATCTCGCGGATGACGCCGAGCGACTCCTGGCGGGCCGGCTCGATGAACCCGCACGTGTTCACGACGACGACATCGGCCCCCTCGGTGTCGGCCTGGAAGGCGTACCCGTCCTGCGCGAGCTTGCCGAGCATCCGTTCGGAATCGACGGTGTTCTTCGGGCAGCCGAGGCTGATGAAGGCGTAGCTGCCCTTCGGCGTGGCGGTGGCGGCGGTGGCGAGCGGGAGGCTTTTCGTGACGGCCATGAGGATCGCAAAAGAGGGAACGAAGGTCGAACTGTTGTTATACGGGCCGAGCCGCCGTTTTGCATTTTTCATTTCGCATTTTGAATTGATACATCATGGAGGGATGCCCCAACCGGAGCCGGTCATGCGAACCCTGAACGAGCGGGCCTGGGCCGTCGCCGACGCGATGGCCGCGGACGCGGAGCAGTTGCGAATCGCCGTCACCCACGTCGCCGGCACGCGGATGCTGGACTGCGGCGGCGGGGCCGACGGCAGCCTCGCCGCCGGCGTGCGGATGGCCCGCGCCTGCCTCGCGGACCTCGCCGACGTGTCGCTCGTGCCGTCGCCGTTCGCGGAACTGCCCGGCCCGGCCGTGCAGGTGACGACCGACCACGCGGTCAAGGCGTGCCTCGCGTCGCAGTACGCCGGGTGGCAGGTGAAGGCCGGGAAGTATTTCGCGATGGGGTCCGGCCCGATGCGGGCGGCGTCGGCGCGGGAGGCGATCTTCACAGACATCAACTACAAGGAAGAACCGCCGTGCGCCGTTGGCATTCTGGAAGCAAACAATCACCCCACGGAGGACGCAGTCGCCGCGATCATGCAGAAACTGCCGACGAGTGTTAAAAAGCTGACCCTCCTGACCGCGCCGGCCGCGAGCGTCGCCGGAGCGGTGCAGGTGGTGGCCCGCAGCGTCGAGACGGCCCTGCACAAACTGCACGAGCTGAAGTTCGACGTGCGGTACGTCGTCAGCGGGTTCGGCGTGGCCCCGCTACCGCCGGTGGCGAAGGACGACCTGAATGCGATCGGCCGGCCGAACGACGCGATCCTGTACGGCGGCCGGGTGACGCTGTGGGTCCGGGCCGACGACGAGCAGCTCGCCGCCATCGGCCCGAAGGTCCCGTCCACGGCGTCGAAGGACCACGGCGCGCCGTTCGCGGAACTGTACGCCCGGTACGGCAACTTTTACGACATCGACCCGCTACTGTTCTCCCCGGCCGAGGTGACGTTCGTGAACCTTAGGACCGGCCGCGCGTTCCGGTTCGGCCGGGTGGATGCGGGATTGTTGGTGAAGTCGTTCTTTGGAGGGTGAAGTTGCGCCTCGCGATCCTCTCCCGCGGCGACGGGTGGCACGTCCAGGACCTGATCCGCGCCGCCCGCGACCTCGGCCACGCCGCCGCGGCCGTGGACTTCCGCCGCGTGGCCGCGACGGACGGCCCGCCGCTGACCGACTTCGACGCCGCAGTCATCCGCACCATGCCGGCCGGGTCGTTGGAGCAGGTCGTCTTCCGCATGGACGTGATGCACGCATTCCAGGCGAGTGGCCGGCCGGTGCTGAACCCGCCGCGGGCCATCGAGACGTGCGTAGACAAGTACCTCACGAACGTCCGCCTCGCCGCCGCCGGGCTGCCCGTACCACTGACAACGGTGTGTCAGTCGGCCGACGACGCCCTCGCCGCGTTCGATTCGCTCGGCGGCGACGTGGTGGTGAAGCCGCTGTTCGGCGCGGAGGGCCGCGGCATGGTCCGCGTGTCGGACCGGGAACTCGCGTGGCGGACGTTCCACGCCATCGAGCAGACCCGCGGCGTCATGTACGTGCAGCAGTTCGTCCGCCACCCCGGCTGGGACGTGCGGGCGTTCGTGCTGAACGGGAAGGTGATCGCGGCGATGAAGCGGACGAACCGCGGCGACTGGCGGACGAACGTGGCCCAGGGCGGCACGGCCGCGCGGCACGAGCTGTCCCGCGAGGAGGCGGAGCTGGCGGTGAACGCGGCCGCGGCGACCGGGGCCGTCGTCGCCGGCGTGGACCTGATCCTGAACGACCGCCGCGAGTGGCTGGTGATCGAAGTGAACGCCGTGCCCGGCTGGAAGACGCTCGCCCCGACGTGCGGCCTCGACATCGCGAAGGTGGTCGTGCGGGCGGTGACAGAGTAGTAGGCACACTCCGTGTGCCGTCTGTTGTCGGTCGCAGCGACTCGGACGAACTCCCTGGGCGCATGAACGCGACGGCACACGGAGTGTGCCTACTACTATGAGGCCGATGGGGATCAGATGCCAACGAAGCGCAAGCTCGTCCACCAACACGCCGAGCCGCGGGACGTGCAGCTCCACGTCCAGACCGCGTGCCTGTGGGAGGCGACGGCCCGCAAGGTCGGGAACGTTCACCGGTTCGCCGACTTCGCCGGCACGACGTACCTCGACTTCGCGCTGAGCGCCGCCGCCGTCGCGAAGCCGCTCGACCGGGCCATGTACGGCTGGCCGTTCGGCCGCGTGCTGCTCGAAGCCGTGACGGAAACCTGTCGCGTCTGCGGGCAGAACACGAACCTCGGCATCCTCCTGCTGCTCCTGCCGCTGCTCTACTGCGACGAGAACCACTATGCGATCCCCCGCTTCCTGGCGAAGCTCGACCTCGCGGCCACGAAGGACGTGTACGCCGCGATCCGGGCCGCGAACCCCGGCGGCCTCGGCGACTCCGCCGAGCAGGACGTGAAGGCCGAGCCGACCGTGCCCCTGTTGGAAGCGATGAAGCTGGCCGCCGACCGCGACCTGATCGCCCGACAGTACGCGAACGGCTACGCGGACGTGTTTGAACTTGGCGTGCCAGCGTTCCTGGACGCGCTCGCGAAGCACGGCAGCATCGAGGCGGCCGTCATCACGTGCCAGTTCGCGTGGCTGGCCGCGTACCCGGACTCGCTCATCGTCCGCAAGTGCGGCCCGGCCATTGGGGAGGACGTGCAGTCCCGCGCGAGGCACGTCGTCGCGCTCGGCCTCGACACGCCGGCCGGCCGCGCCGCCGGCGTCGCGCTGGACCGCCACCTGCGGTCCGACGGCAACCGGCTGAACCCCGGCACGGCGGCCGACCTCGTGACGGCGTGCTTGTTCGTCGCGCTACGGGACGATAAGGTGAAGCCGGGCGACCCGTTCCCGTGGGCCGCCCCCGACTGGCTGTGAGGCGAGGCTGTGTAGGTCATCATCGAATCCACTGGCTAAGCCATGCCCACCGACCGCTACCACGTCCGCGTGACGAAGGACTCGTTCATCTTTAGCTGCGGGCATTTCATCACGTACAACCGCGACCAGGGGGAGCGGCTGCACGGCCACAACTACCGCGTCGCCGTCGAGGTCGGCGGGCCGCTCGACGAGAACCACTACGTCTTCGACTTCATCGCCCTCCGCGACCGCACCGCGGCCATATCCGCGGAACTCGACCACCACATGCTGCTCGCCACGAAGAACCCGCTCTTGCCGGTTGACGCGAACGACCACCGGGTCCGCGTCACGTTCCGGGACAAGGAGTGGGTCTTCCCCCGCGAGGACTGCATCTTGCTGCCGATCGAGAACACGACGGCCGAGTTGCTCGCGAAGTGGATCGCGCAACGACTGATCGCCGACCTGCGGGCGCGGGGCTTCGCGCCGGAGGTCGTGCGGGTCGAGGTCGAAGAGAACGTCGGCCAGGCGGCCGTCTACGAGACGCGGCCGTGACGCTCGCCTCATCATCCAATTCTCATCATGTCGTCCTTGTCGGCCGGGAACGGGTGTGGTTAGGATGCCCGTAGGCGTGCGGGCGTCACCCGCGCGCGACCTCCGGGGTGACTGACATGCGTACCATCACACGCGGCGTTCTTGCGGCGGCCCTGGTGGCCGTCGCGGCGACATCGGCCCTGGCCCAGCAGCCCCAACGGCCGCCGGGCGGCGGCGGGTTCGGCGGGTTCGGGTTCGGCGGCGGCGGGGGCGGCGGGGCCAACCTCAAGGCCGTCCTTCTCACGAACAAGGCCCTCCAGGACGAGCTGAAAATCCCCGACGACATGCGGGAGAAGTTTGCCAAGTTCCAGGAGGAGCAGCGGGCCGAGATGGAAAAGCTCCGCGGGCTGGGCACCGACGACGAGGACCAGATCGCGCGGCTGAAGGGCCAGATCAAGGCCATCGAGGCCCGCATGGCCCTCCTGAAGGACCTGACCCCGGACCAGACCAAGCGGATCGGCCAGATCGAGCGGCAGATGATGGGCCTGGGGGCGCTCTCCAACGAGAAGATCGTCAAGGAGCTGAAGCTGACCGACGAGCAGAGGGAAAAGATCAAGGGCATCAACGAGGAGCTGAACAAGGACATCCGCGAGTTGTTCAGCGGCGGGGGCGGGGGCGGCGGGTTCGGCGGGTTCAACCCGGAGAACCAGAAGAAGATGACGGCCCTCCGCGACGAGGCGATGGACAAGGCCGAGGAGGCGCTCGCCCCGGCGCAGCGGAAGCAGTGGAAGGAGATGCTCGGCGAGAAGTTCGACACGGCGAAGCTGTTCACCGCCCCGATGCGGCGGAACAACTAGCCGCGAAGTCACGCCAATCCGTGGCGAGCCGAGCGACGTAAGCCGCCGGGTGAGGGGCGCTCACCCGGCGGCTTACGCCGCTCGGCTCGCCTTCGTACGGCCGGGCCGTCACTTCTTCGCTTCGACCGCGTCGATCCGCCACAGACCGAGGCGGCCGCGGTTCTCCGGCGAGTCGCTGGCCGCGGGGCGACCGCTCTTGAAGACCGTCTCCGCCACGGCCAACAGCGGCGGCTGCCCCGCTACCGCCGGGCGGAACGCGAACAGCCCGTCGCCCCACCACTGGTGGACCCGCTTGCCGGTCGCGGCGTCGAAGATTTGGGCCTGACCCGCGCCACCGACGTGACTCCCTTGCGTCAACAGCAACGCCCCGTCCGGCGAGAACGCCATTTGTGACACCTCTTCTTCCTTCTTGAGCGCGATCTCCTTGACCACCTTTCCGGTCGCCGCGTCGTGCAGGTGGATGACGGCAGCCGGCAGTGCGTCCAGGGCCTTCTTCACGTCTTCGTCGGACAACTTCGCGCCCCTGCCCCCCGGCAGGCCGCCGAACGAGCCGCCGCGCCTCCCGTCGTCGCCCGGCCGAATGACGAGTTGCCGGAGCGTCTGCCAATCCTTCATCCGGTAGGAAACCGCGACGACCCGCCCGTCGCCCGACACGGCCGCGCCCATCGGTCCCATGTCCTTCGGCGGGTCGGCCGTCCACGCGACCTTGCCGGCCGCCAGGTCCCACGCTGTCACGCCGCTCGCCCAGATCTTATCCTTCGTCTTCGCCCGTCGGATCGCGACAGCCACCCGCGCGTTCTGGTCGAACGCAAGCCCGTACAAGAATGTGGGGACCAGCGACAGCTGCTTCTCGACCTCGCCGGTGATCGGGTTGAGCCGCCGCAACCCGGTGTGTGTGTCCTGATCGGCGTCGCTCCACTCGGAGTAGGTGTTCCACAGCCCCTTCGCGTCGGCCGTCAACTTGAACTCGGTCCCCGTCGCGATGTCGAGCGCCACCGGGCCGACGGTCCCCGGCGCGGTCGGGTCGAGCCAGTTGCCGGGGCGGGAGAACGTGTTCCCGACGTACCGGGTGGTCCCGTCCTTCACGACCGTGGCCGCGTTGTCCCGGACCTTGTCGAGCGGGTGGTCGGACGTGAAGTACCGTAGCTCGCGGAGGGCGTTGATGCCCCCGGTCTCGACGCGGGCGGATACGAACGTCGGTGCGCCGGAGAAAACGTCGATCAGCCGGTGGCCGGGCGGCAACTCGTACTGCGTGACCATCTGCTCGTCGTCCGGCCGGATCACGCCCACGGCCTTCGTGCCGACCGCTTGCCCGGCCACTTCGACGAACAGGTACGGCCGCTTCGCGTCCGCCCCCCACCGGACCGACGCCGGGGCGGACGACAGGTCGTAGTACGCGACCATCTTCGGCTTCGCGTACTCCGTCCGAACCGCGGCCTCCTTTTCCGCCTTCGGCTCGTCCTTCTTCGCCTCCGCCTTCGCGGGCTTCTTCTCGTCGGCCGGGGTAGCGGTCAGGGCGAGGCCGGCGGCGGCCAGCGTCAGGGTCGCGGCGAGCAACAACATCATTCGCATCGGGAAGGCTCCTTCGGCGGCCAGGTGCGCGACGGCGGCGGGGACCGAGCCGCCGACCACGGCGGCGACGGCCGATTCCAACGTCGCGCTCAATAAAGACTCGGGCACGTCGGCCCGCGTGTGGTCGGTCAGGAACGCGGTCAGGGCGGCGAGCGTGACGCCGCGGCGAGCCAGCCGCGCGGCCAGCTTCTTCCGCCCCGCGGCGAGGCGGCTGGAGAGCGTCCCCTCGGCGACGCCCAGCCGTGCCGCCGCGGCCGCGCGGGTCAGCCCTTGCAGGTCGCACAGCACGACCGGCACCCGGTACCACTCCGGCAGGCGGGCCAGTTCCGCGTCGAGAATCCCGGCCAACTCCGGTTGGGGTTCGTGGTCGCGAACAGACACGTCCGGCGGCGTGGCCATGAGGACCTCGCGGTTCCGGCGGCGGGCGGCCGTCCGCCGCGCCCGCCGGGCGACGCGGACGGCCACGCCGTACAACCAGTGGCCGAGCAGTTCCGGCCGGCGGATCGCGGCCGCCTTGCGGGCGAGGACGACGAACGCGGCCTGGAACGCGTCGTCGGCGTCGGCCGACCGGCCGAGGACGCGGCGGCAGACGCCGAGGACCATCGGCCCGTGCCGCCGGACGAGGTCGGCGAACGCGGCGTGGTCGCGGTCGGCGTGGAACCGGGCGAGCAGCTCGGCGTCCGGCCGGTCGCCGTCGAGGGCGACGAGCATCGCGCGCAGGTTGCCGGGGGCCGGGGGGCTGGCCATCGCGTCTCCTCGCCGTACTGCTGCCCGCCGGCCGGGTCGCGCGTCGCGCGATTTCGGGGGAAATTTTCAGAATAGCTGGGAGTGGAGGAGAAAGGACGGAGAAAGTGCGAACGGAAATGGTAGAGGCGAGTGGGCGGCTGCCCCCCTGGACCGCGGGCGTCCCGCCCGCCACGGCTCCAGCCGCCGAAGACGGGTCCCCGCGACCGGGAAGGTGGGCGGGCGGGACGCCCGCGGTCCCAGGAGTTAACTTCGCGCGAAGTCCGTCATCAACTGCGGAACGGTGGTGTCCATTCCGATCACGTCCAGCATCCCCGCGTCCGACGGGTCGGCGATGCTGAACTGGTTCGCCACCATGCCGACCACGATCAGCTTCGCCGGGATGCCGGTCGCGTCGCGGTACTGCTTCAGCGCCTGGAACGGGTGGACGGCCCCGAACCACGTTTCCGAATCGGTGTAGACCGCGAACACGTCCACCGGCAGCTTCCGCTCCTTCGCGTACAGCATCGGCAGGGCGCAGTCCGTGCCGCCCATCGAGATCGCCTCGGTCGCGCGCACCGCCGCGTCCAGCCGCATCCTAGCGCGGATCGGCACGTCCACCAACTGATGGCTGAACCCGAGGAACGTCGCGTCCGCCTCCGTCGCGGCGGTGACGAGCGCCATCGCCGCCGCTGCCACGCGGGGCGTGACGCCCGGCGCGCCACAGACCGTGCCGCAGCCCATCGAGCCGGACACGTCCAGCGCGAGCAGCCACCGCTTGTTCGTCGGCTCGACGGCCCGGAACGCCAAGTAGAACGCCCGGTCGAGCGCGTCCACGACCGACTTCTCCGGCGTCCACGTCCCGCTGCCGCGGGCCGACTGGCCGGCCTCGTAGGTCTTGAGCGCGACGAGGACGTTCAACGGGTGGACACGGGCCTTCTTCAGCCGGGCCTCGTCCGTCAGCTCGGCGATCACCTTCTCCGCGGCGGCCGACCCGTGCGTCAGCAGGCCCACGCGGGTCATCGTCGCCAGGTTCCGCAGCATCGCCGTCAGCGGCATCTCCGCGAGCAGCGCCTCCCACACCTTCGGCGAGGTTAAGAATTGCGTCGGGATCGCCTCGCGGACCAGTCGGAAGTCGCGGATCAACCAGACGACCTCGTCCTCCGTCGTCGCCCGCTTCGCCGCCTCCAGCGCGTAGATCGGCGCGAGGGCGGCCGTCGGCGTCACCTCATCGACCGTCTCCTTCTTGCCGACGGCCCACGCGAACACGGCGTTGCGGTCCTCCTCGGCCGTCTTCGGGTGCGCCAGCCGGAGCAGGTCGCGGTGGCTCCAGCCGTCCCGCTGTTGGTACTTGGTCACCTGGTACGCGAGGTCGCGGACCGGCTTGTTCCCGTACCAGTCGGCGACGGCCTGCCGCAGCCCGCGGCCCCAGCCCCGCAGCGCGTCCGACGCGGCCGCGAACTGGAACAGGTGCGTGCCCGTCCGGCAGACCGCCGGCACGGCGGCGTAGGCGGCCTTCTTCCCGGCCGCGTCGGCGTTCGCCGCGACGAGCGCGAGCGCGAACACGGCGTAGTCGTTCTTCGCCGCCCGGCCGCCGTCCGACACGGCGACGACCCGCCGCACGGCCTCGGCCGCGTCCGCCTTCGCGCACGCGACCACGGCCGCGGCGTTCTCGACGGTCAGCTCGCGCTCCGTGGCGTAGTAGCTGCCGCCCTCGCTGCCGAGGACGAGGAACCGGTCGAGCCGCGTCCAGTCGTCCACGGCGAACGCGTACCCGCCGGCCGAGTTCGGGACCGTCGGCTTGCCCAGAACCGGGGCGCTCTGCGGCGTGACCTTCGGCGAGACGTGCTTCACCAGCTTCATGGGCGTGTCCTCCTTCAGACAAGCAGTCGGGGTGGCGGGATTCGAACCCGCGGGAACCGCGATAACCCTCGTCCGTCGGCCGGGTTGGCAAGGTGGTGGCGAGGGTCACACCCCGTTTGAAATGCAGGCAAGTTGACGGCTCAAGGTTCGACGTTGGAATAACGATAACCTTGCGCCTACGGCCCGCAGCGCTCTCGTCCGGAATCGAACCGGTCCTTCTGGCCCCCCTAGCGAGAACAATCCCGTTCCGGCCCGTGAGGGCAAATCCGACACGGATCGTTAGCCAGCGTGCTGCCACTGACACCACGAAAGCGGTCACTCGAAAACAGCGGGCGAGTTGACGGCGCAGGGCACTTTTCGCGGTAACCCTGGGCCTCCGGCCCGCAGTGCTCCCGCCCGGACTCGAACCGGGATGCCTGGATTCCGAGAACAATTCACGGCCGGCCCCGAGGGGCAAGGTGGGTGTGAACCGCCTTTTCCAGTGCGCTACCCTTGCGCCACGAGAGCAGGCTCCGGGGCGGGACTCGAACCCGCGACCTGCCGAGTGAAATCGAGAACAGTTGAGCTTCGGCCGGGGAGGCAAGGGTGTGCCAACCGTCGTTGCCGCTCTACCGCTGAGCTACCCGGAGCAATCGGGTACAAGGACGCGGCCGGCGGGGGCCGGGTTCGCCGAAAACGAAACCGCCCGCGCGGGTGCGCGGGCGGTTGTGGTTCCATGTCAGTCGTCCGGGGGCGGGCCTCTTGTGAAACCCGGAAGCGCGATAACGATCATGCGGCGGCCCTGACAGGCAAGAGGTGCAGATCGGTATGGGGGAACCCGCCGACCGATGATTCGAGCCGCGGCCGGCGGACGCGCCGCGGCTTCGTTCCGCACGGACACGGCCTTCGCCCAGGAGGTTCGCGCGCGAATCCGTGGCGGCGGCGCGAACACTTGGCAGGGGTATGGGTGTCCGTAAAACGAGATGGTCGGAGCCGTAGCTCAGCTGGTAGAGCAGCAGACTTTTAATCTGCGGGTCGTGGGTTCGATCCCCACCGGCTTCACTGGAAACGCCGGGCATTTCAGTCGAACGTCCAGTTGCGTCGATCTGCTACCACACCTCTTTCTTTCAGGAGCGGCTTCCGAGGCCGCTCGTCGAGTCGGATTTATTTACGACGACTCAGCCGATCTCCTCGCCGTCGAGGGAGAACACGGTCGTCTCGCCGGTCGGCAGGGTGACGATCAAGTCGGGGGCCGCGTCGGCGGCCACGTCCGCCACGGCGACGCGGAGGCCGGCCCGGTCGGCCGGGTCGTCCACCACCAGCGTCCGCAGCTCGGCCAGCGCCGGCCCCCGGTAGAGCTTCACCAGCGGGCCGCCGCCGGGGCCGGCCCCGACCGCGAGCACGTCGTCGAACGCCCCGACTGTCACCCCCCCGCGGAACGCCGGGTCGAACGCGAGGAACTCGGTTACCACGGTCCCGGCCGCGTCGAAGGCGCGGACGTGCGGCCCGCCGCCCTTGCCGGTCCCGGTGACGATCTCGCCGCGGCCGTCGCCGTCGGCGTCCGCGACCGCCACGTACACGCCGCCGCGGAACGACGGGTCGTAGGCGAAGAAGTCGGCGACCGGCGTGACCGCGCCGCCGGCCAGGTCGAACGCCCGTACCCGTGGGCCGCCGCCGACGCCCGTGCCGGTGACGAGTTCCAGTTCCGGGTCGGCGTCGAGGTTCCCCAGGCCGACGAACACGCCGCCGCGGAACGTCGGTTCGTAGGCGAAGAAGTCGGCCACCGTCTGCCGGGTCGCGCCGTCGGTGACGCGGACCCGCGGGCCGCCCTTGTTGCCGGCCGCGGCGATCACGTCGTCGATGCCGTCGCCGGTCACGTCCCCGGTCGCGACGGCGACCAGCCCGGCGAACGTCGGGTCGAACGCCGCCGCCCGGAACCGCTCCGTGCCGTCCCGCTCGCGGACCACGATCTTGGCGTTCCCCGGCGTCAGCGGGTTCGCGAACGTCGCCGCCTGCGGGCCGGTCAGCGGCCGCGTCACGGTCGCGACTAGCGTGTCCGCCTTCCCCCCGCCGTGCTGGTCGGTCCACTGGAGCGCGACGTTGAACTTGCCCGGCCGGGCGTACCGGTGCGCCAGCGTCACCTCCGGCGTCTGCGGGGCGAACACGAACGTCTCCGGAGCCGTGCCGTCGCCCCAGTTCACGGTCAGCCGGAAGTCGTCCAGCTCGTCCGCGTCCACCGGGACGCCGTGCAGCTCGACCAGCTCGCCGGCCGCCGCGCCGGTTACCCGCCGCTGGGCGAACGCGGACGCGGTGTTGACGTGCGTGAGGACCACGTCGTTCCCGGTCCCGCCGCGGTAGCTGACGCGGAACGTGTTCCGGCCGACGGTCAGCGGCGCGCCCTCCGGCAGGCCGGCGAACGTGCCCACGACCGCGTCCGTGCCGTCGTTGTCGATGACCTCGTACTGGTTGCCGACGGCGCTGGTGAACCCGGACAGGGACGCCTCGAGCGCCGCCCCGCCGAGGGTCACGCCGCCGCGGACGGCGACGGCGTCGTGCGTCCGGCCCGGCGATGTGCCGTGCAGGCCGAACGCGAACGTCGTGGCGGCCGTCGCCGACAGCGGGCCGGTCAGCGCCAGCCCCCCGGCCGTGGTCGCGGTTCCGGGCTGGATCGTGCCGCCGGTGCTGGCGAGGCCGTTGGCCGACCCGCCGCCGGCGAGCACGCCGCCGGTTTGGCTGATCGCCGAGCCGAGCGCCGCGTCGAGCGTCACGGTGCCGGCGGAAACCGTCGTCGCCCCGGCGTTCGCCGGCGTGCCGCTCAAGACGCGGCTGCCGGCCCCGGCGTGCGTCAGCCCGCCCGCCCCGGTGAGCGCCGCGTTCAAGATCAAGTCGTCCGCCGCCGGGCCGTCGGCCACGGCGATCGTCCGGGCGGCCGGGACGACGTAGTTCCCTTCGATCCGCGCACCCGTCGCGGCGGCGTTCGTCACCACGTTCGCGGAGAGCGTGAGCGGATCGACGGCGACGACGCGGCCGCCGGTCAGGTTGAGCGAAACGGAATCCGTGCCGGCCCCGCCGTCGAGCGTCGCGTCGCCGCCGAAGGCGGTGAGCGTGAAGCCGTTCGCCCCCGCCCCGCCGGTCAGCCGGAAGGTCTCGACGCCGCCGCCGGCGAGGAGCACGACCGCCGCCGGACCGACCGTCACCCGGTCGTCGCGGAGGGTGAAGTTCACGTCCCCGGTCCCGACGAACGTGTCCGTCCCGGTCCCGCCGTCCCAGGTGAACGTGCCGGCCGCCGGCTCGACCGTCAGCGTGTCGTTCCCGCCGCCGGTGAGCAGCGTCAGCGACAGCCCGGCGGGCACGCCGTTCGGGCCGACCCGCACGTCGGCGGCGCTCAGGTTGTCGAACCCGCGGACCAGGTTCGTCCCGACCTCCAGGACCGCCGCGGCCACCTTCGACAGCGTGACGTGCGTGACGGTCACGGCCCGGCCGGAGACGAGCGTCTCGCTGGCGACCGTCGTTTCCGGCACGCCGAGGCGGTTCGTCGTCGAGCCGACGCGGACCGGGCCGAAGTCGGTTTCGAGCGCGAGCGTGTGCTTCGCGAACCCGGACACGAGGACGTTGCCGACGGTCGAGTAGCCGACCGCCCGGCCGCCGACGGTGACCGTGCCGGCCGTCGGTGAGCTGCCGACCGTCTGCCCGGCGACTTCGACGTTCGTGCCGCGGAGTTCGAGCACGTCCGCCGGGTCGCCCCGGCCCGTGCCGGTGAACGTGATGCCGCCGGCCGGGATCGGGTTGCCGCCGGCGAAGTCGAGGATGAGCCGGTCGTTCCCGCCGGCGGCGTCGAACGCGAACTTCGCGACCGGGCCGAGGTCCACCTCCACGCCGTTGAGTTCGTACCGGAACCCGCCGCCGGCCGCGAACAGCCGGAGCGTGTCCGCCCCGCCGGTCCCGACGACGGTGACGGTGCCGCCGGTGTTCACCAGGCGGAACGTCTCGACGTTGTCGAGCGTGACGGGCTGGAACCCGTCCGCCTGGACCTTGTTCGACCGGATCGTGACGTTCGCGCCGAGGGCGTCGATCGTGGCCGCGTCCCGCAGCCCGACCGGCTGCGCGCCCGCGTCCACGCCCCGCGGCCGGGTGGACACCTGGAGCGTGAAGGCGTCCGCCAGCGCGCTGCCGATGACGTTGTCCACGCCGCCGGTGACGACGGAGCCGCGGACGTTGTCGAAGTCGATCACCTGCGGGGTCGTCAGGTCGAAGTTGAAGTTCAGCCCGGCCGACGCCCCGCCGAAGTCGAGCGTGCCGGGGGTGTTCGTGTTCGTGTTCGCGCCGACGACGGTGGTGCCGACGATGTCGCCGCTGAACGTCTGGATCGCGTCGCCGCCGCCCAGCCCGCTGATGAGGTCGCCGCCGGTGCCGACCGGCGGCAGGGACGCGAGGTAGTCGTCCGGGAGGAAGAGGTTGTCGATCCGGCCGATGTCGCCGACGATGCGGTCGTTCTTGCCGGACCCGGTGATGCGGTCGAACCCGCCGCCGCCGATGATGTCGCTGCCGCCGGCCGCGCCGAAGATCAGGTCCGACTTCGCGCTGCCGAGGACGGTGTCCCGGCCGTCACCGCCATAGTAGTAGAAGAACTCCGAGTCCAGGCCGTTGACGAGATCGTCGTCGATCCCGGTAGACGGGTTGAAGTTCAGCTGGAAGATGCCGGTCTCGTCGTTGCCGCGGACGCGGTCGATGCCGCCGTTGCGGTCGGCGAACGTCGTGTCGCCGGTGAAGAGCATGTCGTTGCCGAGACCGCCGCGGATGTCGTCGTTGCCGGCCCCGCCGTAGACGGTGTCGTTCCCGTCGTTGCCGAACAGCTTGTCCTGGCCGTCGCCGCCGACGAGCGAGTCGTGCCCCTCGTTGCCGAAGACGGTGTCGTCCCCCTCGCCGCCGGCGACGGTGTCGCTCCCGAGGCCGCCGGCGAGGAGGTCGGCGGCGTTCGCCCCGGCCGCCGCGCCGGTCGTGCGGACGGAGTTGTCGCCGAAGATGGCGTCGTTCCCGGCCCCGCCGTCGATCACGTCCCGACCCTCGCCGTCGGCCGCGAGGCTCGTCGCGCCGGGGGTCGCCTTGCGGTCGCCGATCAGGGCGTCGTTGCCGTCGCCGCCGGCGATCTCGTCGTCGCCGCGGCCGCCGATCAGGCTGTCGTTGCCGAGGCCGCCGACGAGCGTGTCGTCCCCGTCCCCGCCGTCGAGCGTGTCGTTGCCGCTGCCGCCGACCAGGTTGTCGTTCCCGGCCCCACCCAGGATGACGGCCGTGCCGCGGAAGAACGGGTCGATGAGCAGCTCGTCGTCGCCGTTGCCGAACGACCCGATAGCCCCGTTCCCGCCGTCCACGATGATCGCCTGGATCGTGTTGATGTCGAGCACCTCGTTGAAGCCCGCCTCGCCCGGCCCGAAGTCCTCGATGGTCGTCCCCTTCTTCACCCGGATCGTCTCCCGGCCGCTGACCACGCTGACCGGCTTCGTCGCGTCGAACTGGAATGAGGGAATGCCCGGCTCGAACGTGATGGTGTTCCCGCTCACGGCCGTGATCGTGGCGAACCGCGCCGTCTCCCCGGCGAGCGTCGGCAGCGTCGAGAAGAACTTCACCCGCTGCCCGACCTTCACCCCCTGGGCCTCGAAATCCGTCCCGGCCCGCGTGACCGTGTGCCGGTGGACCGTTCGCGACTGCACCTGGATCGGGTTCGTGCCGGGGATCGGCGTGATGATCGTCTGGCTGGCCGTGGCGACGGTGTACCCGTTCCCCGGCAGGGTGGCGATGTCGTACCCGTCGTCCGGGTTGCCGTTCTTGTCGATGAGCAGGACCTGGACGTTGTCCCCGCCGTCGCTGTTGGACGCGGCGAAGTTCGCCCGGTCGCCCGTCGTCGAACCCGCCGACCGGGTGAGGACGAGCGTTTGCTTGCTCGCCCCGCCGACGACCCGCGGGGCGACGAACGCCAGGTCCGGCGTGCCGGACGGCGGCAACTCCGGCCGCAGCACGTTCTCGAACTCGTAGATCGTGAAGTCGAAGGCGTAGCTCTTCTCGAACAGCCCGCCGAGGGCGCGGAGGGTGACGCCGAGTTCGGCCAGGATTTTCCCCTCGAAGTCGAACAGCGCGATCACCTTCCCGCCGCGGCTCTCGCGGATGATGCCGATCTCGTCCAGGTAGAGCTTCCCGTCCTTGCGGTCCTGCGCGGACCGCGTGTCGAGCGCCGGGACGGCGTGGTCGTTCTTGTTCTCCGGGTAGTTGTTCTCGTTGTCGTCGTTCAGGTCCACGCCGAGCGTGCCGAACAGCTTCCCGTGGCCGGCGATCGACCCGGCCTCGAACCCGAGCAGCCGCACGGCCGCGTCCACCGTCACGCCGACGCCGGCCGTCAGCACGACCTCCTTCCGCTCCTTGTCCGTTGGGTCGATCTGCAGGTTCTCTCCGGGGTCGAAGTCGCCGATGTAGAAGCCATTCAGGAACTTCCGGTCCGGCGCGTTCAGCCCGCGGGTGTCCAGCCCGGCGGAGATGTTGACCGTCAGCCCGAAATCGACGGTGAAGCCGGCCGCGACGTTCACGTCGGCCACGTAGGGGATGCCGAAGTTGAACAGCGGGATGTTCGGCGACTCGAACCCCACGTCGAGGTTCAGTTCCGGTAGGTTCACGAACACGATGTCGGTCGTCTGGCCGGTGAGCAGCTTCACCAGGTTGCCGACCTTCAGGACGGGGAAGACGATGCCGAGGTCGCCGAGGTCCTTGAGGAACGAGCCGATGAGCGGCAGCCCGGAGCCGGGGATGTTGGCCGTGTCCGTCGTCCCGCCGGGGGCGGTGCCGGTCGCGTCCGGGTTGGAGACGGCCGCCATCGCGACGGCCCCGCCGGCCACGGAGCTGGGCGTCCCCGCGCCGGGCTGGGCCGTGCCGCCGGTCCCGCCGGCGCTCGTCCCGCCGACGAGCGGGATGTCGCCGAAGTCGATGAACAGCCCGGCGCTCTGGCTCGCCATGTCGGCTGCGGAGTCG
>JAESGS010000553.1_pt1 | contig 24567 bp, 25 predicted proteins | sample 9269761 | NCBI WGS metagenome assembly JAESGS01 (sample SAMN15741799, study PRJNA653493) | algae metagenome | isolation source: Cyanosarcina radialis HA8281-LM2 and co-occurring heterotrophs from damp... | place: USA: Makauwahi cave, Hawaii | collected 2011-01-06 | reverse complement strand
TCCTGCGCCCAGCGTGTTGGTCCGAGCCGCTGCGGCCGACAGCAGACGGCACACGGAGTGTGCCTACTACTATGGGCCGCCGCCTACCACAAGGGTTTCCGAAACGTGCGAACCTTTCTCACCCTCCTCCTGCTCGCCGTCGCCCTCGCCGCCCAGGACAAGAAGGCGGAGAAGAAGCCCGCGCCGCCGAAGCTGGCGGTCGCGCTGCCGCTCGCCGTCGAGCCGGGGAAGAAGGCGAAGCTCACCGTCCGCGGCAGCAACCTCGACGGCCTCACCGCCGCGAAGGTACACGAGCCGAAGTCGAAGGCCGCGCTCGTCGGGCAGCCCAAGAAGGTCGGGCTGCCGAACAATTACCCGCTCGACCGCGTCGGCGACACCGAAGTCGAGATCGAACTCGACGTGGCGAAGGAAGCCCCCGGCGGCACGGTCGCGGTCAGCGTCATCGGCCCCGGCGGGGAGTCGAACGCGGTGAAGGTGGCTCTCGCCGACGACACGCCGCGGGCCGCGGAGAAGGAGCCGAACGACGGGTTCGACCAGCCGCAGGTGGTGACGCTGCCGGCCGTGGTGGACGGCACGATCGGCCGCGAGCGGGACGTGGACGTGTTCCGGTTCACCGGCAAGGCCGGCGACAAGGTTCGCGTCGAGGTTCACGCCGCCCGCCTTAACTCTCCGGCGGACCTGATGCTGACGCTCTTGGACGCAGACCGAAAAATCCTCGACACGGTCGATGACGCGAACGGCTCGGCCGACCCGGTGGTCGTGCGGACGCTGCCGCGGGACGGGACGTACTACGTGTCCGTCCTGGAAGCCAACGACCTGGGCGGGAGCATGTTCGCGTACCGGCTGACCCTTCGCACGGAGTGAGTTCAGGGCCGGGCCGCGGGGCGGAGCCGCTCGCGGAGGGCGGTCGCGTTCACGTCAACGGCCACCTCGCTGCGGTAGACGCGGCCGGTCAGGTGCCGCTCGCCGACGTTCGACAACTCCCGCCAGCCGCGGAGCAGGCCGGCCCCGTTACGCCGCACGGACGCCAGGTAGTACGGCCCGTACCGGCCCCACTCGGCGGCGGACACCTCGGCCGCGACGGTCTGCTGCAGGGCCGTGTCGATGGCGTTCTGGAACGCGGCCTCGGCCGTCGGGCCGGTCCCTTGCGCCACCACCCGCGTTGTGCCGGGCGTCGGGGCCGGGGGCGGGTCGAGCGGGGCCACGACCGGCGGCAACTCCGCGGTGGCAGGCGTCGTCGTGTTCCAGTTCGAGTCGATCAATTTCACGCCGAGCGGGGCGAAGAACCCGGTGAACACGACGCCGGCGACCTTGCAAAATGTGCGGGAAATAGTGATCGTCATCGGAACTCCTCCGTGAGTTCGTGAGCTTCGGGTGGGGCGGGCACGCCAGACCACATTGGCAAGCCGAGTGCCGCGCGCCCGGATTGCGCCGTTTTGTAAAAGTTCGCCGGTCGGGGTTGTGGTCGGCGATAAGCTGCGCGAGTTGTTCAAACCTTGCGGCCGTGCCGGTTGTTCCCGCGGCCGCTCACCAGTGCGCGTTCGGCCCCGCGGGGACGGCGACCTGCGACTGCTGCACGTCCCACTCGCCCCAGCCGGGCGGCGGGCCGTCGTCGAGGTACGGGGCGATGATGTCGTCGAACTCCCGCAGGTCGTTGAGCATCACGAACCGCTGCTGCACCTTCTTGGGCAGCCGCAAAGCCTTCGTGTACCACGTCGCCACCTTGCGGAACATGACGCACCCGAACTTCTCACCGCCCCGCCACGCTATCAAGCGCTCCAGGTGCAGCCGCATGAACGCGAGCCGCTCGTGGTACGTCCCCCGCGGGCCGGGGTCGCCGGTGGTCACCCAACTCGACAGTTGGCGGAAGAACCACGGGTTCGCCAGCGCCCCGCGGCCGACGGCCAGGCCGTGGCAGCCGGTCTCGCGGATCATCGTGTCGGCGTCCGCGATCGACATCACGTCGCCGTTGCCGAAAACGGGGATGCGCTCGACGGCGTCCACGACGCGGCGGATGCCGTCGCGGTTGACGCGGCCGCCGAACCCCTGCTCCCGCGTGCGGCCGTGGATCGTGAGGGCGGCGACGCCGACCCGCTCGAACTCGCGGGCGAAGTACGGCGCGGTCAGTTGCGAGTCGTCCCACCCGAGCCGCATCTTCACCGTGACCGGCACGGCGACGGCGTCCACGACCTTCCGCACCAGCTCGATCGTGCCGCCGGTCGTGTCGCACATGAGGGACGACCCGCCGCCGACGGCGACGACCTTGCGAACCGGGCAGCCCATGTTAATGTCGATGACGTCGGCGAGGCCGCGGTCCTGGAGCCACCGGGCGGCGGCCGCGAGTTCGTCCGCCTTGCCGCCGAAGATTTGCACGGACAGCGGCCGGTCGTTCGGGTCGGTGGCGAGCAGGTCCATCGTCTTCGCCTTGCCCTCGAGGATGGCTCGGGCGTTGACGAGGTCGGTGGTGCAGAGGCCGACGCCGCCGATCTCGCGGACGGACAGGCGGAACGGCAGGTTCGTGTACCCGGCCAGCGGCGCGAGGACGAACCGCGACGCGAGCGGCACGCGGCCGACGGCCAGCGGCTCGCGGTAGTGGAGCGGCGGCGCGGGGGCGATGGTTTCGGCGATGACGGACATGGTGTCATGTTACGGGCGACGGCCGGCGACGCGAAGCGGAGGGTGAGGCGATGACGGAAGCGGAGTGGCTGTCGGCCAGAACTGTCATTGGCCTCGATCTTTGGCGCACCGCGAAGGAGCGACACCGGAAGTGGCGACTGTTTGCCGCGGCTTGTTGTCAGCGTGGCATCGAGTTGGTCGGCGACGGACGGTTGAACGCGGTATTGGAAGTTGCTGAACTGTTCGCGGATTCGGGCGTGACTTGGGAGGAAGTAAAGATCGCCCGCAAAGTCGTGACGGCGATCCGAAAGGAGTTGGGCGACCCGTTCGGTCCAACGGAATCACTACGCCACACGCTCGAAGGTTTGGAGTGTGCCACAACCAAGAAACCGGTCGGTGCCCTCGGCGCGTCTCACAAGGTTCATTTCGCCTTCCGGGCATTGGCTCGCGGTTCGGGGATACCAAGTGAATTCAACCGTCTGGGAGATCGAGAAGAGGCCGAGCAGGTTCGCCTCGCCCATGACATCTTCGGCAACCCGTTCCGCCCGGTCGCGTTCGACCCCGCGTGGCGCAGCTCCGCCGCCGCCGGCATCGCTCAGAAGATGTACGACGCCCGCGAGTTCGGCGCGATGCCGATCCTGGCGGACGCGCTGCAGGACGCCGGGTGCGAGGACGCCGCGATCCTCGGCCACTGCCGCGATCCGCAGCAGGCCCACGTCCTCGGGTGCTGGGTCGTCGATCTCGTGCTGGGCAAGCAGTAGGCGAACGGCACGGCGTCAGCGTGCCGGTGGTGCGCCTGGGTGTCTCACCGGCACGCTGACGCCGTGCCGTTCGCCGTGCCGCGGCCGTGGCATCGTCGATCTGGTACTCGGCAAGTCGTGAGGGTACAATCCGGCCGGAGGGCCAACGATGACGACCGCGCGTGCGTCCAACCGACCGTTCCGCTTCAGCCGCGAGCAGTACTACCGGCTCGGCGAACTCGACTTCTTCCAGGGGCGTCGCGTCGAACGGATCCACGGGGAGATCGTCGAAATGAGTCCGATGGGATGGAATCACTTCCTCGCCACTCAGTTGACGGCCGACGCCCTTCGCCTGATCTTCCACACGACCTCGTGGGTGAGTGTGCAAAGTCCGATCACGCTCGTCGATTCCGATCCCGAACCGGACGTGGCGGTGTACCCAGGGAAGCCGCGGGACTATACCTTCCACCCGTCGCAAGCCCTGCTCGTCGTGGAAGTAGCCGAGACTTCCCTGGCCTACGACACCACGACGAAGGCGGAACTGTACGCGACCGCGGGCCTCGCCGACTACTGGGTGCTGGATTTGGAGAACCGCCAGTTGCTCGTCTTCCGCGACCCCGCGCCGATCCCCGACGGTGGGAGCGCGTACCGCCAGCGGCTGACGTTCACCGCGAATGACACGGTTTCGCCGCTCGCGATGCCGACGGCCACGGTCCGCGTCTTGGAGCTGCTGCCATGACCGCCAAGCGAATGCCGTGGCAGCCGTTCCGGTTCACCCGCGAGCAGTACTACCAGCTCGGCCGGCTCGGGTACTTCGACGGCAAGCGGGTCGAGCGGATCCGCGGGGAGATCGTAGAAATGAGTCCCGTCGGATGGCCGCACGTAGTCGGCTCGAAGAAGACGGCCGACCTCCTCGCGGAGGTCTTCAAGGGCGTCGCGTGGATCAACCAGGGGAACCCGATTCCGACGGACGACTCCGACCCGCAGCCGGACGTGACGGTCGTGCCGGGCCGGTTCGAGGACTACACGGACCACCCGACGACGGCCCTGCTCATCGTGGAAGTGGCCGACGCCACGCTCGACCGCGACACCACGACGAAGGCCGAACTCTACGCCACCGCGGACGTGGCCGACTACTGGGTACTCGACCTCGCCAACCGGCAGTTGCACGTCTTCCGCGACCCCGCGCCGATCCCGGACGGCGGGAGGGCGTACCGCACGCGGGCGGCCTTCGGCCCCGAGGATTCCGTCGCCCCGCTGGCCGCGCCGACGGCGGCCGTCCGCGTCGCCGACCTGCTGCCGGGAATCGCTACAACACCGGCATGACACCGTTCACCGACCGGCTCGCCGAGGCCGTCCGCCGCAAGGGGCCGCTGTGCGTCGGCATCGACCCGCGGCTCGAATCCCTCCCCGCCGCCTTCCGCGACCTGCCGCCGGCCAAAGCCTACGAGGCGTTCGGCCTCCGCGTGCTGGACCTCGTCGCGCCGTTCGCCGGCGTCGTGAAGCCGCAGGCGGCGTTCTTCGAGCAACTCGGCCCGGACGGGTTCGCGGCGATGGTAGCGATTCTGAAGCGCGCGAAGGAGATGGGGTTCGTCACGATCCTCGACGCGAAGCGGGGCGACATCGCGAGCACGGCGACGGCCTACGCGGAGGCGGCGTTCGGCCCGCCGTGGGACGTCGACGCGCTGACCGTCAACCCGTACCTCGGCCGCGACGCCGTCGAGCCGTTCGTTACGACCGCGCGAAAAAGTGGCCGCGGCATTTTCGTCCTGGTTCGCACCAGCAACCCCGGCGCGGGGCTGTTCCAAGATTTAGTCTGCGACGGCCGGCCGCTCTACCGGCACGTCGCGGAGGCGGTCGTGAGTTGGGACGCCGGCCGCGGCGACGTGGGGGCGGTCGTCGGGGCGACGCACCCGGCCGAACTCCGCGAGCTGCGGGCGGCGATGCCGAACGTCTGGCTGCTCATCCCCGGCTACGGCGCGCAGGGCGGCACGGCCGCGGACGTGAAGGCGGGCTACCGGCCCGACGGCCTCGGCGCGGTCGTGAACAGCTCCCGCGGCGTGACGTTCCCGTTCCATCCGGACGACCGCGACTGGGAAGCCAAGATCGTGGCCGCGGCGAGGAAGGCGCAAGAAGAATTGAAACCGTGACGGCCGGTCGCGGGTTCGACACGCGGCTTGACACGCCGCGGCCGCACGGGTACGGCCGCTCCTCGATTGGGGGGCGGTCATGGGGGGAAGTCTGCGCGACCTGCAGGCCCTGCGGGGGGCCGCGTGCCTGCTCGTGGTCCTCGGCCACCTCGGCGGGCTGGAGCGCACGTCCGCGTGGGCCTATTCCGGCGTCCGGGCCGCCGAGCGGTTCGGGTACGCCGGCGTGGACATCTTCTTCGTCCTGTCCGGGTTCATCATCTTCCACGCCCACCGCACGAAGCTCGGCCGCCCGGCGGAGTTGCGGCCCTACCTGGTCAAGCGGGCCTGGCGAATCTACCCGACCTACGCCGTCTGCTTCGTCGCCGTCGCCGGGCTATTCCACTGGGTCTTCGACCGCTGCTACTTCCCCGGCTACTTCCGTGAGGCGCTCTGGCATCTGCTCCTCGTGCCGCGGCCGGCGGCGAACTTCGTCATCCCGCAGGCGTGGACGCTGAGCTACGAGGTGATGTTCTACGCGCTGTTCGGCGTCTTCTTCGTCGTGCCGCGGCGGGCCGGGGCGGTGCTGTTCGCCGGGTGGTTCGCGGCGACGGCCGTGTGTTCGTTCGCCGTGCGGCCGGTCGGCCTGTGGTGGATGCCGCTGTCGCCGTACACGCTCGAATTCTTGTGCGGCTGCGCCAGCGCCTTCGCCCTGAACCGATACGGCCCCCGAGGGGCGACCGCGATTCTCGGCGTGGGCGCGGCGGCGTTCGCGGTCGTGGCCGGGCTGAACGTCGGCGGCGTGCTGGACACCGCGGCCGGTCCCGCGTGGCAGCGGGCGTTGGCGTTCGGCGTCCCGGCGGTGCTGCTCGTCCACGGGCTGGCTGCCCGCGAGACGGCCGGCCGCACGACGCTCCCGGCGTGGCTGCGGCCGGTCGGCGATGCGTCGTACTCGATCTATCTGATCCACATCGCCGTGCTGTGGGGCTTCCAGTTCGCCGGGGCGTATGCCGTGACGTTGACCCTCGCCGAGCAGGCGGCGCAGACGGCGGCCCAGTTCGCTGCGGCCGTCGGCGTCGGGTGGCTGGTTCACGTCGCCGTCGAGCGGCCGCTGCTGACGTGGCGGCGGAAGCCGCGGCTGAAGCTGGTCGAAGCGGAACCGACGATGGAAGTCCGCCGGGCGGCGTAACCGTGGGGTAAGTTTGTACCTTGCCCGTCTGCCTCCGGGCAAGGTACAAACTTACCCCACGGAAGGCGGCCAGCTACTTCCGTTGCCCCTTGCCGAACAGCGTCTTCGCCCACTTCGCCTGGGCCTTCGACAGCGGCGGGACCGGCGGCCGGCGGTAGTCGATGGTCAGGTCGTAGCCGGCCCGGTCGTAGGCCGTCGCGAGGACGCTCTGCAAGTCGAGCGGCGCGTCGGCGTCCGGCGACCGGAGCGGGACGCCGACCGTCGGCAGCGGCTGTTCGAGGGGAATCAGCCAGACCTTTCCGCGCGGCCGCTCCTCGGCCTTCGAGGCGTGGACGTAGTAATCGTGCGGCCGGAGGCGGTTGAGGACGAGCGGGTCCAGCGACGTGTCGCCGCGGAGCAGGTCGATTTCGACCCAGTGGGCCGGCGAGTTCATGATTTCGAGCCGCTTCGCGACGAAACTCCGCCGCCCGGCCGAGCCGACGACCTTGTTGCTGGGGCTGACGACCTCGATCACGGTCACGACCTGCCGGCTCGCAACTTCGACGATCTCGACGCGGGCTTCCCGGAATTCACCGTCGAGCATCGTGATGGTTTCGATGGGGGCGGTAATTGTTGCTGTCGTGCTGGTGGACTTGACCCCGCGCCGGCCGGTGTGCTCGACCCGAACGTCCGGGATGAACAACGTCACGGCCGGGTCGTCGGGTTCGGGGAAATACGTGCGTTCTTCCACCCGCGCGACGTACCGTGGCCGAATCAGAGCACTGAGGTGTTCGCGGATGCACGAAATCAGTTCGTGATGGACGTCCGGCCAGTGGGCCGGGTCTTCGAGGTACGGGTCCATTCCGGGGAACGGGGACGGCATGAGCGGCTCCGAGGTTGACGACCGGCCGGGAGTTGTCGAGATTCTACCGACGGCCGCGTGCGAACAGAAGTCGAGAGGGGCCGCATGTCCACGGAGCAGGCGCTGCTGAACGCGATCCGGGCCGAGCCGCACGACGACGTACCGCGGCTGGTGTACGCCGACTGGCTGGAGGAACGGGGGGACGACAAGCACCGGTTCGTCCGCGGACACGTCGAGTTGCGCCGCGTCGTGCCGGACGACCCGCGAAGGGCGACGGCGGAAGCCGAACTCAGCCTGCTGAGGAAAGACCTTTCTGCCGATTGGCTTCGCGTTGTCGAACCGGAACGATCCCACTTGTTCGGCCCTCCCGGCCCGGACGTGCGGGTTCCGTGTGACTGTTTTGAACCCATCTACGACCCGGCCCGGAAGTGGCACAAACTGTCGCTTCACCACGAAGCCCAGGACACCGAATGCGATGCCTGGAAGCGGCTGTGTGATCTGGTCGATCAGGCTGAGAAGGACGGGCGGGAGCGGTTCGCCCCCCTGACCGACATGCCGTTCGATCAGCGGCGGTTTATCGTCACGTTGCCACCGACCGTCCGTCGGTTAAAGGCCGTGAAGGTTCTGAACCTGTACGGCAGCTCGCTCGTTCGCATTCCGGCCGAGATCGGCGAAATGGACGGCCTGGAAGAATTCGACCCGTACACTTCGTACCGACTTCACTGGTATCCGCACGAGATCACACACTGTCAGAATCTGAAGCGCAGTCGGATGAGCACGCGGGCACTTTACGGGAACCGAAAGTACCACCCGCCGTTCGCGGAACTGCCCCCGGTCGAGCAACCGGCCGCGTTCGCGCTGACGTGCTTGACCCGGCCGGCGGTGCGGCCGTGTAGCGTCTGTCGTCGGCCGTTTGAAAACCGACAAGAACACCGCGTTTGGATCACCTTGCGGGTGGCGACCGACGACATGCCCCTGCTTGTGAACGCTTGTTCCCGCGAGTGCGTCCGCGGGTTGCCTTCACCGAAGCAGGGCTTCTGCCAATACCCGCATCGCGGCGGGGTCGGAACACCGCGACGCTACAGGACGTAGTTCGCAGGGTGGTGCCGAGTCTTCGAGGCCCACCCTGCGAGAGCTAGAACCCGCCCTTCGCCTCGCCCTTGACGGCGGCCTTCACGGCGCTGGCGATGTAGTCGCGGTTCAGCCCGCTGATGAACTCCGTGCTGATCTCCTTCGGGCACGCCGCCTCGCACTCGCCGATGAACGTGCAGTGCCCGAACCCCTCCCGGTCGTGCGTCGCCACCATCCGCTTCACCCGCTCGCTCTGCTCCGCCCGGCCCTGCGGCATCGCCCCCAGGTGGCCGGCCTTCGCCGCCACGAACAGCATCGCCGACGCGTTCGGGCAGGCCGCCGCGCACGCCCCGCACCCGATGCACTGGGCCGCGTCCATCGCCTTGTCCGCGTCCGCCTTCGGGATCGGCAGGCTGTTCCCGTCCGGCGCGCCGCCGGTGTTAACGTTCACGTACCCGCCGCTCTGCACGATCCGGTCGAACGCGGAGCGGTCCACGACCAGGTCGCGGACGACCGGGAACGCCTTCGCCCGCCACGGCTCGACGTAGATGTGGTCGCCGTCGCGGAAGCTCCGCATGTGCAGCTGGCACGTCGTCGCCCCGCGCTCCGGGCCGTGGGCGAGGCCGTTGACCATCATCGCGCACGACCCGCAGATGCCTTCGCGGCAGTCGTGGTCGAACGCGACCGGCTCGATCCCGTCCTTGAGCAGGCGTTCGTTCAAGATGTCGATCATCTCGAGGAACGACGTGTCCGGGGCGACGCCGTCCACGAAGTAGGTGACCATCTGCCCGCGGGCGTTCGGGCCGGGTTGCCGCCAGATGTGCAGGGTGAATTTCATGGGTGCTATCGGGTATGGGGTATGGTGAAATCGCTTTGCCGGGCGTAACTGGTTGGTGTTTTCGACGCCGCCGGCGTCGTTCCCGCAGCCCAGGGTTGAGCGAGGCTTTGCGAGCGACACCCTGGGTACGCGTCGGTCGCCGGGAATCAATCGACACCGAAGGTGTCGTTCACGCCGGTTCAATCCCAGACGTATCGCTCGTCCCACGTCATGCCGTACTTCCGGAGCCACTCGAGGTACTCGTCCTGGAACGTTTGCTTCGTGTGATGCTCCGGCTGATTCCGGACGTACTCGCGGACGATCTCGATGCTCGTCGAACTCACGGAAAAGGCTCCGTAGCCGGCTTGCCAATGGAACTCGGGATTGCCGGGGTGATGTTGGTGAATCCAGGCGGAGGATTGCTTCTTTACCGCGGCCATCACATCCGCGATCGAATGCGTTCTCGACATCCGAAACAGCATGTGCACATGGTCCGCAACTCCTCCGACGATCAGGGACTGACAGTTCGTGTTGTTCGCGATGCCGCCGAGGACCTGGAACAGTTCTTCGCGCCACGGGTCGAGGATCGTCGGCTCTCGATGTTTGGTCGAGAAGATCGTGTGGAGGTAGACGGCTCCGAAGGATTGAGGCATTGTCGGATCAACTCTGAACGACCCCTTTGGGGTCGTGAACCGTGTGTGGGACGTTGTGTCCCAGGGTGTCGCTCGCAAAGCCTCGCTCAACCCTGGGCTGCGGGAACGACGCCGGCGGCGTCGAAAACCACCCGGCCGCCTCAATCCGCCGGATCACGTAGCCGTTCACGGGCCGCTTTCAACAGTTCGCCGTAACGTGGATCGAACAGCTCACGCAACTGCTTCTGAAGCAAACTCTCCAGATTCCACAACGCCCGTTGTTCCGCTTGGTCCACGAACGTCAACGCATCCTCTTCGTCTGTCCGGGTCAGATACTCGAAGAGGACGAGTGCTTCGTCGCGGGTGAGTTCCAACCGAACCGGGTCGCTCACTTGTAGCTCCGCACGCTCGGATGCACCGCGTCCCACGTCAACGGCTCGACGTTGCGGGCCGGGGCGGCGTCCGGGCCGCCGTAGCTCCACGCCGCGACGTGGCTGAACTTCTCGTCGTCCCGCTTCGCCTCGCCGTCCGGGTACTGGTGCTCCTCCCGGAAGTGGCCGCCGCACGACTCCTCTCGTTCGAGCGCGTCCTTCGCCAAGAGTTGGCCGAACTCCAGGAAGTCCCAGACGCGGTTCGCCCGCTCCAGGGCCACGTTCAGCTCGCTGCCGGACCCGGTCACGGTCAGGTTGTGCAGGTACTCCAGTTGCAACTGCCGCAGCTGCTGGATCGCCGCCTCGCAGCTCTTCTTCGTGCGGGCCATGCCCACGTTGTCCCACAGAATCTTGCCGGACTCGCGGTGGTACTCGCCGGCCGTCTTCTTCCCCTTCGCCGCGAGCAGCTTGTTGAGGCGGTCCGTCACCTCCGCCTCCGTCCGCTTGAACTCCGGGTGGTCCGTCGGCAGCGTGCCCGGTTTCTCGCCGGCCAGCCAGTGGGTGAGCGTGTACGGCAGCACGAAGTAGCCGTCCGCGAGGCCCTGCATGAGCGCCGACGCGCCGAGCCGGTTCGCCCCGTGGTCGGAGAAGTTCGCCTCGCCGATGACGAACAGGCCGGGCACGTTGGACATCAGCTCGTAGTTCACCCACAGGCCGCCCATCGTGTAGTGCAAGGCCGGGTAAATCCGCATCGGCCGCTCGTACCCGTTCTCGCCGGTGATCCGCTGGTACATGTCGAACAGGTTGCCGTACCGCTCGGCGATCTTCGCCTTGCCGAGCCGGGAGATGGCGGTGCCGAAGTCGAGGTAGACGCCGCGGCCGCCGGGGCCGACGCCGCGGCCGTCGTCGCACGCCTCCTTCGCCGCCCGGCTGGAGATGTCCCGCGGCGCGAGGTTGCCGAAGCTCGGGTACTTGCGTTCGAGGTAGTAGTCGCGGTCGGCCTCCGGGATGTCGGTCGGGTGCTTGCCGATGTCGGATGCCTTCTTCGGGACCCAGACGCGGCCGTCGTTGCGGAGGCTCTCGCTCATGAGCGTCAGCTTCGACTGGTGGTCGCCGCTGACCGGGATGCACGTCGGGTGGATTTGCGTGTAGCACGGGTTGGCGAACGCCGCCCCCCGCTTGTACGCCCGCCACGTCGCCGTGACGTTGCACCCGATGGCGTTCGTGCTCAGGTAGAAGGCGTTCGAGTACCCGCCGGTGGCGAGGACCACGGCGTCCGCGGCGTAGGACTTCACCTCGCCACTGATGAGGTTCCGCACGACGATCCCCTTCGCCCGGCCGTCCGCGACGACGAGGTCGAGCATCTCCGTGCGGGGGAACATCGTCACGTTGCCGTAGGCGATCTGCCGGGCGAGCGCCTGGTACGCGCCGAGGAGCAGCTGCTGGCCGGTCTGCCCGCGGCAGTAGAACGTCCGCTGGAGTTGCGCCCCGCCGAAGCTGCGGGTGTCGAGCAGGCCGCCGTACTCGCGGGCGAACGGCACGCCCTGGGCCACGCACTGGTCGATGATGTTGACGGACACTTCCGCGAGGCGATGCACGTTCGCCTCGCGGGCGCGGAAGTCGCCGCCCTTGATCGTGTCGTAGAACAGCCGCCAGACGCTGTCGCCGTCGTTGCGGTAATTCTTGGCCGCGTTGATCCCGCCCTGGGCGGCGATGCTGTGCGCCCGCCGCGGGCTGTCGTGGAAGCAGAACGTCTGGACGTGGTAGCCGAGTTCCGCCAGCGACGCCGACGCGCTCGCCCCGGCGAGGCCGGTCCCGACGACGATGACGGTGTACTTCCGCTTGTTCGCCGGGTTGATGAGCCGCTGCGTCTTCTTGAAGTTCGACCACTTCTCCGGGACCGACCCCGACGGCACTTTGGAATCGAGTTGAATCATGGTTCGCTCTTCAAAAATTGGCCACAGATCGGCACGGATGAAAACAGATCGGAACAAAGCCATTTCTCGGATTTGATCCGTGGGTTCTGCGTTCATCCGCGGCCGATGAATTATTTTACCCACCCGCCCCACACGGCTACGACGATGGCGCAGTTCCCGACCAGGATCGTCCCCGCGACCAGGTAGCCGAGCAGCCGGGCGACCTTGACGAACCGGCGGTTCACCAGGCCGAGCGTCTGGAACGCACTCTGAATACCGTGACTCAGGTGGACGAATAACACCACCTGGCAGACGAGGTAGATGGCAGATATCCACGGCGTCGTGAACCCGCTGACGACCATCGCGTAGACGTTGTGGACGACCTTGCCGTCCGGCATCGGGTACGTCAGGTCGAGGTAGTTCGTCGCCCCTTTGCCGTCCGGCGACCGCACGTCGTGGACGACGCCGAACGTGTAGTGGCCGAGGTGGAAGATCACGAACAGCCCGATCACGAGACCGGTCTGGAGCATCGTCCTCGACTGCGGCGTGGCCTGGGCGGACGCGGCGTAGGCGTACCCGACCGGCCGGGCGGCTGCGGCGCGGCCCTTCAGCCACACGGCAACGAGGACGTGCAGCAGGAACCCGCCGAGCAGCCCGGCCCGCGCGACCCAGATGAGGACGCCGAGGTCGTGCTTCAGGAAGTAGGCGTACTTGTTGATGCTCTCCGGGCCGGCGAACATCTTCAGGTTGCCGACCATGTGGAAGAAGACGAACACGACGAGCGACCCGCCGGTGATCGCGACGAGAATTTTCTGCCCGACGGTGGACCCGAGGTAGTCCATGACCCACGCGACGGGGTTGCCGGTCGGGGAGTTCAGTCGCGGGCCTTTGGGGTTGATCGCGGAGGTGGCACTCATATCGCGGGACGGGCCGTGAGTGGTGGGAATGCGTGTTTGCTGTCATCTTAGCCGCGCGGGGCGGGAAAGCCCACCCGCCGAAATTGGAGCGTGCTCGGATTCTGGCATGTCGGACGGATTGACCGGACCAATGCAAAAGTCGAAATGAAAAATGCAAAACGAAAACCCGGCTTCGTTTTGCATTTTTCATTTCGACTTTTGCATTGGTCCGGGTCATGACGGACGTAACTCAGAACGTCAGCTTCATCCCCTTGAGCCGGGTCGTCGTCTCGGCCATGAGCGCGTCCTCCTCGGCCTCGTCCTTCGCGAGGTACGTCACGCTGAACCGCAGGTACGCCCCGGCGTCGTCCCACGGCACGCAGCACACACTTTGCTCGTGGATCAGGTACTGGCTCGCCTCCTCCGCGCTCGCGAACGTGCGGCCGCCCGCCGCCTTCGGCGCGGCCGTGTACAGGAAGTACGTGCCGCCCGGCATCTCGCACTGGAACCCGACGGCCTTCAGCGCCGCGACCAGCTTCCGCAGCCGCCGCTCGTACTTCGCCTTCACCGCGACCGGGATGGCCGGGTTCCGCAGCGCCGCCGCGGCCGCGTGCTGGATCGCCATGAACTGGCCGCTGTCACTGTTGTCCTTCACGTCCGCGTAGGCTTGGACGACCTTCGGGTGGCCGCACACGAACCCGAGCCGCCAGCCGATCATGTTGAACCCCTTCGACATGGAATGAACTTCGACGCCGACCTCCTTCGCTCCCTCTACCTGCAGGAAGCTCAGCGGCTCGCCCTGGTAGCTGAGGCAGATGTGCGCGGCGTCCTGCACGACGACGACCTGGTTCGTGTGCGCGAAGTCGATCACCCGCTTGTAGAAGTCCCTCGTCGCGACCGCCCCGGTCGGGCTGTTCGGGTAGTTGATGACGAGCAGCTTCGCCCGCTTCCGCACGTCCGCCGGGACGCCGGCCAGGTCCGGGAAGAAGCCGTTCTCCTTCTTCAACGGCAGCCGGTGGACTTCGCCGCCGAGGTAGCGCGTCCACGTCCCGGCGACCGGGTAGCCGGGGACGGTCATGAGCGTGACGTCGCCGGGGTTGATGAAGCACGCCGGGAGCATGGCGTAGGCCGGCTTCGACCCGATGCAGTGACAGACCTCGGTAACGGGGTCGAGGGTGACGCCGAACTGCCGCTTCATGAACTCGGCGGCCGCGTCCTTGTAGTTCTGGATGCCGTTGTCCGCGTACCCGCGGTTCTCGACCTTGTCCGCCTCCGCCTTCAGCGACGCACGTACCGATTCGTCGGCCATGTCATCGTTCTCGCCGATGCCGAAGTCGAGGAGCTTGCGGTCCGGGTGGTCGGCGAGGGCCTTCCGCTTGGCCCGCTTGATCTTCTCGAACTTGTAGATTTCGTTCGACTTGCCGTAGTTCGCCCCGCCGATGCGGTCGGCGAACAGCGATTGGAACCAGGGGTCGGCGGCCATTGCGGAGCAACCTGTGGAGGAGGGAATCGACGTGCGATTGTTCTAGGAGGCGTTTTGCGAGTTGTCTTTCAGCCGCTCGACGTGGAACACCACGACCCCGCCGCCGGACGGCAGCGTGAACCCCACGACGAGCGGGTAGTGGAACCAAATGCGGCCGTTCGGCCCGCGCGACTCGCCGAGCGACTCGGCTTCGTCCGCGAGCCGGAGGTTAATCGCGTGGGCCGTCTCGAAGATGAACTCGCGGCGATCCGGCGTCGGCTCGGCCGTGTAGATGGCCGCGAGGCGATCGAGTGCGGTACTACGCCACTTCACGACCATTGAGGCCGTCCTCCAACTTGCGGAGATGGTCCATCACCTCTTCGGCCGTGTAGCTGCGGCCTTCCCGCAACCGGCGCTCGATCTCTTCGTCGGACGGCCAATCGACGTTGGCGTAGGGGTCGAACTTCGGCGTCTTCTTCAACACGCCGATCAGCTCGCCCGCCTCGTCGCGAATCTCGACCTCACCGGTCGCCGCGAACAACTTGTCCCGCATGGCGCGATCGACAATCACGGTGCTCATCGGTTCGTCTCCTGGACCCGTGGGAATTGTACCACGCCGGCGGCGTCACGGCTTCGTCAGGAACGCCTCCAGCTTCGCCCAGTCCCAGACGCCGAACCGGGTGTCGGCCTGAGCGACGAGCAGCCGCGACCCGTCCGGCGTGAACTCGCAGCTCACGGCCCCGCCGGGCGGCGCGAACCGGAACACGACCTCCCCGGACCGCGTGTCCCAGGCGCACACCGACGACGGGCCGTGGGCGGCGTGGGTCACGCCGACCAGCCGGCGGCCGTCCGGCGAGAACGCCGCGTCCTGGGCGTACCACTCCCCGCCCCGGCCGGTGGGGAACGTCGCCACCTTCGTCGGCTTCGGGCCGAGGTCCCACAGCACGTACCCGGCGTCCCACGTGAGCAGCTGCCGGCCGCCCGGCCCAAACCGCATCGGGATCGCATACGGCGGCGGCGAAGACCCGCACCGCGGCTCCAACCGCGGCAAATGATTGTCCACCTCGACGGCCTTCGCCTCGTCCCACCCGTTCCACACGACCAGCTTCGGGCCGGACATCGCCAGTTGCTTCGACCCGCCGTCCGCCGCCCGGAACCCGTGGGGGAGGACCCAGTCCGTCAGTTCCGTCACGTCCCAGTCGCGGTACCGGATCGCGACGAGCCGCCCGACCCTGTCCCCCTGGAAGACGGCCAGCAGCGTGTCGTCGTCCAGGAAGTCCAACGGCTTGAGGTAGCCGTGCGGCCCGCCGTCCGGCTGCCGGGCGAGTTCCTGTCGCGTGTCGGCGTCCAGAATGACGACGCGGCTCGTCGCGGAGGTGAAAGTCGCCAGCCGGCGGCCACTCGGAGAGAACGGAATTGTCCGTGGGATGTAGGCGTCAAAAACATGGGCGGTCGGCGGCGAAGAACTCAACACCGCCCGCCCGGTGAAGTCCCACGTCTGGTTCCCGGCCGCCGCGCTCGCCAGGAACCGGCGGCCATCGGTGGAGAACCGAACGCGGGTGATGGGGGCGACCGGGTGCGCGTCAGCGTCCGGGTGAACAGACCGCCCGGTCGTGGCGTCGAACAACCGGACCGCGTGCCCGTTCGCCGCGGCCACCACCGCCCCGTTCCGGGCGACGGCGATCGGGTGGACGATCCGCTCCGGAACCTGTTGTTCGGACACCGGGAACGCGACCGGCCCGACCGCGAGCGTCTTGGGGTCCAGCACCTTCAGTGGCCCGCGGTCGGTCGAGGTCGCGAACAGGCTCGTCCCGGCGGTCTGTCGGGGCCACGGCCGTTCGTACCCCGCCAGCGGTTGGCGGGCCGTCTCCTCCCCGGTGTCCGGGTCGAGGTTCAACAGCACGTCGTAGTTGCCGACGCAGACCGCGTCCGGCCGCGTCCAGACGAGCGTACTGATCCCGCGGGGCACGTCCGCCACGGGGAACGTCCGTGGGTCCGCCGGGCCGTCGATCGCCAGGATGCGGACCGCCCGGTGTTTTTCGACGACGGCGACCCGCCGCCCGTCCGGGGAGACGGCGAACGGCACGTCCCCGGTGACCGCGACTTCCCGGACCTGTTGCCCGGTTTCGATGTCCCAGACCACGAGCCGGCCGCTGTAGTTGATGCCGACGGCGTGCTTCCCGTCCGGCGAGAGGCGGAACTTCGGCGACGTGTACTCGCCGCGGTCGCGGCATCCCCAGCGGGTGACGGCGGTGGTCTTCAGATGGACGGTCGCCATCTCGAAGTGGTCGTCCTGCGGCTGAGGCGGGTTCGTCCGCTCGTGTCGGACCACGACGAGCCGGTCGGCGGTCGCGAAGTCGATGAGCCGGAAATCGACCGTCTTCGGGATGTCGCACGTGATCTCGCCAAGGAGCTTCGCCGTCGCCACGTCCCAAATCCGCACGACCGGGTCGTTCACGGCCGTCGTCGCCAGCACCTTGCCGTCCGGCGAGAGCGCCACGGACAGGACCGGCGAGCTATGTCGAAGCCGCGTCTCGCCGAACACGTCGGTTCGGCAGTCCAACAACGTCGTCGGCGGGGCGGCCGGGTCCGGCGCGTCGGGCACGGCGGCGTCCCGGTGGCAGCCGAATCCGGTGAGGGCAGCGATGAACAGGGCCGTCGTTCGCATCGGGTGAACCTCCGTTGGCCTACATTAGAAACGTCGCAGGCGGCCCGGTGTGAGGAAATTGATTCCAGACGGCGGGCAAATGATTCCGGACGCGGCTTCGGGCCGTATCTGACGAACTCAAATCAACTTCCGTCGTTCTCAAAAATGATTCCGGTGTTTTGAAATGATTCCGGCCGGGGGTGGGAGTGTATTCCGTGGAATCATTTTCTTTTCGGCCGACGGGCGGTTCCAGCACTAGGATTCCGAGGTCCGTTCGGGTGAGGTCGTTCGCGTGAGTGTCGCCTTGGAAGAGCCGAAAAGTCCGGCCGTGCCGCCGCCGGGACCGCCGGAGCCGCCGCTGACGGTCGTCGAACCCCGCGGCGGGTTCGCGCTCGGCGACCTCGGCGAACTGTGGCGGTACCGCGAACTCGCGTACTACCTCATCCTCCGCGAGATGAAGCTGCGGTACAAGCAGACCATCCTCGGCGTCGGGTGGTCGCTGTTCCAGCCGGTCGCGACGGTCCTCGTGTTCGTCGTGTTCATCGGGTGGATGGGGAAGACGGCGGAAGGCATTCCGAACTACGTCCTGCACGTGCTGCTCGGCGTGCTGCCGTGGACGTACTTCGCGTCGGCGATCAACAACGCCGGGAACAGCCTCGTCGCGAACGAGCGGCTCGTCACGAAGGTCTACTTCCCGCGATTACTCCTGCCGCTGTCGAACGTCGGCAGCGCGACGATCGACTTCGGCGTGGCGCTCGTCCTCGTCGCCGTCGTGATGGCGTACACCGGCGTCGCCCCGGCGTGGACCGTCATCTTCGCGCCGTTGGTGATCGTGCTGCTCGCGATGCTGGCCGTCGGCCTCGGCGTGCTGCTGGCGGCGCTGATCGTGGCGCAGCGGGATTTCCGCTACCTGCTCAGCTTCGGCGTGCAGCTCTGGATGTTCGCGACGCCGTGCATCTATCTCGGCCGCCACGCCGTCGGCCCGCGGGCGGAACAGCTCTTGGCGTTGAACCCGATGTACGGCATCATCCTGACGTTCCGCACGCTCGTCCTCGGCGAGCCGATGGACGGGCACGTCTGGTTCGCGATCGGCATGTCGGCGCTGATCGCGGTCACCGTGCTGCTGGCCGGGCTGGTCTACTTTCGCCGGGTCGAGCGGACGTTCGCGGATACGATTTAAGGAACCCATCGAGAGGACCTCCGAATGCTAGGCGCGACGATGCCGGCCGGCCCGTTCTTGAAGCGGATGGCCGAGGAACTGCTACGACTCGACCCGGCCGAGGTAACGAGGCTCGCCGACCTGATGTACGACTGCTACCGCCGCGGGCGGATGATCTTCGTCATCGGCAACGGCGGCAGCGGGTCGAACGCGTCGCACTTCTGCGAGGACATCGGCAAGGGGACGCTCCGCAAGCAGGACTTCGACGACGACGCGAAGAAGCGGTTCAAGATTCTGAGCCTGACGGACAACACGCCGTACATCCTGGCGTGGGGCAACGACGAGGGGTTCGACCGCGTCTTCCTGGAGCAGTTGAAGAACCTCGCCGGGGAAGGGGACTTGTTGATCGCGATCAGCGGTAGCGGGAACAGCCCGAACGTGCTGCGGGCCGTCGAGTGGGCGAACCGGCACGGGCTAACGACGTTCGGCTGCACCGGGTTCGACGGCGGCAAGTTGCGGGGGCTCGCCAAGCACGGCCTGCACGTCGATCTCAAGGACATGGGCATCGTCGAGACGCTGCACCTGGCCGCCTTCCACTGGGTCGTGGACGATTTGTACCGCCGGTTGAGCGAGGGGTGAAAACCCAGACTTCCGAAGTCCGGCTTCGACTTCGGAAGTCGAACGTCGCGGCGGCCTTCGCGGTGCCGGCCAACGCCTCGTTACCCATCGACTTCCGAAGTCGAAGCCGGACTTCGGAAGTCTGAGTCCGACGAACCGAACACGAATCATGCACCCCGCCCTCCGCGTCGAGAACGTCTCCAAGCGGTACGCCGTCGGCGTCACGCTGAACATGATGGTCGGCGACCTGCCGAACCTCACCGAGACCGCCCGCCGGTTCGCCAAGAGCACGTTCCGCAAGGTCCGCTCGCTGCTGCAACCCGGTTCGGTGGACGAGGCGAACAGCTTCTGGGCCGTCAAGGACGTGTCGTTCGACGTGAACCCCGGCGAGGCCGTCGCCCTCATCGGCCGCAACGGCGCGGGCAAGTCCACGCTCCTCAAACTCCTGTCGCGGATCACGGAGCCGACGAAGGGCCGCATCGAAATCCGCGGCCGGATGGGCAGCCTGCTGGAGGTCGGGACCGGGTTCCACCCGGAGCTGACCGGCCGCGAGAACGTCTACATGAACGGCAGCATCCTCGGCATGACCCGCCGGGAGATCAACGCGAAGTTCGACCAGATCGTGGAGTTCTCGGAGATCGGCAAGTTCCTGGACACGCCGGTGAAGCGGTACTCGTCCGGCATGTACGTCCGGCTCGCGTTCGCCGTCGCGGCGCACCTGGAGCCGGAAATCCTGATCGTCGATGAGGTTCTCGCCGTCGGCGACGCGAACTTCCAGAAGCGGTGCATCGACCGCATGGTCGAGCTGTCGCGGTCCGGCAAGACGATCCTGTTCGTCACGCACAACATGCAGCAGATCCCCCGCCTCTGCCAGCGGGCGGTGATGCTGGAGCGCGGCGAACTCGTCGAGTCCGGCCCGGCCGGGGAAGTCACCCAGCGATACCTCGACCGCTTGCTCCAGGACGCCCGGACCGGCGACCTACGGGACAAGGTCCGCAGCGGCGACGGCCGGGCGCGGTTCGTTCGGGCCGGCCTCGTGGACGCCGACGGCCGCCCGGTAACGGTCCACACCTGCGGCGACGATCTGATCCTGCACATGGACGTGGAGTCGTCCGCCGACCTGCCGGACGCGAACCTGTTCGCGGCCGTGCAGACCATCCACGGCACGCGGCTGATGACCGGCTGGACCGACGAGTCGCACGTGCCGATCCACCTCACGAAGGGCCGCCAGGGGTTCGAGTGCCGGTTCAAGAACGCGGCCATCCGGCCCGGCAACCCGATCATGGTGTCGCTGCGGATCGCCCTGGAAAATCAGATGGTCGTGGACTTCGTGGAGAACGCGCTGGTGTATGACGTGGTCGGCGACGACCGGTCCCGCCACCTGTACACGAACACGGAGCTGGGCGTCATCGCGTGCGACACGGAATGGAAGAGCGTGAAGCCCGCGGGCTGAAAAGAATGGCCCGCAGATGACGCGGACTTCGACGCAGATGAAAACCGGATAAGAAAGAAATCGTCTCTTGGTATTTATCCTCTTTATCTGCGTCGAAGTCCGCGTCATCTGCGGGCCATTCTTTGAACCATGCACGTCACCGTCGCCATTTGCACCTGGAACCGCGCCCGGCTGCTCGACCGCACGCTCGCGGAACTCCGCCGACAGCGCGTCCCGGCGGGGGTGACGTGGGAACTCGTCCTCGTCGATAACAACTGCACCGACGACACCGCCGCCGTCGCCGAGCGGCATTTGCAACACCTGCCGATCCGTCACGTCGTGGAGACTAAGCAGGGGCACTCGCACGCCCGCAACCGGGCCGTGGACGAGGCCCGCGGCGACCTCGTCCTCTGGACGGACGACGACGTGAACGCCTCCGACAACTGGATCGCCGAGTACGTCCGCGTCGCGCGAGAGTTCCCCGATGCCGGGTACTTCGGCGGCCGGATTACGCCGTGGTTCGCCGACGAGATTCCGGCGGCCACCCGCCGCATGATCGAGGACAACCTCCGGCTGCTCGCGCCGGTTTACTCCCTGAAAGACTACGGCGTCGAGGTCCGCCCGTTCGCGGCCGGCGAAGGGCCGTTCGGCGCGAACATGGGGTTCCGCACGGACCTGCTGCGGCGGTTCCGGTTCGACCCGAAGTTCGGCCGGGTGAAGACGGGGCTGATCGGCGCGGACGAGGTGTCGGTCATCCGCGCGATCCAAAACGCGGGCGTGCCGGGTGTGTGGATCGGCTCGACGGAAATACAACATTACATTCCGCCGGACCGCACGACGGCCGCGCACTTCTGGCGGTACTTCGAGGCGCTCGGCCGGACGCAGGTGCGGCTGGAGGGCACGACGCCGACGGCGACGCTGTTCGGCCGCCCGCGGTGGGCCGTCCTCGGCGGCTGGAAGGCGCGGCTGAGGGCGTGGGCCGCCCGCCAGGCCGGCCGCCCGGAGTGGCTGGGGCATTATCTAACGGCGGCGAAGCTGGCCGGCTACGCGGACGAAGCCCGTACCCCTTGAACCCGTCCGATGGCGTTCGTGACCGTCGCAATCTGCACCTGGAACCGGGCCGCGATGCTCGACCGGGTGCTCGCGCACCTGCGGACGCTCCGCGTCCCGCCGGGGGCGGACTGGGAAGTCCTCGTCGTCAACAACAACAGCACCGACGACACGGACGCGGTGATCGCCCGGCACGTCGGGCAGCTGCCGATCCGCCGGGCGTTCGAGCCGCAACCGGGCATCTCACTGGCCCGCAACCGGGCCGTCGCCGAGGCCCGCGGGGACGTGATCGCGTGGACCGACGACGACGCCTTCCCGGACCCCGACTGGATCGTCGAGACGCTGGAAGCGTTCGCCCGGTTCGACGCGGCGCTCGTGTTCGGCAAGGTCGAGCCGTGGTGGGAGACGGGGAAGCCGCCGGCGTGGTACGCGGACAAGTTCCGCGGCATGTTCGCGCTCATCGACCTCGGCGGCGACCCGCGAGTCGTGACCGAGCCGCACGTCGTCGGGTTCAACGTGAACATGGCGTTCCGCAAGGAGCTGCTCGCGAAGATCGGCCCCTACCGCGTGGACATCGGCAGCGGCCGGATGGCCGGCGGCGAGGACATCGACCTGTTCCAGCGGGCGCACCGGCACGGCGTCCGGATCGCGTACCAGCCGGCCGCGGTCGTGCGGCACTACATCCCGGCGACCCGGTGTACGAAGGCGTTCTACCGCAGCTACACGTGGGGCGGCAGCCCGAACCACCTGAAGCTGCTCCGCGACCAGAACCGCCACGTCCCGCAGTTGTTCGGCCTGCCGCGGTACTTCCTGCGGCAACAGTTGCCGCACCTGGGCGGGTATTTCAAGGCCCTGGCCCGCGCAGACTTCAGCGACGCGTTCTATTGTGAATTGAAGCTGCTCCGGCTGGCGGGCCTGTACTGGTCGATGTTCACCCGCCGCGACCCCAAGAAGATCGGCTACCGCGCCGGCGAGTGATGACCGACACGCTGCCATCGCCGATCCCCGCCCTGCCGCCGCGCGGCCCGGCCCGCAACGACAAGCTCTGGGTCGTCCTCGTCAACTTCAACGGCCTCGACGACACGCGGAAGTGCCTGCGGTCGCTCGAAGAGATTCCGGACGCCTTGTCCGTCGTCGTCGTCGATAACGCCTCGAAGGAGAACGCCGTCCCGGTCCTGCAGTTGGAGTTCCCCTGGGCCGACGTGGTGCGGAGTGAGGTGAACGGCGGGTGGGCCGGCGGGAACAACCTCGGCGTCAAGCACGCCCTCGCTCGCGGGGCCGAGTGGGTGATCCTGCTGAACAACGACACGACCGTGCCGCCGCGGTTCGTGAGCCGGCTGGTCGAGGCGGCGACGGCCCATCCCGACTTCGGCGTGCTCGGCCCGGTGATCCTGTTCATGGACGAGCCGGACAAGGTGCAGACCACCGGCGTCGTGTTCAACCGGCCGGACCGCGACGGGTTCTTCCAGCCGATCGACGTGCCGCACGACGCGGAGAAGCCGGTCGCGGTCGTCGAGTGCGACATCGTCAACGGCTGCTGCCTGATGGTCCGCCGCGACGTGGTCGAGAAGATCGGGTTCGTGGACGAGCAGTTCTTCCTCATTCACGAGGAGTCCGACTGGTGCCTGCGCGCCCAGACCGTGACGAAGTGCGGCATCGTGACGGACGCGCTGGTGTGGCACAAGGGGTCGAGCAGCTTCGCCCGCGAGGGCAAGCGGCTGCAGCGGTACTACGACACCCGCAACCTCGTCCGGCTGCTCCGCAAGCACGGCCGCCGGCCGGGGGCGCGGGGGCGGGTCGCGGGGTTCCGCCACTTCCTCGGCTACGCCTACCACCGGTACGCGCACGAGCGGGAGGCCGGCCAACACGACGCGGCGAACGCCGTGCTGGAGGGCCTGTACGACGGGCTGACCGGCCGCTTCGGGGTGTACCGCACCCGCTGGCGGCCCGGCCTGTGGTTCCTGCGATCGCTCGTCGGCGGCGTGTGGAAGCTGAAATAGTAGTAGGCACACGCCGTGTGCCGTCTGCTGTCGGTCGCGGAGACTCGGGCGAACTCTCCGGGAGCATGAACGAGACGGCACACGGAGTGTGCCTACTACTATGGCCCGCAACCCGACGCTCGACGTTCTTCGCGCCGTCGCCATCCTCGGCGTGCTGGCCACGCACCTGAGCAACTCGTTCCTCGGCGGCACGGCCTTCGCCCGCGCCGTCAGCGTCGGCGGCCGCGGCGTCGATCTCTTCTTCGTGCTGAGCGGGTGGCTGCTCGGCTCGCAGCTGTTCCGCGAGGCGAACGCGACCGGCACGGTCGATGTGCGCCGCTTCTGGGCCCGCCGCTGGCTGCGGACGCTGCCGGCGTACTACGCCGTCCTGTTGGCGACGTTCGCCCAGTTCGCGGCCCAGGGGAAGCCGGAACTGATCGACTGGCGGTACGTCTTCTTTCTGCAGAACTATTACGAGAAGCCGCCGTTCCTCGGCGTGACATGGTCGCTGTGCGTGGAGGAACACTTCTACCTCGCGATCGCGCCGTTGATCTTATTCGCGTACCGCTACCGGTGGGCCATCGTGCCGATCGTCGGCGTGGTGCTGGTGCTGATCGGGTTGCACGTCGCGGGGTTCTACATCCACCGGCCGAACTACCACATCACGGAAACGCACGTCCTGTTCGAGCCGTGCGGCGTCGGCGTGCTGCTCGCGTGGCTGGCCGTCAACCGCCCGGCGGCGTGGGCGAAGCTGTGCCGGGCGGCGAAGCCGCTCGCGGTGCTGTCCGTCGCGTTGATCGCGGTCGCGGTGCTGAACCGCACGCTCTGGGACTGGCGGCTGCCCGACTGGGGGACCGGCGGCTGGGCGCTGATCTTCGGAACGTGGGTCGTGGCGGCGACCCGGTCTTCGGCTTTGTTCCCTCCCCCCTTGGGGGGGAGGGGTAGGGAGGGGGGTGAGCTGCACGACTAGGGCGCGAATGCCTCGGATCGAGGTACGCGGGGGGC
>JAESGS010000551.1_pt1 | contig 24848 bp, 28 predicted proteins | sample 9269761 | NCBI WGS metagenome assembly JAESGS01 (sample SAMN15741799, study PRJNA653493) | algae metagenome | isolation source: Cyanosarcina radialis HA8281-LM2 and co-occurring heterotrophs from damp... | place: USA: Makauwahi cave, Hawaii | collected 2011-01-06 | reverse complement strand
TTGGCCACTGCCAACAGGTTAACATCAATTGACCGCGACTCGCCGAACATAGATGATGCCGCTTCCCGGCTACCACCGCCCCCGAGTCGCGGGCGGCGCGTCCGGGACAGAGGTCGACCCGCGAGTTCGCCAACGCTGTGAACGACGACGTCCAATCCACTGCGCCACCGCGGTTTCCCAAAGTAATCGCTGTCGCCAACCAGAAGGGCGGCGTCGGCAAGACGACGACCGCGATCAACCTGGCGACGGCGCTGGCGGCCGTCGGCAAGCGGGTGGTGGTCATGGACCTCGACCCGCAGGGCAACGCCTCGACCGGGCTCGGCCTCACCGCCGACCAGCGCACCACCGGCAGCTATGACGTCCTGATCGGTGCCGCGGCGCTGGCCGACGCGATCGTGCAGTCGGCCGTGCCCAATCTCTCCGTGATCCCGGCCACCCCCGACCTCGCCGGCGCCGAGATCGAGCTGGTCGACCTGGAGCGGCGCGAGTTCCGCCTCGCCGACGCGCGCGACCAGGCCGCCGGCACGCTCGACTTCGACTACCTGATGATCGACTGCCCGCCGGCGCTGGGCTTCCTCACCCTGAACGCCCTGACCGCGGCGGACGCGGTGCTGGTGCCGCTGCAGTGCGAGTTCTTCGCGCTGGAGGGGCTGTCGCACCTGATCCGCACCGTCGACCGGGTGCGATCCTCCCTCAACCCCAAGTTGCAAATCCAGGGCGTCGTGCTGACCATGTACGACCGCCGCAACAACCTCTCCGACCTGGTCGCGGCCGACGTGCGCGGCTTCTTCGGCGACAAGGTCTACAAGACGGTGATCCCGCGCAACGTGCGGGTGAGCGAGGCGCCGAGCCACGGCAAGCCGGTGCTGCTCTACGATCTGCGCTGCTCCGGCAGCCAGGCCTACATCCTGCTGGCGAGCGAACTGCTCAAGCAGGAAGGCGCTTTGGCTGGAGAAGCGCACGCGGCTGCTTGAGAAGGACAATCCAAACAGGGGGACTTTCGGGGTGGCGGTAAAAGAACAGGCGCAGAAGAAGCAGCTCGGGCGGGGGCTTTCCGCGCTGCTCGGCGACATGAAACCCGATACGACGCCGGTGGCGCATGGCGCCGTCGGCGGAACGGCGCCGCCGCCGCGCGGCGTGCGCGCGGTGCCGGTGGCGCAGATCGTCGCCGGCACGTACCAGCCGCGGCGCGATTTCGACAAGGGCGAGCTCGACGAACTCGTCGCATCTATCAAGTCGCAAGGCGTGCTGCAGCCGATCCTGGTGCGCAAGCATCCCGAGGATCACAGCCGCTTCGAGCTGATCGCCGGCGAGCGGCGCTGGCGTGCCGCGCAGCTCGCCCAGCTCCACGAGATCCCGGCGCTGGTGCGCGACTTCTCCGACCGCGAGGCGCTGGAAGCGGCGCTGGTCGAGAACCTGCAGCGCGCCGACCTCAACGCGCTCGAAGAGGCGATCGCCTATCGCCGCCTGATGGACGAGTTCAGCTACACGCAGGACCAGGTCGCATCGGGGCTGGGCAAGAGCCGGCCCTACATCGCCAACATGGTGCGCCTGCTCGACCTGCCGACCGAGGTGCAGGCGCTGCTGCGCGACAAGGCGCTGTCGCCGGGCCATGCGCGCCTGCTCGTCGGCTTGCCGAACGCGCTCGACATCGCGCGCAAGATCGTCTCCGACAAGATGACGGTGCGCGACGCGGAGAGATACGTCGCCTCGTTCAAGGAATCGACGGGCAAGGCGAAGAAGAAGAAGCCGTCGGTCGGCGGCGGCAGCGCCGACACGCGCGCGCTCGAGCGCACGCTGACGGAGTTCCTCGGCCTCAAGGTCGCGATCAGCTCGAAGGGCAAGAGCGGCAGCATCACCATCCACTACCAGTCGCTCGATCAACTCGACGAATTGCTGACCCGTATCACCGGCGCACCGAAGGTGTGAGGCCTCCGGAGCCCTCTCCCCAACGGGGAGAGGGTTGGGTGAGGGGGCGCGCGATAGCGCGCTTGGAACCGTTTCGGAAGCTTGATCTCCCCCTCACCCTCCCGACGCTTCGCGTCGGGCCCCTCCCTCTCCCCGTTGGGGAGAGGTGTGGTTGGCGCTGACCAAAAGGATCGTGCTCATGCCGATCGAAGTGTTCCTGATGATTCTCGCATCGGCGCTGCTCCACGCGACATGGAACGCGGTGGTGAAGAGCGATGGCGACCGCGCCACATTGCTCCAGGTGTTCGCCGCCACCCAGCTCGCCCTGTCGCTGTGCCTTCTGCCGTTCGTCGCGGTGCCGGCGCGCGAGAGCTGGCCCTATGTGGCCGCGAGTCCGCTTCTCGGCGTCGCCTATCTGCTGCTGCTGAACCGCGCCTATCACATCGGCGATCTCAGCCTCGTCTATCCGCTCGCGCGCGGCGTCGCTCCCTTGATCGTGGCGGTGATCTCCGTCAGCCTGCTCGGCGAGCATCTCAGCCATGCCAGCCAGATCGCCGTCCTCTTCATCGGGCTCGGCATCACGAGCCTGGCGCTCACGCGCGGCGCCGCCGGCTTGCGCGACCTGCGGCCGTCCCTCCTGGCGCTCGGCACGGGCGGGTTGATCGCCGGCTATACAATCCTCGACGGACTCGGCGTGCGGGCGGCCGGGTCGCCGCACGGCTACATGGTCTGGGCGCAGATGATCATGGCGCTGCTCACCCTCGTCGCCGCCCGGTGGCTGCAGCAGGGCCGGCGCATCCCGGTCAGTGCACGCAGCATCCGCGCCGGAATCATCTCCGGCGCCATCAGCTATGTCTCGGCCTGGCTGGTGATGTGGGCTTTCGCGCTGGCGCCGATCGCGCTTGTTTCCGCGCTGCGCGAAACCGGCATCGTGTTCGCGGTCATCATCGGCGTCGTGTTCCTCAAGGAGCGGCTGAACCTCGCGCGGCTCGCCTCGATCGCGATGACCCTGATCGGGACGGCGATCCTGAAGGTCAGCCGGTAGAATCGCAGAGTTCCGGAAAGGACCGCGCAAGGGCGGGTCTTAGACCCGCCCCTACACGAGGAAAGTTTCTCGTGTAGGGGCAGATCTCAGATCGGCCCTGGCGCAACCCGTCAGAATCGCGCCTGGTTCGCCGCGACCGCATCCTCGTTCCAGTCGAGGCCGAGGCCCGGTACGTCGGGAATGTGCAGCAGCCCGTCCTTCACCGCGTACGGCTTCTGCAGGATGGGATCGGCCCAGTCCTGCCATTCGAGCCAGTGCGCCGTCTCGGTCACGCGCATCACGTGTGCGGCGACCTCGGGATAGAGATGCGTCGACATCGGCACGCCGGCCGCGCCGGCGATGGCCGCGGCGCGCAGCCAGCCGGTGACGCCGCCGATGCGCATGAAATCCGGCATCACCAGGTCGCACGCCTTGCGCTGCAGCGCGGTGTGCAGGTCGCGCGGCCCGTAAAAATTCTCGCCGATCTGCAGCGGCGTCCTCAGTTCGGCGGCGAGCTGCGCATAGCCGTCGAGATTGTCGTAGACGATCGGCTCCTCGATCCACGCCAGGCCGAGATCGTCGATCCGGTGGCAGCGCAGCAGCGCCTCGCCCAGATGCAGACCCTGGTTGAAGTCGACCATCAGGTGCATGTCGTCGCCGACAGCACCTCGTACCGCCTCCAGTGCCGCCATGTCGTCGGCGATCCGCTCGCGGCCGAGCCGCAGCTTGAGGCCGGCGAAGCCGCCCTCGTCGCGCAGCTCGAGCGCCTCCGCCGCCACGTCCTTCGGCTCCTTCAGCCACAGCCCGTTGCTGTTGTACGCCTTCACCGGGCCGACCGAGCCGCCGAGCAGCACGCAGAGCGGCAGGCCGGCGGCCTTGGCGAGCGCATCCCACGCCGCCATGTCGAGCCCGGAGACCGCGATCATCGACAGGCCCTGATAGCCGACGAAATGCAGCGAGCGGCGCGCGAGGTCGTAGAGCTCCACCGGCGTGACCGGCCGCCCCTTGAACAGCGCGCCGAAATCCTGGAGCGCCGGCACCAGGTATTTCATCGTCTTCACGGTGTAGGGCTCGAGATAGCTGCGCCCCGTCACGCCCTCCACGGTGTGCAGGTCGATCAGGATCAGCGGCCATTCGGTGATGGTGGCGATGCGCACGACCACCGGCCGCCGCAGCTTGAGAATCACGGGCCGCGCCGTCAGGCCGCGGAAGGTCAGCGTCTCGACGCGCATGGTGTTCACCTCTCGCCCGGGACACGCCGGCCGGGCGGTCGCGAAGGGCAGCCGCGATCTGCGCGCAGCCTCGCAAAGCGAGGCCGGGACAGTAAACACACTGACCGGTATACTTATGGAAAAGCGGGACGGAGATGCGCAGGAAGTCGCAAGAAACGCGGCAACGCATCGTCGATGCGGCCTACGGATCGTTCTGGCAACACGGCTACCGGCGCACCAGCATGGACGGTATCGCCGACCGTGCCGGCGTGACCAAGCGCACGCTCTATGCGTATTTCCGCAGCAAGGACGACCTGCTCGCGGCCGTGCTGCAGCACTATGGCGAACTGGCCAAGGCGCGGCTGCGGCATATCGGTGACCGCCTGCCGCCCGACCGCGACGGCCTGATCGACTCGTTCTTCGGCCAGCTCGCCGGCTGGGCCGCCGCCACGCCGCGCTGGTCGGGTTCGGGGTTCACCCGGCTGGTGACCGAGCTCGGCGACCTGCCGGGCCACCCGGCGCGCGTCATCGCGCGGCGCGCCAAAGGCACGACCGAGGCCTGGCTCGCCGGACTGCTGACGCGGGCGCGCGTCGCGCGTCCGCGCGAGCATGCGCGCGAGATCATGCTGCTGATGGAAGGCGCCATGGCACTGATGCTGATCCACGGCGACCGCGGCTACATCGACGCCGCCGCGCGGGCGGCGAAGCGGTTGGTGCGGCGCTAGGGCGACACATTTCAACAAGAAAGCGTATCCCGCGGGCTTGACCCGCGGGTCCATCTTTCCACGCGTCGCGCCCTAGCCGGCCCGCAACCCGATTCCGGCGCGATGGGCCCGCGGATCAAGTCTGCGGGCGCGCAGTCAGGGGAATAACGCAGCCATGACGTCACCCCGACAATTCACGCTGCGCGCCAGCTTTTGCGCCGCGCGTAAAAATGAGCGCATGCAACTCGCGTTCGCCGATCACGCGGCCGAGTTCCCTGAACGCGAAGAAGGGGATCAAGGCGATCGTGACTATTGCTCCGGCGGACACGATTCTCATGATGTGTCCGCCATCGATCGCCGAAATGCTCTGCGAAACCGTGTGTCCGCCAAAGAATCCGCCGATGACCTTTTCGAGCACGTGGAAACACACAAACACGACGGCGAACGCAGCCGATTGATACAAGACCGGATAAATGAGCGGCTTGTCCTTGAGGCCGCGCGCCAGATGCAGATTGTCGGCGACGAGCATGATCTTTGCCAGGATGAGGGCGTTCACGCCGGCAACGCCGAACCCCGTAAAACTTATACCGCGCTGGGCCAAAACGATCGATTCGTGGAGAACGAACACGGCCAACAGCGCCCAAAGATAGAGAAACATCACGAATAGCGTCTTTACCTCATGGATCGCCCTTTGCTTCAGGTCGCCCTTGCGCCCGGGCGCTGCTGCGGCTGCGCCGATGTGTCCATTGATCTGCGATGGTCCATTGGTCATGGGCGGATCACCAAAGAAGAGTGCGCCTCCCGCGGGCTTGACCCGCGGGTCCATCTCTCCACATAGCGCGCCCTTGCCGGGCTCGCGACCCGATGCCGGCACGATGGCCCGCGGATCAAGTCCGCGGGCACGCAGTCAGGGAAACACCATCACCCAACACCGCCACCCTGCCAGCTTGCGCATCAGACATGAGGAACTGGTTTCGGCGATTCACGCCTTCAGCACGGCCGGAAGCGCTGCTCCCGGCCGTGCCCGGATTCCGCTAGGCCGCAAACGCCTTGGCGCGCTTCTCGCGGAGGAGATGAGCAAGAAGCAAACGGCGCAGGCGCCGACGGCGCAGCATGCGACCGGCGGTCAGGAGGCGTACGAGCCGGTGATCGTCGCCACCGCCTTCCATTTCCTCCTCATCGCCTTCTTCTTCCTCCTGTTCTCCTCCTCTCTCGCGGAGGAGCTTGGCAAGAAGCAGGCGGCGCACGCGCCGCCGGCGCAGCATGCCGCCGGCGATCAGGAGGCGTGCGAGGTGGTGATCGTCGCCCCCGCCTTCCGCTTCTTCCTCGTCGCCTTCTTCTTCGTCTTCACCGCCTTCTCCTCCTCTCTCGCGGAGGAGCTTGGCCAGAAGCAAACGGCGTACGCGCCGCCGGCGCAGCATGCCGCCGGCGATCAGGAGGCGCATGAGATGGTGATCGTCGCCGCCGCCTTCGGTTTCTTCCTCATCGCCTTCGTCTTCTTCCTGTTCTCCTTCTTCTCCTCTCTCGCGGAGGAGCTTGGCGAGAAGCAAACGGCGCACGCGCCGCCGGCGTAGCATGCCGCCGGCGATCAGGAGGTGCATGAGCTGCTGATCGTCGCCGCCACCTTCGGCTTCTTCCTCATCGCCCTCTTCCTCCTGCTCTCCGCGCCTCTCGCGGATGAGGTGGGCGAGCAGTAAACGGCGGAGGCGCTGACGGCGCAGCATGCCACCCGCGACCAAAAGACGGACGAATTTATCCTCCTCTGCGCCGGGTTCCATTTCCCTCTCGCGCGACAAGGTCTCAGAGATCATCACGTCCTCCTCTATGTGTTGCCTCCTCTGTCTCTGCGCTGTCGGTTGCGCTACTTATGAATCCGTTCAGGAGAGTGGGGGCGCTGACGCAATTTGCTCGCGGACTCCTTGGAGCGTTGCTGCGCCGGACCACCCTCTCGGTGCGGGGTGGACGAATGTACGGCTTGGCTGATCAAGGTTCCCACGATTGCCCGACTCAAGACGTCGCGTTGCATCAGGCGCTTGGCCGGACTCTCTTCGATCAAGGGCTGCAATAGAAGCCGCCGCAGATCCATATTCTCTTCGGACTCCGGGGAGTCATCCTCCCTGGACCCATCCCCGATCATGCAGGCAATTCCGGCCTCGAATGCCTGTTCGATGACGTCTTCAAGCGTTGCCTTGCCGGTTTCCTTTTCCAGGCTCGCCGTCTCGTCCTCGGAAAGCTCATGACGCCTACCGCTGCCGTCCACGCTCTCGATCTTGAGGATCTGACCCGTCTTCGCATTGATCGTAATGGTCGAGAGATCCAGATGCGGTCCCGCCTCCGAAGCGGGTGAGGACGGTTTGTGTCCTTCCCGTTTCGGCTCCTTCGGCTCGCCCGAAGTCTCGCTGATTGCTGTCATTTTCGCCTCCTTTTGCGATAGCTTTGGTCCATCCGAGCCAAAGCTGCGAGCAGACTCGCAAACTCAATCGCGCTGAGGAGATCGCCGGTCAACGCCACGCGTCGCGGCATTAAATCTTAGTGCCGCCGTCGTTAACGGCGCGAGTCCAATTTCGGCACTTCAAATACTCCGGCGTGCGCACCGCCGTGCTCAAAAGAGGACGGCCGGAGTATTGCCGCGCTCCGCGAGCGCACCACCCAAACAATAATGCTTCTCCCGCGGGCTTGACCCGCGGGTCCATGGCTCCACGTGTTGCGCTATACCCGGCTCGCAATCCGATTCCGGCGCGATGGGCCCGCGGATCAAGTCCGCGGGACACGCGATCTGGGAGGGAAACGTCACCCCACTATCCCGCGCCCCCGCGAAGATCGAGCACAAAGCGCGCGGCGAAGCGGTTGGTCCATCCACCAAGGAAGCGTCACCCGCGGGCTTGACCCGCGGGTCTATTCATCCGCGTGCCGAGCCCCTTCCGGTAACAGTCCGATTCCGGCGCCATGGACCCGCGGGTCAAGCCCGCGGGAGACGCAACCAAAGAGAGGGGGTCAACCCAACAACCCCCGCCCCGCGAGGTTGCGCATCAGGGCGCCGCTGCCGAACTTCCAGGGCGCGATCTCCGTGCACAGGTTGACGCGGTTGACGAGGCGGCCGAGCGAGGGCGCCTCGATGGTGACGAGGTCGCCGACCTTGTGGGTGAAACCCTTGCCCTTGGCGTCGCGATCGTCGACCGGCGCGAACATCGTGCCGAGGAACAGCACGAAGCCGTCGGGGTACTGGTGGTGCGTGCCGATCGTCGCGGCGACGAGCTGCTCGGGCGTGCGGCTGATCTTGCGCATGGAGTTGAGGCCCGACATGCGGAACTGGTCCTCGCCGAGCACCGACAGCTTGACGTCCTCCTGCGACACCGTCGCCAGGGTGAAATCGCCGTCGAACAGGCGGATGAACGGGCCGATCGCCGTGCTGGCGTTGTTGTCCTTGGCCTTGCCGAGCAGCAGCGCGCTGCGCCCCTCGAAATCGCGCAGGTTGACGTCGTTGCCGAGCGTGGCGCCGACGATCTTGCCGGCGGCACTCACCACCACCACCACTTCCGGCTCGGGATTGTTCCAGGTGGAATTCGGGTGGATGCCGATCTCGGCGCCGTGGCCGACCGCCGCCATCGGCGGCGCCTTGGTGAAGATCTCCGCATCGGGGCCGATGCCGACCTCGAGGTACTGCGACCACATGCCCTTGGCGACGAGCGCATCCTTCAGCGCCGCCGCCGTCGGCGAGCCGGGTACCACCGTGGTCAGGTCCTGGCCGATCGTGTTGCCGAGCTCGCGGCGGATCGCATCGGCAGCGCCGGGATTGCCGCGCGCGCGCTCCTCGATCACGCGCTCGAGCAGGCTTTCGACGAAGGTGACGCCCGACGCCTTGATCGCCTGCAGGTCGTTCGGCGCCAGCATGTAGGGCTTCTTCGCGTCGCGGCCCGCGAGCTCGCCGTTCAGGGCGATGGCCTCGACCGGACCGAGCACGGACGCCGCGGCGATGGCCTTGCGCAGCGCCTTCACGTCCAGGGTGTTGACCAGCTCGCTCACCGTCGGGAACTGGCGCGTAATGTCGACGAGGTCGCCGTCGCGCACCGCCACGACGCACGGCCCTGTATCGGGCGCCCAGACGCGGCCGATCAGCAGTGCGTCGTCGGTATCCTCCGGCAGGCAATCGGCAAGATCGGCGTCATCGATCGGCATGCTTCGTCCCTCCCCGTTTGGGCGCGCGCAGTCATAGCAGCGGCGCGTCTGGTGGAAAAGCCGCGCGATAGGCGGGCCGGGAGTGGCATGCGATACTGGCGGGCGATAGAGGGGGCATCGCGCTGGCCGACGATATCTTCGATTCCACCCGGGCGGGCGACGTGGCGCGCGTGCGCGCGCTGATAAGCGCGGATCCGCGGCTCGTTCATGCTGTGGGGCCGGACGGCTTTGGGCCGCTCGGGCTCGCCGCGTTCTTCGGCCACGCGGCGACGGTGGAGCTTCTGCTGGCGCATGGTGCCGATCCGGCGAAGGCCTCGGCCAACGGTATGAAGGTAATGCCGCTGCATGCCGCGGCGGCGGCACGCTCGGTGCCGATCGCGCGTGTGCTGATCGCCGCGGGTGCGCCGCTCGATGCGCGTCAGGGCAGCGGCGAATCGGGATTCACGCCGCTGATGGAGGCCGCGCTCAACGGGCAGGAGGAGATGGTCGAATTGCTCCTGCGCCACGGCGCCAATCCCGACCTGCGCGACGACAAGGAGATGAGTGCCGCCGATCACGCCCGCGCCAACGGGCACGACGCGCTGGCGCAGCGGCTGGATGAGGCGGCAGGGATTTGAGCCGGCGCGCTGCGCCCCCATCCTTCGACAAGCTCAGGATGAGGGCGTGAGAGAACGGCTCTCGGAAGTAAGGCTACAGCAGGTGAAGAAAGGGCCTCATCCTGAGCTTGTCGAAGGATGAGGCCCGTTTGTTGATCGCCGAAGTCGCTACGCCGCGATGCGCAGCAGGTCCTCGTCGCTGACGTCGGTGCCGCCGGCCAGAATGCGGCGGAGCTCGTTGCGGGCGCGGTTGACGCGCGACTTCACGGTGCCGACGGCGCAGCCGCAGATCTCCGCGGCCTCGGCATAGGACAGGCCGGCGGCGGCGACCATCACCAGCACTTCGCGATGCTCGGGGCTGAGCTTCAGCAGCGCGCGGCGAATTTCGCTCATCTCGACCACGTCGTCCTGGTTCGCGCCGATGCTGGCGGCCGAGTCGGGCAGGTCGTCGACCGGCATCGCGTCGTGGCGCTTGCGGCGCAGGCCGCTGATGTGCTGGTTGCGCAGGATGGTGCAGAGCCAGGCCAGCATGTTGCTGCCGGGCTCGAAACTCTGCTGCGCGCGCAGCGCGCGCACGACAGTGTCCTGCACCAGATCCTCGGCCGCCTCGCGGTTGCGCGTGAGGACGCGCGCAAACGCCAGAAGGCGCGGCATCACTTTCAGCATTTCGGTGCGGAATTCCTCGGTGGCGGGCGCGGGACGAAGCGTCTGGACGGTGGAAACCCTCTCAAGCGTCGTCGACATGCACAACTCCGGTCGTTGTTGATCCCTAGTGCCGCGCCGCGTTTTTGAGTAAGCGGCGTCAGCTACGTTGCCCGGTTTGAACGTCAAGCGTAGCGCATTGTTCCGGCAAGCTCGGCCATTCGGCCTGCCCCACTCTCGCCATGATTGTAATTCGCTCGCCGTTTCAAGGTTCTAACGGCCGGATTATGCCTTGGGACAATGCCGTGACCGGCAGGGGTGCCCCGTTCAGGCGCAGCTTTCGGCGGCCGTCAGAGGTCGCCGAGCCTGAAGAAGACCGCCACCTGCCGCGGATAGCCCTGCACGTCAGGCTGCAACCGGAAGGGCTGTGCCGCGCGCACCGCGCGCAGGAAGGATTCGATCGCCAGCCGCTGCGGCTCGTGCTGGCGGCCGACGAGCCGGTCGTAGCCGGCGATCATCACATCCGGCTGCCACGGATCGTTCTTGCCGAACGGCGGGTCGAGCATGCCGTCGGAGCGCAGCACGAAATGGCCTCGGAAGACCACGTGCTGGTAGCGCGGATCGCGGTAGTTGAGCAGCCAGAACGGCAGCACCTGCGACAGCAGGAAGTCCTTCTCGTCCTGCCGCGCCTTCTCGTCGCCGCCCTCGCGCGGCAGGGAGACCGTGACGCCGGCGCCGCCGCCCAGGCTGAGCTCGCCCTTCGGCGCGCGGGGCGCGGGCGGCGATGCGGGGGCCGGCTTCGGCGCGGGTCCCTTGCTGCCCTGCCCTGTTTGGGTGCGGGCCTGATCGCGCGTGGGACCGGGCGGCGGCGTCGATCGCTCGGCAACAGGGGCTTCCTTGAGCTGCGGCGGCGGCGGCCGCTCCGTGATCGGCAGGTCGGGAACAGGCGCCTCGGCCTGCTTGGTCTCTTCTTTCTGGGGCTGCGGCGGCGTGTCCGCCTTCTCGGGGATCAGGATCACCTCGACCGTCGCCTCGCGCGGCGCCTCCGGCGGCTTTTCGAAGCTCAGGTTCAGGAAAAGCAGGGCCACCACGGCGGCATGCAGCAGCAGCGAGGCGAGCGTGCCGGTCGCCAGGGGCTGCCGCCGCTGCGGAGAGGTGGGTATCGCCTGCGCGTTCATCGGAAGGACCGTGCGGATAGTATATAGGGCCGCTTAAGCGGCCCTAAACGGTCCGTTAAGGCCCGTCCAGCTCGACCAGACGGTCGGGAAGTTCGTTCAAATCGTCGGCCGGGCGCGGGAAATGCGACTCCAGGATGTCGGCGACTGCCCCGATCGCGGCGACGAAACCGTCGGCCACCCGGCGCTGCCGGACCTCGCGCGCGAAGGTGGCGATGATCGCATCCCACGTCCCCGGCGGCACGCGCGCATGGATGCCCTCGTCGGCGACCAGATCGACGCGATGTTCCAGCACCGAGACGAACAGCAGCACGCCGGCGCGCTCGCGCGTGCGATGGAGGCCGCGCAGCAGGAACTGCTCGCGCGCGCGCCGCGTCGCCCGCGCGGCCTTGACGCGGTGCGGCACCAGCCGCACGGCGATGGGCTGCCATTGCAGCACCAGCGCCAGGACGACGAACACGAGGAGCTGCAGGCCATAGAGCGTGCCGAAGCTGTGTGTCGCATCGAACAGCCACAGGGTGCCGGGCAGGATCAAGGCGATCGCCGCCGCGATCAGCAGCGGCATGACGAGATAGGTGTCGGAGCGCGGCGCGATCACGGTCACGAACTCGCCGGAGGTGCGCCGCTCGGCCCTGCGCACGGCCTCGAGGATGCGCTGGCGGTCGGCCTTGCTCAGGAACGCCATCGCCTTACCAGCGGCCCGACGCGCCGCCGCCGCCGAACGAGCCGCCGCTGCCCGAGAACCCGCCCCCGCCGCGCCCGCCCCAGCTACCGCCGCCGCCGCGACCCCAGCCGCCGCCGGGCAGGATCACCGGACCGCCCCAGCCGCGGCGGTTCGAAGAAGCGCCCCGGCGATAGCTGTTGAGCACCAGCATCAGCACGAACAGGGCGAAGATCATCAGGATCGGCACGAGCGACGGATCGATCGACGGGCCGGGTGCCGCCGGCCTGGGCTGATACGTGCCCTCGATCGCGCCGAGCACCGCCAGCGTGCCCTGCACGATGCCGCCTTCCATGTCGCCGGCGCGAAAGCGCGGGATGATCTCCCGCTGGATGATCATGGCGGCGCGCGCATCGGGCAGCGCGCCTTCAAGGCCGTAGCCGACCTCGATGCGCACCAGCCGCTCGCGCGGCGCCACCATCAGGATGGCGCCGTTGTTGCGGTCGGCCTGACCGAGCTTCCAGGCGCGGCCGAGGCGGACGCCGTAATCGGCGATGTCATAGCCCTGCAGCGAGGCGAGCGTGACGACCACGACCTGGTTGCTGGTCTTGCGCTCGTGCTCGGCCAGCAGCTCGGTCAGCTTGCCGCGCGTCGACGGCGACAGGATGTCGGCCTGGTCGACGACGCGGTCGCTCAGCGCCGGGAATTGCGGATCGGCATGGGCGGAGAGGCTGAGGAGAAGAAAGAAGAGCAGCAATGGCGTCGCCAGGGCGGGTCTTAGACCCGCCCCTACACGAGGGTCCGATGTCATTGTAGGGGCCGGTCTAAGACCGGCCCTCCTGCAGCCGCGGAAACGGCGCATCGCACGCGCTACGACCGCTTCCCGAAATCGACGCGCGGGACCTGCTCGGCGCCGGGCTGGGCCTGGAAATTCTCCTTCACCTTGGCATCGCGATAGAGCGTCGAGGCCCAGATGATGCCCGGGAAGGTGCGGATCTCCGTGTTGTAGGCCTGCACCGCCTGGATGTAGTCGCGCCGCGCCACGCCGATGCGGTTCTCGGTGCCCTCGAGCTGCGCCTGGAGCTGCAGGAAGTTCTGGTTCGACTTCAGGTCGGGATACTGCTCGACGACGACCAGCAGGCGCGACAGCGCGCCGGTCAACTGGTCCTGGCTCTGCTGGAAGCGCTGGAACGCCTCGGGATTGGTCAGGATGTCGGGCGGGATCTGCACCTGCGTCGCCTTGGCCCGCGCCTCGACCACGGCGGTCAGCGTCTCGCGCTCCTGGGTCGCGTAGCCGCGCACGGTCTCGACCAGGTTGGGGATAAGATCGGCGCGGCGCTGGTACTGGTTCAGCACCTGCGACCACGACGCCTTCACCGCCTCGTCCAGGGTCGGGATGTTGTTCACGCCGCAGCCCGACAGCGCCAGCGCTGCGAGCAGGACGAAAGCGGCGGTCCAGCGCCGCGAAAATCCGTTCGTCATCGTCGTCTGCATTGTCTGCGCCATCATTTTTCCACCTTCTTGGGGTCCAAAGATGTCACGCGTCATTTCGGTGATTTCGTATGGACGAGATTACGGGAATTCATGCTATTGGACGGCAGTACGGAATGCGTAACCCGGTCGAACAGCCTCGCTTTGCTCTATATAGGGCGGGTGCACCCGGGTGAAAGTGCGGCTACGATGCGGCCCGCGGCACGTCCGCCCGCCGCCGGCCGGAACCACGCGGTCCAGGGGCCAGATTTTTTTCGGAGGGATCTGAAATGCAGCCAGCGATGCAGCCAGCGATCAAGAGCGCGAAGACGATGTCGGACTTCAACCAGGCACCGGCGGCGTCGCCGGCCAAGGGGCCTGGCGTTTCGATCGGCCGCGGCATCGGCTTCACCGGCTCGATCGAGGGCGCGGACACGCTGACCGTCGAAACGAAGGTTGAGCTGTCGGTCAAGTGCCGGCTGCTGGTCGTGGCCGATGACGGCCACTACAGCGGCAAGGTGGAGGCCGAGATGGTCGAGATCCGCGGCAAGTTCGACGGCGAGATGACGGCGAAGCAGCGCCTGATCGTCCACGACAAGGGCGCCATCTCCGGCACCATCAAGTACGCCGAGATCGAGGTCGCCCGCGGCGGCACACTCACCGGCAGCTTCGACGTCCTGAAGAAGTAAGTCTCCGCGACACGCGGGCGGCACGGCCGCCCGCGTTTCCGCGTGCGGTATCCGACAACCGCCCGTTGCCGGGGCCGGCCTTTGCGGCAGGCAAAGGTTGAAATACGGCCACGCTTCTTGCAGAATTTCCCCCGGGATCCGTCGCTTCGACTCATGACGGAATGGGGGAAACAAAGTGAGACGTGCGTTCGCCTTGATGGCGGTCGTGCTCGGCGCCCTGACGCTGGCCGGCTGCGCGACCCAGACTCATCAGCAGATCACCGCTCTGAAGCGCACCGATGTGCAGCAGCCGCGCATCGTGCTGATGCCGCTCAATGTCGAATTGTCGGAAGTGACGGCGGGCGGCCTGCTCGAGCCCAAGGCCGATTGGACCACCGCCGCCAACGCTCACATCGTCACCGCGATGCGCGCCGAGAAATCCGCCCGCAACATCCAGATGTCCGAGTTCGACGAGTCCAAGGCGCCGGCTGAAAAGCGTGACGACCTGCTGCAGCTCGTCAAGCTGCACGGCGCGGTCGGGCAGTCGATCATGATCCATCAGTATGTCGAGCAGCTCGCCTTGCCCACGAAGCAGGGCAAGTTCGACTGGTCGCTCGGACCGAACACCCGGGCGATCAAGGAGGCCTACGGCGCGGACTACGCGTTGTTCGTGTTCGTGCGCGACAGCTACGCCAGCGCCGGGCGCGTGGCCATGATCTTCGTCGGCGCGGTGCTGGGCATCGCCGTGCCGGGCGGCGCACAGGTCGGGTTCGCCTCGCTGGTCGATCTCGAGACGGGCAACGTCGTCTGGTTCAACCGCCTCGCGCGCGGCGCCGGCGACCTGCGCACCGAGGTGGCCGCGCGCGAAACCGTGCAGATGCTGATCGCCGGCCTGCCGCAATGATTCATCTCGGCCGCCGCCACTTCATGGGCGGCTGCAGCGCCTGTGCCGCGATGGCGCTCGCCGGTTGCGCGACCGACGGCGTCAAGCCTGCGCCGATAGCACCCGGCTACAAGCCGGCGGCCGCCACGGACGAGGGCGGCCTGTGGCAGATGATGGACCGGGTCGAGACGGAGACGAAGCGCTCGCGCTTCCTCGTCCGCGATCCGGAGGTCAACGCCTATGTGCGCGACATCGCCTGCCGGCTCAGCGCCAGCCATTGCACGGACGTCCGGGTCTACGTCACGCGCACGCCGGCCTTCAATGCGACGATGGCGCCCAACGGCATGATGACGATCTGGACCGGACTGCTGTTGCGAACGCAAAACGAAGCGCAGCTCGCTGCGGTGATCGGGCATGAGCTGGGCCACTACCTCAATCGCCACACGCTGCAGCAGTGGCGCAACGCGCGCGACACGTCCGACATCGCGGCATTCCTGTCCGTCGGCCTGGCCGGCGCCGGCGTCGGGGTCATCGGTCTCATGGTGCAGGCGGCAGCGCTGGCAGGCATCTTTGCCTACAGCCGCGAACAGGAGCGCGAGGCCGACGAGGTCGGGATCAGGCTGATGGCGGCAGCAGGGTATCGGCCGATCGAGGCATCGCGGGTCTGGGAGCAACTCATCGCCGAGGCGGCAGCCCGCGAGCAGCAGCGCGAGCGCGACATCTTCTTCGCCTCTCATCCTGCGCCGGAGGAGCGCGCCCAGACGCTGAAGGCAAGGGCTGCCGAACTGGGCGGGCCGGGCGAGACCTACGAGCAGCGCTACCGCGAACGCCTGCGGAACCTGCGCGCAACCCTGTTCGAGGACGAACTGCGCCTGCGCCAGTATGGACAGACCCTGAAGCTGTTCGAGCTTCTCGGGCGCGAGGGGCAGCAGGATGCCGACCTTGCCTATTTCACGGGCGAGGTCTACCGGCTGCGGAACGGCGATGGCGATGCCGCGCAGGCGCGCGAAAACTATGAGCGCGCCCTGGCGCTGGCGGATCCGCCGGCCGAGGCGCATCGCGGCCTCGGCTTCATCCATATGCGCGTCGGCGACCAAGTCCGCGCCGACGAACAGTTCCGGCAGTACCTGCGGCTCAAACCTGATGCCGAGGACCGCGCCATTATCCGCAGCTACGTCCAGATCAGAGGTTAGGAGCAACGCCATGCGTTTCGTCTTTGTCATCGGGTTGGCCATGATGCTGGCGGGCTGCGCGCAATACGTGCTGGTCGCCCCGCAGCAGCGCGTGTCGGTCAAGGACGCGTTCACGGTCGAGCCCGACATCGCCTGGAATAAGATCAACGAGCAGAGCGTCATCGGGCCCGGCCGCACCGAGACCTGGACCGCCGACGGCCAGATGCTCAACGCTCTGACCTTCTTCGCCGGCATCGAGGATGGCAATCCGCTGTTCCGGCAGACCGCCGAGCAGGAGCGACGCGACAAGCTGCCCGTCTTCCGCAGCACGATGAGCCCGACCGACATCATGGAGCTGGTCGAGGCGACCTACGGAAAGATCGTGCAGACCTCGCTGACCAAGACGCGCGAGCTCCGGCCGACGAAGTTCGCCGATACGGACGGGTTCCGCTTCGAGATGAGCCTGGTCGGCAAGGACGAGATCGACCGCGAGGCGACGGCGATCGGCACGGTGCGCAACGGCCGGCTCTACCTGATCTTCTATCAGGGTGCGCGGCTGCACCATTACGGGCTGCGCCAGGCCCAGGCGGAGCGCATCATCCAGACCGCAAGGTTCCAGACGCAATAGCCGGCCGGCGCAGGCGCCCGGAGGAAAAGTCCGCAGGAACAAAACGGCCGAGCTTGCGTTTCCATCGGGGAATGGCAGCCGGCGTGTCCGATCTTGACGATGTGATCAGCGACGCGGTGACCCGCGCCCGAGCGCTCGGCTTCGATCCCGCCAGCGCCGCGCGCCGGGCGGTGCGCAGCGCGCGCCCCGACCTGACGCCGGACGAAGCCCACGCGCTGGTCGAGATTTCGGGACAGCGGCGCCGCCGCACGCGCACCGGCTAGCTTGCCCTGGCAGGGGCCTGGCGGACGCTCCGGTCGAAAGGCCGGGCGTCCGCTCTTCTTTGGGGAAGGCGCGGACGCCGTTGCCTGCCACAACACGGCGGCAGCGTTGTCGACGTTCTCGAAGACCGACCCCCTGCGGACGCGCCGCGCGCTATAGTCCGACGTTGGAAACGGGGGGAGACGACATGCATATGCTGATGGTGATCACCGGCGGGATCGTCCTGCTCGGCGTCTTCTGTCTGTTCGGAAAGCTCTGGGGCGCGGATGCGGCGGGCGTAGCTACCGCCGCGAAGGTCTTCATTCCGGCCTGGCTCGTCGTCTCGCTCGTCAACATGTGGGTCGGCGTCACCCGGGCTGGCTATACGGTGATGCAGGAACTGCCGATCCTGCTGGTCGTCCTCGCCGTTCCGTCCGCCGTCGCCGGTATCGTCGCTTGGCAGATGACAAAAGGCTGACTTGGGCCGCCTAAGCCACCCTGCGGCGCGGACCTCATCCAGATCGCTGCCCCTTTCCGAGCCCCCGGTATCGAGGCCGGCATCCGCTGTCACATCAACCCATTGCCACATGCGGCGGCGGCCACAGGCTGTCGTCGCGCTCTTCGGTCGGCTCGTCACCCGCGGTGACGGGCTGCTTGCGCGCGAAGGTCGCAACGAAGGCCAGCGTGTTCGGCGACAGGCGCGGGTCGCGATAGTGCGCCGCGCCGTCGACCAGCAGCGCGGAGCCGAGGCGTGAATCGCTTCCGCCAGTCACATCCAGGAACACCACGGCGCTGATCTCGTCCGGCGCGTTGGCGAGGATGTCGAAGCCGGTGCCGATGCACAGCCGCGTGCCGCGCAACGCCGGCTCGCCGTCAAGGAGCCGCGCGATCGGCCCGGTCAGCCGGGGATGGAGGGCGAGCTTGCGGAAGCTGGGCTCCACGAGATGCACGTCATGCAGGCTGACCGGCGCGAAGCGCCCGGCGCCGCGGACGGCGCCGTGGCGCTGCGCGAGGCCGACGGCCACCTCGCGCAACCACCCGATCTCCTCGAAGGCGAAGAGCTGGGGCAGCGCCAGAACGCCTGTCTGGCGGAAGCCGTCGGCTTGCGTGTCAGTCAGCATCGCTCAGCGCGGCGCGCTTCGCCTGTTTCGGCTTGGCGCCGCCCGGCTGCGGCACGATGCGCAGGTAAGGCTTCAGCGTGGTCCAGCCACCGGGGAAGCGCTTGCGTGCGTCCTCGTCGCTCAGCGACGGCACGATGATGACGTCATCGCCATCCTGCCAGTTCACAGGCGTCGCGACCTTGTGGGTCGCGGTGAGCTGCAGCGAATCGATGACGCGCAGGATCTCGGCGAAGTTGCGGCCCGTGCTCGGCGGATAGGTGAGCGTCAGGCGGACCTTCTTGTCCGGGTCGATGATGAACACCGATCGCACGGTCAGCGCGGGATCCGACTTCGGATGGATCATGCCGTAGAGGTCCGAGACCTTGCGGTCGGCGTCGGCGAGGACGGGAAAGTTCAGGCGCTGGCCCTGCGTCTCCTCGATGTCGCTCTCCCACTTCGCATGGGACGTCAGCGGATCGACCGACAGGCCGATGATCTTCACGTTGCGCGCATCGAACTCGGGCTTGAGGCGCGCCGCCTCGGCCAGCTCGGTCGTGCAGACGGGGGTGAAATCCTTGGGGTGCGAGAACAGCACGCCCCAGCTCGTGCCCAGCCACGCATGAAACGAAATCGGGCCGTGGGTGGAGTCCTGGGTGAAGTCGGGGGCGATGTCGCCGAGCTGCAGGGACATGACAAATCTCCTTGGTCTTCCGGGGCCGGGCGTTCGCCCGCGCCGAAAAACCTAGGCCCGTGCCGGAAGGGGTGCACGATATATTTACTCACTAAGCTGTGTAGTTTTATTTATTTCACAGAGTATCTAAGTATTTTATAGGATTGCACGGTCGGCACGCGCGGCGATCGCGCAGGCGTGCTATATTTTTATTGTTTATCAGAGGCTTACCATGGCAGCCCCCGGTGCAAAGGTCGAAGCGGTCAAGCTGGCGAGCCGGGCCCTTCGGGGCACGATCGGCGAAACCCTTGTCACGGACGCGACCCATTTCACGAACGGCGACGAGCAGCTCGTGAAGTTCCACGGGCTGTACCAGGGCTACGATCGCGACAGCGCCACGGCCCTCAAGCAGAAGGGCCTGGAAAAGGCGCACAACTTCATGGTCCGCGCCAAGATTCCGGCGGGCCAGCTCACCGCCGCGCAGTATCTCGCCCTCGACGACATCGCCGAGCGTCATGGCGGCGGCAACCTGCGCGTCACCACGCGCCAGGGCATCCAGTTCCATGGCCTGCTCAAGGGCGACCTGAAGCCGGCGATCGCCGCAATCAACCACGCGATGCTGACGACGCTTGCCGCGTGCGGCGACGTGGTGCGCAACGTGACCGCGACGCCGGCACCGATCGCCGACGCGGTCCACCGCACCCTGCAGGCTGAGGCGCAGCGCCTGTCGGACGCGCTGGCGCCGAAGACGCGCGGCTATCACGAAATCTGGGTCGACGGCGAGGCGACGGGCGCGGACGAGAGCGATGCGCTCTACGGGACGACCTATCTGCCGCGCAAGTTCAAGATCGGGCTGGCGACGCCGGACGACAACTCGGTCGACGTGCTGACCAACGATCTCGCCCTGATCGCGCTGTTCGATGGCGAGTCGCTGACCGGCTACAACGTCGCCATCGGCGGCGGCCTCGGCATGACGCACAACAAGCCGAAGACCTATCCGCGGCTGGCGACGCCCGTCGTGTTCGTCCCGCCCGAAGACCTGCTCGCGGCGTCGCGTGCGGTGATCGAGGTCCAACGCGACAACGGCGACCGCGCCGACCGCAAGCACGCGCGCCTCAAATACCTCGTCGACGAAAAGGGCCTCGACTGGTTCAAGGCACAGATGGAATCGCGCATGGGTCGCGCGCTGGAAGCGCCGCGCGCGATGCCGCGCTTCCGCGTCGTCGACCACATGGGCTGGCATGCACAGGGCGACGGCAAATTCTATCTCGGCCTGCCGGTGGCGAACGGCCGCATCAAGGACGAGGGCGGCACGCGCCTGCGCACGGCGCTGCGCACCATCTTCGGCACGGTCAGCGCCCGGCCGATCCTGCTGGCGACTCAGGACATCATCATCGCCGACCTGTCGCTCGACGACCGCGAGCGCGTCGACGGGATCCTGAAAGAGCATGGCGTGGCGCTGCCGATGGACGTGACTCCGGTGGCGCGCTGGGCGATGGCCTGCCCCGCCCTGCCGTCCTGCGGCCTCGCCCTCAACGAGGCCGAGCGCATCCGCATTCCGCTGATCGACCAGGTCGAGCAGGCGCTGGCGCGCCACGGCCTGCGCCACGAGCGCATCAGCGTGCGCATCACCGGCTGCCCGAACGGTTGCGCGCGGCCTTATGCCGGCGACATCGGCCTCGTCGGCCGCACGCCGGACAGCTACGCGATCTATCTGGGCGGCGATTTCGAGGGCACGCGGCTCAACCGCCTCGTCTTCGAGCGCGTGAAGCTCGACGACATCGCGGCGACGCTGGAGACGCTCTTCGCCTTCTTCGCGGAGAAGCGGCGGCGCGGCGAGAGCTTCGGCGATTTCTGCCACCGCCACGACAACGCCGTCCTGACCGAGATCGCGACGCGCGAGAAGCGGATGGCCGTCGCATGATGCTGCCGCTCGTCATCGACCTGGCGCGCGTGCCGGTCGCACTGGTCGGCCGCGATGCGCAGGCGCTCACTCGGCTGCGCCAGCTCGAGGCCGACGGTGTGGCGCGCGTGCGCATCTTCAGCGATGCGCCGTCGGACGCCCTGTTGGCCCATGCCGGTGAGCGCGTCGTGCGTCGCCTGCCCGCCGCCGCCGATCTCGCCGGCAGCCGCGTCGTGTTCATCGCCGACCTGCCGCCGGAGGACAGCGGCGACATCGCTACCCTCGCCTATGCCGCGGGCGCGCTCGTCAATGTCGAGGACCAGCGCGCGTGGTGCGATTTCCATTCGCCATCCGTCGTGCGGCGCGGCGATCTGCTGCTGTCCGTGTCGACCGGCGGACAGAGCCCCGCTCTCGCGCGCCGCATCCGGACCTATCTGGAAGCAGCGTTCCCCGAGGCGTGGGCGGGTCGCCTCGCCGAGCTCGCGCGGCTGCGCCGTCGCTTGCGCGCGCACGGGCTTGGTGCTGAAGTAACGCAAGCGACCGATGCGACAATCGCGCGGCGCAAATGGCTTCCAGGCGACGAGCAAGAGGTCCGCGCCCATGCGCACCGGTAACCGCTGGCGCAAGCTTCCCCCGCTCAACGCGCTGCGCGCGTTCGAGGCGTCCGCGCGCCATCTCAGCTTCACCAAGGCGGCGGACGAGCTCGCGGTGACGCCGGCGGCGGTCAGCCACCAAGTCAAGGCGCTCGAGGACCTGCTCGGCGTCACCCTGTTCCGCCGCACCAAGCGCACCTTGCTGCTGACCGACGAGGCGCAGGCGGTGCTGCCCGGCATCCGCGACGGATTCGAGCGCCTGCTCGGCGCCGTCGAGCAGCTCGGCGAGGTCGGCAAGACAGGCGTGCTGACCGTCAGCCTCGCGCCCTCCTTCGCGGTCAAATGGCTGCTGCCGCGCCTCGACCGGTTCCAGACAGCCCATCCCGAGATCGACGTGCGCGTCGCGGCGTCGAACGAGCTCGTCGATTTCTCGCTCGGCGACGTCGATCTTGCGATCCGCTACGGCGCCGGGCGCTATGGCGGCCTCGCCGTCGAGCATCTCGTCGGCGACACGGTCTATCCGGTCTGCAGCCCCGAGCTGCTGAAGGGCCCGCACGCGCTCACCACGCCGGAACGGCTGCGCGAGCATGTGCTGCTGCATGACGACAGCACCGATGACGACGAGACCTGCCCGACCTGGCAGATGTGGATGAAGGCTGCGGGCCTGAGCGACGTCGATGCCTCGCGCGGCCCGCGCTTCAACCAGTCGAGCCTGGTGCTGGAGGCGGCGCTGCTGGGCCGCGGCGTGGCGCTGGCGAAATCGACGCTCGCGGATGCCGACGTCGCCGCCGGCCGGCTGGTGCGGCCCTTCGACGTCAGCGTGCCGATCAGCTTCGCCTACTACGTGGTCTATCCGGAGGCGAAGGCGAGCCTGCCGAAAGTCCGCCTGTTCCACGACTGGCTGCGCCGCGAAGTCGCCGCCGGCGGCGAAACGCGCAAGCCGCCCAAGCTGCGCGTCGCGCGCTGAGATTCTTCCCTTCATTCTTCTTTTAAATGCGCCTTGCGCAGGCTTGGCCCGCGCATCCATCTCACCAGCGGCGTCCTCGGACTTGATCCGAGGATGGGCCCGCGGATCAAGTCCGCGGGCGCGCACTTGGGGCGGGTATCGCGTTTTCTCGTTGTTCAGCGAGACGCCGGCTCAGGCCCGCCGCCAGGCGACCGTCAGCACGCCCGCGCCGATCAGGAGCGAGCCGCCGACGCGGTTGATTGATCTTTGCACCACGGGATTCTTGACGGTCTGCCGCGCGCCGGCGGCCATCAGCGCGTACAGGCTGGCGTTGATCGTCGCGAGGACGAGGAACGTCACCTCGAAGATCACCATCTGCGGCACGATCGGCGCGTCGGTGTTCAGGAACTGCGGCAGGAAGGCGACGAAGAAGACGATGCCTTTGGGGTTGAGGGCGGTGACGGCATAGGTGTGCGCGAAGATGCGCCACGGCCGCGCCTCGGCGGCCTCGCCGGGCGCCGTGTCACCGACCGGCGCGCGCCACAGCTTGATGCCGAGATAGATGAGATAAGCGGCGCCGATCCATTTCAGCGCCGTGAACAACGTGGCCGAGGCCGCAAGCAGCGCACCGAGACCTATCATCGATGCGGTCATCGCCGTGAAGTCGCCGAGCGCCACGCCGGCGACCAGCGAAGCCGTCGCCTTGCGCCCGTGGCCGAGCGCGTACGAGATCACGAGAAGGATGGTCGGGCCGGGGATGGCGAGCAGAACCGCGGCCGCTGCGGTGAAGGCAAGCCATTGCTCCAAATGCATTGATGCGCGCTCCGTTCTGGAGCGCGCATCAATCCTCTAGCGTGGCGCTTTGGCAAGCGCCCTTTATCGGTCAGTGCAACAGGCCCGAGAACTGCAGGACAACGACGAGAAGCCCTACGGCGACACTGCCGCGGAAAGCGATGGAGATGAAATCGCTGATCATGTGCGTTCACGTCCCTCAAAGCGGTAATCGTTAACCGGCCGCCCTTTTGCCGTGCGCCCTCTTGAACGCGGGAGGCGCTGCGGCGGTTGCAAAGAATGACCGCGGGGCTATGACAGGTGGCGCATCAAAACTGTGACGAATTTCAGGCGGTTCAATCTAGGGCTGTCACAGCCGCCGGGCCGGCGCGTCCTCGGATTGCGGCTGCAACGCCAACCCCTTAAGGTGCCGGCAACATGGCCGCGCGCATCGCGGCGGGGGAGAGGCGGACTTTGAGCAAGGATTTCCAGGGTAAGTGCGCCGTCGTCACCGGCGGCACGCGGGGCATCGGCGCGGCGGTGGCGCGCGCCTTCGCAGATGCGGGATGCCGCACCATCGCTTCGGGCCCGCAGCAGGAGGTCGAGGCGGCGCGCGCCGGGGCCGAGTTCCAGGGGATCGAGCTGCGGGCGCTCGACGTCACGGCCGAGGAGTCGGTGGCGCAGCTTGTCGCCGACCTGGACCGCATCGACGTGGTCGTGAATTGCGCGGGCATGATCCTGCGCCGCGACGAGTTCGACGTGGCCTCGTACATGCGCGTGATCAACTGCAATCTCGAAGGCACGATGCGCGTGTGCGTCGCCGCCAAGCCGAAATTCCCGAGGGAAGGCGGCGCCATCGTCAACACGGCGTCGATGTACACGTATTTCGGCGCGGCGCATGCGCCCGCCTATGCGTCGAGCAAGAGCGGCATCGGCGGGCTGACACGCTCGCTGGCGGCGGCGTGGGCGCCCGATGGCATCCGCGTCAACGCGGTGGCGCCGGGCTGGATCCGCACGGCGATGACGCAGGGCGTGCGCGAGGATCCCGTACGCGAGGCGCCGATCATCGCGCGCACGCCGATGGGCCGCTGGGGCGAGCCGGCCGAGGTCGCGGACGTGGTGCTGTTCCTGTGCTCGCCGGCGGCGCGTTTCGTCACCGGCGTCGTGCTGCCGGTCGACGGCGGCTATTCGATCGGCTGATCGAGGAGGAAAGAGCGATGGCGGACGGACAAAGCAAGCTTCACGTGCCGATGCTGTCGGCGCTCGGCGTGCAGGACGAGATCGTCGAGACGGCGGTGCCCGAGGACGAGCGCGTCTGGGTGCCGCAGGCCGACAATGTGTGGTTCCGCCCGCTGCTGATGAACACGGTGTCGGGCGGCTGGTGCAACCTGCTGCGTGTGCGCAAGGCCGGCGTGCTCAGCCGCCACCGCCATCCGATGGTCGTGGTCGGCTACGTCATCAAGGGAAGCTGGCGCTATCTCGAGCACGACTGGGTCGCGACACCGGGCAGCTTCGTCTACGAGCCGCCCGGCGAGGTGCATACGCTGACGGTGGATTCGGCCGACGAGATGATCACCTTCTTCAACATCTCCGGCGCCATGATCTACCTCGACGAAACAGGCAAGACGGTCGGCTACGAGGACGTCTTCACCAAGATCGACATGTGCCGCGCCCATTACGCCAAGGTCGGTCTGGGCGAATCGTATA
>JAESGS010000550.1_pt1 | contig 24870 bp, 23 predicted proteins | sample 9269761 | NCBI WGS metagenome assembly JAESGS01 (sample SAMN15741799, study PRJNA653493) | algae metagenome | isolation source: Cyanosarcina radialis HA8281-LM2 and co-occurring heterotrophs from damp... | place: USA: Makauwahi cave, Hawaii | collected 2011-01-06 | reverse complement strand
GCCCCGGGGGGCGCCCCCCCCCCCCCCCCCCACCACCCTACACGATTTTTCGGAGCTCCGCGAGTAGCTTGTCCACCTCCGCGTCGGTCCCGACGGAGATGCGGAGGCCGTCGCCGTAGCCGGCGTAGTTCATGTACCGGACCAGCACGTTCCTCGCCTTCAGCGCCTCGTACATCGGCTTCACCGGGTTGTCCGCCCGCCGACACCACAGGAAGTTCGCCTGGCTCGGCGTGACGCGGAACCCGAGGCTCGACAGTTCCGCGTGCATCCGGCCGCGGGTCGCGAGGATACGGGACCGCACGTCCGCGAAGTACCCCTGGTCCTCGATCGCGGCCGCGGCCGCGGCGAGGCTTAGCACGTCGCAGTTGTACGAGTCCTTCACCTTCAGCAACTCGCGGATTACCGCAGGGTCGGCGATCGCGATGCCGAACCGGATGCCGGCCAGCGAGTACGCCTTGCTGAAACTGCGGGTGACGATCACGTTCGGCAGTTCTTTCACCAGTGGCAGGCCGTTCCACTCGGCGAAGTCGGCGTAGGCTTCGTCGAGGACGAGCGGGCCGTCCACCTGCTCCGCGAAGCGTTCGAGGATCGGCAGCCGCAGGCACGTCCCAGACGGCGAGTTGGGGTTCGGCAGGAACGTCAGGTGCGCGCCCGTCACCGGCCACGGGTTCGGCAACGTCCAGTCGTCGGCGAACGGCACGGTCTGGAACGTCGCGTTCTGAATCTCCGTGAGCGACTTGTACAGGACGTAGCTCGGCGTCGGCGACGCGATGAGGCCGCCGTCCGGCACGAACGCACGGGTCAGGATGGTCAGGATGTCGTCCGACCCGTTGCCGACGAGGATGCCGTCGGGATCGACCTGCAGCACGCGGCCGGCGGCCTTGCGGAAGTCGTCGCCGGCCGGCTGCGGGTACTTGCGGAGCCGGTCGCCGGTGAGCGCGGCGCGGACGGCCTCGAAGACGCGCGGGGACGGCGGGTACGGGTTCTCGTTCGTGTTGAGCTTCACCACGTCGGGCGAGTTGACCTGCTCCCCCGGCACGTAGCCCGCCATGGCGCGGATGTTGGGTCGAATGCTCATGGGGCACTTCTGGAAGTGTGAAAACCCAGGGACGTTCGTCCCTGGGCTTCCGGGTGTTTCTGACCTCTGACTTCTGACCTCTGTTCTCTCTTACTTCTTCCCCGCGCCCACCGGGGCCAGCACCTTCTCCGGCTTCGGCTTCGGGCGGGCGGCCGGGCCGTTGTCGTTGGCCCGCTGCTCGACGCTCGCGGCGTGGGCCGTCAGCCCCTCCTTCTTCGCGAAGAACACCACGTCCTCGGAAATATCCCGGAGGCCGTTGCGGGTGAACCGCAGGATGCTCGTCCGCTTGCGGAAGTCGTTGGCGGTCAGCCCGCTCGAGAACCGGGCCGTGCCGCCGGTCGGCAGGACGTGGCTCGGGCCGGCCGCGTAGTCGCCGAGGGCCACGGGAGTGAACGGGCCGAGGAAGATCGCGCCGGCGCTCTGCACGGACTCGGCGAACCCGTCCGGGTCGCGGGTTTGGATGTGCAGGTGCTCCGGGGCCAGCGCGTTCACGCAGTCGATCGCCCCTTGCTTGTCCGGGGCCAGCACGAACGCCCCGTACCGCTCCAGCGAGTCCTTCGCCAGGTCGGCCCGCGACAGCTTCGCCATCCGCTTCACGAGGGCCGCCTCGACCTCCGCCAGCAGCGGCTCGTACCACGTCACGAGGATCGGCACGCCCGGCGAGTGTTCCGCTTGCGCGAGCAGGTCGAGCGCCACGTAGCTGGGGTGCGCGGAGTCGTCCGCGGCGACGACGATCTCGCTCGGCCCGGCGATGCAGTCGATGGCGACCTGGCCGAAGACGTGCTTCTTGGCGAGCGCCACGAACTGGTTGCCGGGGCCGACGATCATCTCGACCGGCTTCATCCCCTCGACGCCGTAGGCCATCGCCGCGATCGCCTGCGCCCCGCCGACGCGGTAGACCTCATCGACTTCAAGTTCGTGGCAAACGGCGAGCATGTCCTTGCTGTACGCGCCGGTGTCCTTCGGCGGCAGGCAGACGATGATTTCCTTCACGCCCGCGGCCTTCGCCGGGCAGACGGTCATGAGGAGCGTGGACGGGTACGCCGCGGCCCCACCGGGGCAGTAGACGCCGACGCGGTTGAGCGGCCGATACCGCAGCGTGACCTCGTGCTGCCCGGAGACGCGCAGCTCCGCGTCCTGGTGCAAGAGGCCGTGCTGGAACGAGTCGATGTTGTACCGGATGCGGCGGACGACTTCGAGGAACTCCGGCGACGCCGCGGCGTGCGCGGCCGCGATCTCGTCCTTCTTCACCTTCAAGGCGTCGGCCTTCAGCTTCACCTTGTCGAACGCTTCGGTGTAGTGCAGGAGCGCGGACACGCCCTTGTCGTGAACGTCCTTGCAGATCCGCTCGACCGCCTGAACCGGCGTAAGGCTCTGCCCGAAAACGTGTTGCGTCAGTTTCTTCGCCTGCGCGGAGACGACTTCGGATTCGGGCCGGAATTGATCGCGGAGCTTGGCGAGCTGCTGGGAGGCGTTATTCGACGTTAGGTCGATGCGACGAATTTTCAATGAACCCATTCTGCTACTACCTCGGCCACGGATTCGGACTCAACCTCAATCTGTGGCACTGTTTACGTCATGATCGTCGGCCGCCGTCGGGTGCGGGGCGGCTGAGAAGGGACTATCATCGTTATACGGATCGACCCTCGGCCTCGCAACGGACGCGCACTGATTAGAAGGAATTGGTAAGCTGTATCGTCGGGTTATTTTTCAGTTTGCGCCGATTGTGCCGGACGGAGTTTTTGCCCGTCGATGCGACGGCGTTTCTTGGCATAATGGACAACGTTGCCCTCTTTCGCCGAGCCGCCGATGAACTCGCCGACCACGTTCAACGCCATCCCCGGCCAGGAGGAACTGGCCGGGATGCCCCGCGACCTGTCGTTCCACCCGTGCGACAACGCGAACCCCGCCGTCCTCACCCGCGAGCAAGTCGCGCGGTTCAACCGCGACGGCTACCTGATGCCGTTCCGGTTCTTTTCGCCCGACGAGATGGCCGACATCCGCGGCTACTTCGACCAGTTGCTGGCCAAGTACGCCGCGGAGGGGAAGGACAGCTACTCGATCAGCTCCGCCCACCTGCGGCACGGCCGCGTCTGGGACATCCTGACGAACCCGCGGATCGTCGCCGTCGTCCGCGACCTGCTCGGGCCGAGCGTCGTCGGCTGGGGGTCGCACTTCTTCTGCAAGATGCCCGGCGACGGCAAGACGGTCGCGTGGCACCAGGATTCGAGCTACTGGCCGCTGACGCCGGCGAAGGCGGTGACGGTCTGGCTGGCCATCGACGACGCCGACCGCGGCAACGCCTGCATGAAGTACATCCCGCGGACGCACACGCTCGGCCACCTGACGTACCAACTCCGCGAGGGGGACGACGCGAACGTCCTGAACCAGACCGTGCCGAACGTCGAGCAGTACGGCGAGCCGGTGTACGTGGAACTGAAGGCCGGCGAGGCGGCGATCCACTCCGACTCGCTCTTGCACGGGTCGGAGGCGAATGCGTCCTCGCGCCGCCGGTGCGGGCTGACGCTGCGGTACACGCCGGGCGAGGTGAACGCGTACCTCGGCTGGGCGGACAAGGGCGTCGTCGTGGCCGGCGACCCGCCGCCGCATTGGGGCAACCGCCCGCGGCCGTCGGAAGATTGAAGATCGCGTGAAGAAACTCATCGTCCCCTCACCCACCTCCTAAAACCACGGGCATGATGCCCGCCCTGTCCCGCCGGTGCGCCGCCGAGGCGTTCGGCACGTTCGTCCTGGTGTTCGCCGGGACGGGCGCGATCGCGTTCGACGCCGCCGCCGGCGGGCCGATCACGCACGTCGGCGTCGCGCTCACGTTCGGCCTCGTCGTCATGGCCCTGGTCTACGCCGTCGGCCCGGCGTCCGGGGCGCACCTGAACCCGGCCGTCACGCTCGGGTTCGCCGTCGCCGGCAAGTTCCGGTGGAAGGAGCTGCCCGGCTACGCCCTGGCCCAGTGCGCGGGGGCGTTCGCCGCCAGCCTGCTGTTGAGCGCGATGCTCCCGCCGGGGGCGGCGGGGTCACTCGGCGGCACGGCCCCGGCGACCCTCACCGGGGCCGGCCCGACGCCGCTCGTTTGGCCGGCGTTCGTTCTCGAAGTGCTGCTCACGCTCGTGCTGATGTACACGATCCTGTCCGTGGTCGCGGCCGGGCCGGACGTGCGGCCGCTGGCCGGCGTCATCGTCGGCGGCGTGATCGGGCTGGAGGCGCTGTTCGCCGGGCCGATCTGCGGCGCGAGCATGAACCCGGCCCGGTCGCTCGCCCCGGCCGTCGTGTCCGGGAAGCTGGACCACCTGTGGATTTACCTCGTCGCCCCGCCGCTCGGCGCGGCCCTGGCCGTGCCGCTGTGGGCGTTCATCCACGCGAAGCCCGCGGATTCGTAGGGCGGGTCAAGGCTTTGCGCCGACCCGCCGACGCCGCGGGTGCCCCGGCGGGTCTTTGTAGGGCGGGTTAAGGCTTTGCGCCGACCCACCGGTGCGGTCCCAGCCGGCTCGTCGGTTCTCGAAAGTGGTTGCGGTCCCCCGGCGGGTCGGCGCAAAGCCTTGACCCGCCCTACAAAACCTCCCTGGAGTCCTCCCATGCCGCTCTCCGTCCTGTTCGTCTGCGTCGAGAACAGCAACCGTAGCCAGATGGCCCAGGCGTTCGCCGCCATTCACGGCGGCGACCGCGTCGCCGCGTACTCCGCCGGCAGCCGGCCGAGCGGGAAGGTGAACCCGAAAGCGGTGGCGGCCATGCAGGAACTCGGGTACGATCTCACCACCCACGCCTCGAAGGGGCTGGACGAGTTCAACGGCCGACCGATCGACGTGGCCGTCACGATGGGGTGCGGCGACGCCTGCCCGCTGGTACAGGCGAAGCATCGGGTGGACTGGCAGATTCCGGACCCCCGCGAGATGCCGCCGGAGGAGTTCCGGAAGGTCCGCGACCTGATCGCCGAGAAGGTGAAGGCCCTGCTGGCCGAGCACGGAGTTTGACCATGACGAACGTGGACGCCGCGTTGAACCTCGTGAAGCCGGGGATGAAGGTCGGCCTCGGGTCCGGGGCCGCGTCCGAGCGGTTCCTCCAGGGCCTCGGCGAGAAGGTGAAAGCCGGTCTAAGCGTCGTCGGCGTCCCCACGTCCAAGAAGATCGAGGCGATGGCGAAGTCCCTCGGCGTCCCGCTCGTCGCGCTGGCCGACGCCCTGCCGCTGGACCTCGCGGTGGACGGGGCCGACGAGGTCGATCCCGACTTGAACATGATCAAGGGCTACGGCCGCGCCCTGCTCCGCGAGAAGGTGGTGGCGCTGGCGGCGAAGCAGTTCGTGATCCTGATCGGCCCGGAGCGGGTCGCCGAGAAGCGGGTGACGGCCCTCGGCCAGCGGGGGAAGGTTCCGATCGAGGTCGTGCCGTTCGCCGTGCCGCTGGTGGCGAAGCTGCTGGCCGACCTGCACTACACGACCGAGGTGCTGACGGAGAACGACGCCCCGGTCGTGTCCGACAACGGCAACACGCTGATGACGGTGTTCGTGGACGAGTTGGACGACCCCCCCGGCTTCGACCTACTGCTGAAGGGCATCCCCGGCGTGATCGAGACGGGGCTGTTCCTGGACATGGCCGACGCCGTGCTGATCGAGACGGACGGCAAGGTCGAGGAACTGCGACGGGCGTAAGAATGGCCCGCAGATGACGCAGACTTCGACGCAGATCAAGAGGATGAGAACCAGGACATGTTTTCCGGTCTTATCCTCTTCATCTGCGCTCCGATCGGCGTCATCTGCGGGCCATTCTTCGTAAGCTCATCGCATGTTCGACTTCGCCGTCACCGCGTTCGTCTCGATCCTGTTCCTCGTCGATCCGCCCGGCACGGTCCCCGCCTTCATCGCGCTCACCGCCAGCTACACCCCGGCCCGGCGGCGGAAGACGGCCCTCGTCGCGGCCGTCGCCGCCACGCTCACGATGGTGGGGTTCGCGCTCGTCGGCAACGCCCTGTTCCGGGCGCTGAGCCTCACGCTGCCGGCGTTCCAGATCGCCGGCGGGATCATCCTGTTCCTCGTCGCGCTCGACATGATCCGGTCCGAGACCGGCACGGCCGAGCACCAGCCGTCGGAGGCGGAAGCGACCGCCGAGGCGGCCGCCGGCGAGGTCGCGATCACGCCGCTGGCCGTGCCGCTGCTCGCCGGGCCGGCGGCGCTCTCGACCGTCGCCGTGCTCATGGCCCGCGCCGACGGCGTGGTCCAAACGGCGAGCGTGTTCGCGGCCATCGCGGTCACGGGTCTGTTGTGCTACCTGACGTTCCGCCTCGCGGACCCGATCCAGCGGCGGCTGGGGCTGACCGGCATCCACGTCCTCGGCCGCATCCTGGGGCTGGTGCTGGCCGGCATCGCCGTGCAGTTCGTCCTGGACGGCCTCGCCGCGGCCGGGCTGAGGAAGTAAATCCGTTTTCACCGCGGAGGGCACATGAGGGCACGAGAGAAAATCAGAAGAGAGAAGAGAGTTCAAAACCCGGTCTTTGAAATCTCTCTTGGTTTTCCTCATGTGCCCTCACGTGCCCTCCGCGGTGAATATCTGAGGGCCTGACCATGCGAACGTGTTCATTCGTGGCCGTGTTGCTTCTCTCGTCCCTCGCCGCGGCGCAGGCCCCGGACCGGGCCGCCCTCCTCAAGAAGATGGAGCAGGCGATGGGGCCGCTGCCCGGCAAGGACCGGGTCGTGCCGCTCGACGTGAAGGTCGTGTCCGAGGAGAAGCTCGACGGCTACACGCGGAAGAAGATCACGTTCGCCCCGGAGAAGGGGGACCGCGTTCCCGCGTGGCTGCTCGTCCCGGACGGCGCGAGGAAGAACCCCGCCGCGCTCTGCCTGCACCAGACCATCAACATCGGCAAGGACGAACCCGTCGGTCTCGGCAAGCAGGAGTCGAAGCAGCAGGCCCTCCATCTGGTGAAGCGCGGGTACGTTTGCCTCGCGCCGGACTACCCGAGCTTCGGCGAGTACCAGTACGACTTCAAGGCCGCGTTCAAGGCCGGCCTCTACCAGTCGGGCACGATGAAGGCCATCTGGAACAACATGCGGGCGGTCGATCTGCTCCAGTCGCTCCCCGAAGTGGACGGCGACCGCATCGGCGTCATCGGCCACTCGCTCGGCGGGCACAACAGCCTGTACACGGCCGCGTTCGACGAGCGGCTCAAGGTGGCGGTGAGCAGCTGCGGGTTCAACAGCTTCCACAAGTATTACGGCGGGAACCTGAAAGGTTGGACGAGCGACCGGTACATGCCGCGGATCGCCAGCGAGTACGGCAACGACCCGAAGCGGATGCCGTTCGACTTCGACGACGTGCTGCTGGCGGTCTGCCCGCGGGCGGTGTTCGCGATGTCGCCGCTGCACGACGCGAACTTCGAGGTGAGCGGCGTGAAGGACGTGATCGCGAAGGTCGCGCCGGCGTACCAGAAGCTCGGCGTGCCGGAGAAGCTGAAGGCCGTCCACCCGGACGCCGCCCACGAGTGGCCGGCGGCCGAGCGGACGGCCGCCTACGAGTTCATGGACAAGTGGTTGAAGAAGTAAGAAGGGCCCGCAGATGACGCGGACTTCGACGCAGGTGAGGAGGATCAAAACCAAGATTCGATTCCTTGCTTTATCCTCTTCATCTGCGCTCTTGTCGGCATCATCTGCGGGCCATTCTTCACGTCTTCCCGCTTCCGCCCAGGAGGTAGCCCAGGATCGCGTGGGCCGAGTCGTCGAGCGGTTCGAGGCGGCGCACCGCAAGTTGTTCGCGGACGACGAGCCGGCCGAAGTCCTGGAAGAACGCCTTCGGCGACGCCGCCCGGACGGTCAGCGACTCGTCGCCGGTCACGTCCACGCCGGTCACGTCGGGGAACGACAGCAGCAGCTTCGCCACGTCCTTCGGCCGCGGCACGTCGATGCGGACGGACAGCGGGAAGTCCTCCAACAGTTCGCGAATCTTCTGGAGCGTGCCGACCGCCGCGACGCGGCCGCGGGCCATGATCGCGACGTGGTTCGTCAGCTTCTCCAACTCTTCGAGTTCGTGGCTGGAGACGAGCAGCGCCTTCCCCTGGGCGGCGAGTTCGCGGAACAGGTCGAGCAGCTCCTGCCGGCCGACCGGGTCGATGCCGGACAGCGGCTCGTCGAGGACGAGCAAGGCCGGGTCGGTCAGCAAAGCCTGCGCGAGTTTGACCCGCTGCCGCATCCCCTTCGAGTAGCCGCGGAGCTTGCGGTCGGCGCGGTCGGCCATGCCGACGCGGTCCAGCGTCTGCTCGGTCAGCGTCTTCGCGTCGCGTGCGGGGAACCCGGACAGGTCGGCCATCGTGCGGACGAACTCGCGGCCGGTCATGTCCTCGTAGAACGCATCGACATCCGGGCAGTACCCGACGAGCCGCCTCGCCCGCCAGTCCCAGGCGTCCACGCCGAGGACCGTGACGCGGCCGAGGGTCGGCCGGACCTGCCCGGTGGCGAGCTTCATGAGCGTGGACTTGCCCGCCCCGTTCGCCCCGACGAGGCCGGTGATGCCGCCGCGCAGCTCCAGCGTGACCTGGTTCAGCCCGAGGACGGGGCCGTACCACTTGGAAACTTGCTCGAAGAGGAGCAGGGGTATGGGGTGTGGGGTATGGGGTATGGCAGAAGAAGCCCCGGCGGCCGTCGCGAGCGGATTTCGGTTTCCCATACCCTACACCCTATACCCCATCCCCTAATTGATGATCTCCACCGCCTGAATCCGCTTCCGCAGGTATAGCGAACACAGAACGATCACGACCCCGCACGTGGCGGCCGCCTCCCAGAACTCCGGCTGCGCCCCGCGGACGCTCTCGTGCGACGCCCCGAGGCACCAGAGGCCGACGAGGTACAGGTCGTTCCACAGGTCGAGCAGCTTCCACCGCACGTCCAGCCGCGCGCCGTCCACGAGCATCGCGGCGAGCAGCCGCGTCAGCACGAACAGCCCGGTCCAGACCATGATGAGCGGCACGGTGCGGCGGACCCACACGGCCGTGGCGATCAGCAGCAAGCCGAGCGTCACCGTCAACGCGAGGCCGTAGCCGACGATGCCGGCCAGTTCGCGGACGTGATCGAGGTAGTACGACTGCCAGTCGTACAAGAGGCCGGCCTGGAGGTAGAGCAGGAACGCGGGCACGGTGGTGACGAGGTTCAGGAACAACCCGATGGCGAGGAACTTGCCGAGCAGGTAGTGGCGGCGGCCGATCGGCTTCGCGAGGTAGAACGGCAGGCTGCCGTGGGCGAAGTCGTTGCCGACGAGAACCGCCCCGGCCAGCGCCAGGACGATCATCACCACGTACCCCTGGAACCAGACGAAGTTGCCGAACGTGTGCGCGGACCCGTTCAGGTTCAGCCGGTCGAGAAACTTCGTCAGCTCGCCGACCTTCACCGGGATGCCGCCGAACTGGATTGTCTGTTGGGATGTTTGCTGCTGAATCCAGACGACGAGGTACTGGCCGTAGAAGAAGAAGAAGAACACCATGAGGGCCAGCGCGTACAGGCCCCAGAAGATCTTGCGGCGGGCGAGCAGGACCAGCGACGTGCGGGCCATCGCCCACGACGCGCTCGTCGGCCCGCGGAACGTGCCCCGCCAGGGGCGGTAGTGCAACAGCGTGTCGGTGACGGTCGACATGCGCTCAATCTATCGCGCCCGCCGCATCGCGTACGGGGCTTGAATCGGGTGCTGCACCTGCCGCCACTGGCCGCCGACGATGGCATCGTAGGCCGTGCGCATTTGCAGGGCGGCGTCGGCGGCGTGCACGCCGCCGACGCCCGTGCCCAAGCCGGGCACGGCCACGCTGAGAATCGGCCGGGTCGCGGTGGCGTTGAACTGCGTTACGGCCACTAGGACCGCTCGCATTGCGAGGTAAGCGTTGATCGACCCGGCGATACTTCCGGGAATCCGCATCGTCGGGGCCGCGATCAGGAACGGGAACCGGCTCGACGGCAATTCCAACACGATCGCCACCCCGACCGGGAGTTCGCCGAGGAACCGTTCGCTGATCGCCGCGACGAGACGACTCTGCGCCTCGCCGCGGTGAAAGTCGTCGATGGCCTTGTCGATACCGCCGCTCATGTCGCCAAAGCTGTTCGCCGGACTGACGATGGCGTCGGCCGTCAGGTCGAGTAGGTTGCCGTGAACCACCTCCACCGCCGGCACGTCGTGGAAGACTCGGGCCATCGCTTCCGCGACGCCCTGCGACAGGTCACCGAGGCTGACTCGCACGGCCGACGCTGGCACGGTACCGAACGGCTTGAGCGTCGTCATCTGCCACCGCCGGAGTTTGGCCCGGATGGTGTTTAACATTTGCAGGTCTACACTTTCTTCGCGTTCGGCCAGTGCTCGATCATCGCCTGCTTCATGTCGCGGACGGCCTGCGTCATGCCGACCATCACCGCCCGGCTGACGATGCTAAACCCGATGTTCAGCTCCTCCACGCCGGGGATGCGGACGACCGGCTGCACGTTCTGGTAGTTCAGCCCGTGGCCCATGTGGACGTGCAGCCCGGCCCGCGTCGCGTGGGCGGCGGCCGTCGTCAGCTTCGCCAGCTCCTCCGCCACCTTCGGCCCCTTCGCGTCGGCATACGTCCCCGTGTGGAACTCGATCGCGTCCGCCCCGACCGCCTTCGCCAGGTCCACCTGCTCGATGTCCGCGCCGATGAACAAGGACACGACCATGCCGCCGGCCTTCAACTGTTCGACCGCCTTGCGGACGCAGTCGATGTTCGCGCGAACGTCCAGGCCGCCCTCGGTCGTCAGCTCCTGCCGCTTTTCGGGAACCAGCGTCACCTCGTCTGGCTTCGCCTTCAGCGCCAGCGCGATGATCTCGTCCGAGCAGGCCATCTCCAAATTCAGCCGCGTCGTGACGGTGTCGCGGAGCGTAAACAGGTCGCGGTCCTGGATGTGCCGGCGGTCCTCGCGGAGGTGGATGGTGATGCCGTCCGCCCCGCCGAGGGCGGCGAGGACGGCGGCCGCCACCGGGTCCGGCTCCGCCCCCCGCCGGGCCTGCCGGACGGTCGCGACGTGGTCGATGTTGACGCCCAGACGAATCATTTTGAAGCTCGGATCGCGGATCGCGGAACTCGGAACGAAAGACAATCGGCCGCGGCGACGGTTCGGATTTCATTCCGAGTTCCGCGATCCGCGTTCCGAGTTAACCATACCGGGCCAAGTACTCCAACACCTGCCGGTAGCGGGCCACCTCGCGGACCAACACTTTATACAGCGCCAGCGCCAGCACCACGCACATCAGCCGCTCGCCGATCTGCGGGACCACGGGTAAGGCGCAGGTGTAGTTGAACAGGAAGTAGTTCAGCACGAACAGGACCAGGATCGCGGGGACGCCGAACTGCGCGACGCGGCTGAGCCGGTAGCGGGGGTCGAAGTACATCCGCGCGACGGTCGTGACCTCGGCGACGACGCCGGACACGAACCACCGCCAGAGGCTCTGGCCGGTCGGCACGCCGACCTCCGGCGGGACGGTCGTGGCGGCGTACATCTTCTCCGGCGGCACCAGGCCGGCCGGCGCGTAGCCGTTCGCCGCCCGGTGCTCGGCCGCCTTCGCGGTCAGCACGCTGAGGACGCGCTCGGCCAGCTGGTCCTCGTTGACGGCCGGGGCGAGGGCGCGGGTCTGCATCCCGACGAGCGACTCTTCCAGCCGCTTGAGCCGGTCGTCGAGGGTGGTCGGCGGCTGCGGTTCGAGGACGATTTCCGCGTCCGGCGGGGGGGGTTGCTGTTCGGACATTGCTGCCGTGCCTCGGTGGTCGGGCGGACGGGTGGCGATCCTGCCCCTCACCGGGTCATTCGTTCGTCGGAGGGCTTTCTTCAGTCTAGCGACTGCGGCCGCCGGCGACGGCAGGTTCCCCTCGACGGGCCGGCGGGTTCGCGTTAGAGTCCCGCGACCACGGAGGGTTCGTCATGCGGAAAGTTCTGATCGGCGCGTTCGCCGTCGCCGCCGTCGGCGGGGCGTACTACCTCGGCGCGACCTCGAACGCCCCCCCGCCGGCCCCGGCCGTCGAACAAACGGCCGCGGCCTTTTCCCCGGTGGTGGACAACCTCATCGTCCCGACGGGGCTGACGATCCCGGAGAAGCTGCCGGAGTTGAAGATCGACGAGCCGGCGCGGGTGCTCGTCGGCGAGGTGAAGGTCCCGACGGACCTGTTACGGGTCGAGCCGCCGCCGGCGCAGCCGGACATCGTCGTGCCGAAGCTGAAGTAAGCGGGCATCGGGTCTGTCGGGTTTCGGGTATCGGGTTTCGCAGAGAAGAACCCGTCCCGACAATCCGATCTGCGAAACCCGATACCCGACAGACCCGACACCCGAACTATGGCCCGCAAGTTCGCCCTGCTCCTGGTGCTGGTCGTCGCCGTCGTCCTCGGCGTGGCGGTCGGCGTCGCTTACGCGCAGGCCGCCCCCGCGCCGCCGGCCGCGGCCCCGCCGCCGAAGGTCCGCGACTGGTACGACTACGCCGACGTGTTCCTCCGCGTCGCCACGCTCGTCGTGCTGTCCGGCGGGCTGGTCGGCACGCTGGCCGTCCTCACGTCGCTGCGGGCCGGGGCGTACAGCCAAATCTACGGCCGATTCCAGGGCGTGCTGCTGAAGCTGGTCGAGCACCCGCACCTGTTCGAGCGGATGAAGCGGGAGGAGTACACGGCCGCCGAGGACGACCCGACCGACCCGCACGGGCCGACGAACCCGCACCGGTTCCTGGCGAACTGCGTCGTGAACCTGTACGAGGAGGCGTTCCTGCTCTACGAGTCCCGCGTGCTGTCCGTGATCGACACCGTCCCGGAGGACTACTGGAAGTCGATGCTCGGGTCGATGCGGGCGGCGTTCCGGCTGAAGTACGTCCGCACGCACTGGCAGCTGCGGCAGGCGTCGTTCTCCCCGAAGTTCAACCAGTTCGTCCGGGACGAGGTGCTGGACGCCGAGGGCCGCGACCCGGCGGCCGGCCGGTAGAATGCACATCGCCGTTGCACCCCGACCTCCCGGCCCCGCGTATGTCCCACCTCCGCACGCTCTCGTGGTCCACCTGGCTCGGCTGGCAGGTCGAGAGCAACTGGGCCAACCCGTGGCTGTTCCTGCTCTACCTCGTCGTGAAGCCGGTCACCGGGTCGCTCATGCTCGTGTGCATGTACTTCGCCGCGGACATGGCCGCCGACGCGGCGTTCGGCCGCGGCGTGCCGCCGGAGTTCCTGCCGTACGTGTTCGTCTCGAACGCCTGCTACGCGCTCGTCGGGGCGGTCATGTTCGGCATGTCGTCGGTCGTCATCGCCGACCGCGAGAGCTACCGGATGCTGAAGTACATCTTCGTCAGCCCGGCCGAGTTCCAGACGTACTTCCTCGGCCGCGGGTTCGCCAAGGCGATGGAGGGCGTCGGCGGCGCGGTCATCACCCTCCTCGCGGGCATGGCCCTGCCCGGCATCCGCAACTCGCTCACGTTCGCGAACCTCGACCTCGGCTGGCTGCTCGCGTACCTCGTCGTCGGCTTCTTCATGCTGTGGGCGGCCGGGATGATCCTGGCGTCCGCGATGTTGAACATGAGCCGCAGCAGCATGTTCCTGAGCGAGGGCATCGCCGGCGTGATCTACTTCCTCAGCGGCGTCGTGTTCCCGCTCGCGATCCTGCCCTCGTGGTTGCAGCCGGTGAGCGTCTGCCTGCCGACGACGTACTGGCTGGAGGGGATGCGGCGGGCGATCCTCGGCCCGCCGCCGAGCGGCTCGCCGCTGAGCGCGTCGCCGATCTCCGGCTTCTCAAACCTCGACCTGCTCCTCGCGATGCTGGTCAGCACGCTCGTGCTGGTGACGGCGGCCCAGTTCTTCTACCGCTGGAGCGTCCGCAAGGCGTGGCGGAACGGGAAGATCGAGGAAACCAGCGGGATGTAAAGAATGGCCCGCAGATGACGCGGACTTCGACGCGGATGAAGAGGATAAAGCCAAAACTGGTTTTCGGATTTATCCGGTTTTCATCTGCGCTCTTATCAGCGTCATCTGCGGGCCATTCCTGGCCATATCGTAAGATGCCCCGACCATGAACGAGACCGTCCTCATCGTCGATGACGAAGACACCGTCCGCCGGACGTTCGAGGAGTGGCTGCTCTCGGCCGGGTGGTCCGTCCGCGTGTTCGCCGTCGCGGACGCGGAGGCGGCCCTGACGGCCGCGAACGAGCACCCGATCGACCTCGCGATCCTCGACTGGAACCTCGGGTCCGGCAGCGACGGCCTGCGGCTGCTCGAAGACCTCGTCGTGTTCACCCCGGACATCGTCGCGATTCTGGTGACGGGCTTCGCGCACCAGGCGACGCCGCTCGACGCCCTCCGCATGGGCGTGCGGGACTACCTCGACAAGAACCAGGACCTGAACCGCGACACGTTCCTGGCGGCCGTGCGGAAGCAGCTCGACCGCATCGTCCCGGCGAAGCGGCAGCGGGAATTGAACACGAGCCTCGGGGCGTTCCGCGAGTCGGTCGAGAAGGTGCTGCCGCTGGTCCGGGCGAGCGCCGCGCTCAACGACCCGGTCCCGCTGCCGGACGCGGTACGGTCCTTGTTCCGGTTCCTGACGCGGGGGACCGGCGCGACGGACGGCGTGCTGCTCGTCCGGCACGTCGCCCCGGACGGGACGGAGGCGATGAGCGTCTACGACGTGGGCGGGAACAAGCTGCCGCCGCCGACCGTGCCGTTCTCCCGGTCGCTGGCCGCGAGCGTCGTCAGCATGCAAGAGCCGGTCGTGATGAACGACTTCGCGGCCGCCGCCGCCGGATCGGTCGAGCTGATGCCGTTCGAGCAGAACCGCCGGTCAATCCTCGCGGCGCAGCTGCGGGTCGGCCCCGGCGTGCAGGTCGTGTTGGAGATGTTCGACAAGCCGGTATTCACGGACGACGACCGGAAGATCACCGCCGTCGCCGCCGAGTTGGGCGCGGAACTGTTGCGGCAGGGGCTAGCCGAGCGGCAGACGCACCGGCTGTTGTTCGACGCGGTGGAGAGCGCGCTCGCCGCGAGCCGGGACGTGTCGAGCATGCTGGCGCGGCCGGAGGCGTCGCCGCCGGAGGCGGTGATGGAGCGGCTGAAGACCGGGCTGGACGCGTCGGCGAACGCGGTCATCGACTCGGCGACCAGCCTCGACTTGATGGAGGCGGTGCGGGCGCTGGCCGTCCGCCACGGCCCGGACGCGGTCCGCCACTGCACGAAGCTGGTGACGAGTTTGAAGCACCTGCTGGACGGGCTGGGCGGGTGAACCATGGGGCAAACGAAATACGTCACCGATCTTTTCTTGTTCCCTCCCCCCTTGGGGGGGAGGGTTAGGGAGGGGGGTGAGCTGCCCACCCCCAGCAAGGATCGCGTCCGCGGCGGGAAGCTTACCCCCCTCCCTAACCCTCCCCCCCAAGGGGGGAGGGAACAAGAGGCTCCTCGCGGCGGCTTGGCGTCAGACTGGTTCCGCAACGGTAGCTCGACGCCGCGCGGATTGGATTCCGCTTACCCGCATTAGGATTGCCGTGGCCGTGACCGTCTTCGACGAGATTTTCTCCCTCCTGACGCCCGAGCGGCTGCTCCGCGACCCGCGGGCGACCGGCGACGGCGTCGCCGTCGCCGTCCTCGACTCCGGCGTCGAGCGCGGCCTCCTCGAAGACAAGTTCGCCCAGGCCGGCACGCCGATCCGCCCCATCGAGGGGGCCGTCTTCCGCGGCCCCAAACCCGACATCCTTCCCTACACCGGCCACCAGTCGTCGCCGCACGGCACGACCGTCGCCGACATCATCCTGACGCTCGCGCCGAGGGTGAAACTCTACACCGCCGACGTGTTCGGCACGCAGGGGACGTGCGAGGTCGAGACGGTCATCGCCGCCCTGCGGCACGCCATCGACGTGTGGAACGTGAAGGTCGTCAACCTCTCGCTCGGCGTGCCGGAACACCGGCTGCAACAGCTCCCGCGCCGCCAACAGCTTTTCCGCGCCATCGAGGAGGCGTACTTCCGCGACGTGCTCGTGTTCGCGGCCGCGAACAACGACCACCCGGTCACCCGGAGCTACCCGGCCGTGTTCTCGCCGCCGCTCATCTCCGTGGACAAGGGCCTCTTCGACGACCCGCTGCGGTTCGCGTACCAGTTGCGGGACCACATCGAGTTCCAGGCCCACGGCCGCGGCTACCTCGGCCCGTTCGCCCGCGAGCCGGCCACGAGCTGGGCGACCCCGCACCTCGCCGGGATCGCGGCCCGGATTCTCTCGCTGAAGCCGGACCTGAAGCCGTTCGAGATCAAGACGATCCTGTACTGGATGTTCCGCGCCGCGAAGTGATGCGGATCGGCGTACAATAGTTCGCCATGCTCCGCTTCGCGCAGTTCAGCGACGTCCACCTCACGAGCAAGCACCTCGGCTGGCGGCCGCGCGACTTCTTGACGAAGAAACTCACCGGCTGGATCAACGTCAAGCTGCTCGGCCGCGGGGCGCGGTTCAAGCACGCGCCAATGGTCGTCGATGTCCTCCTGAACGAGTTCCGCACCCGGAGCTTCGACCACCTCGTCTTCTCCGGCGACGCGACGAAGCTGGCGTTCGAGAACGAGTTCCACCTCGCGGCCCAGAAGCTCGGCGTCGGCGACCCGACGCTCCCGCCGACCGTCGGCGTCCCCGGCAACCACGACTACTACACCCGCCCGGCGTTCCGGGCCGGGCTGTTCGAGAAGCACTTCGCCCCGTGGCTCGACGGCGTCCGCGTTGATGAACACACGTACCCGTTCGCCCGTAAGGTGAAGCACGCATGGTTCGTCGCCGTGAACAGCGCCACCCCGAACTGGGCGCTGTGGGACGCGAGCGGGACCATCGGCGCGCCGCAGTTCGAGCGGCTGGAGAAACTGTGCGAGCGGTTAGATGACGGCCCTCGCATCCTGGTGACGCACTACCCGCTGCGGACGGCGAAGGGGAACGTCGAACACCCGACGCACCGGCTGCGGGACCACGCCGAGGCGATTGAGGTGGCGAAGCGGTGCAAGATTTCCCTGTGGCTGCACGGCCACCTGCACCGCGGGTACGTCCTGCCGCCGGGCGGGGAGATCCCGTTCCCGGTGATCTGCGCCGGCAGCTGCACGCAGACGCGGCGGTGGATGTACAACGAGTACGAACTCGACGGCACGAAGCTCACCGTCCAGAGGCGGCGGTTCGACATGCTGGCGAAGAACTACCTCGACGCCGAGCGGGCGGAGTTGGAGTTGCCCGTCTAGCCGTCACACGGCCGCCAGGTTCGGCTTCATTTCCTCGACGAGTTGCAACAGCACTCGGAGGTTACCGACCTTCCCGGCCTCCACGTCCAGGACCGGCCGGTTCGCCCCGTGGACCCACACCCCGACATCGCCCGCCTCGTCGGGCCACACGGAATCAACGTCGGCCCAGGGAACCGTCCGGCCGTCGATCGCGAGGCCCGCCGGCGTTACCCCGATCGGGCCGAAGTCGGTCGTCTCGCCGCGGCCCAGGGCCGCCCGCGTCTCGGCGAGCAACCGGGGGGCCGTGTGCTCGTGGACGACGGCCAGGAGGCGGTCCAGCTCGCCGACCTGCCAGTGGGAGAACGCGACCGTCCGACCGGCCGAGCGGATCCAAATCCGCAGCTTCACCATGCCGGCGTACAGGTCGGCGACTTGCTCGGCGACGGATTCGACCTCCTCCCACCGCACGAACCCGTCCGGCCCTTCAAACCCGTCGGGGCCGACGGCAATCCACTTCGGCCACAGCAAGTTCCAGAACCCGATCCCGAGAGACACGACCCCGCACGGGAGGAACAAGAACGGCAGCATCCCGCTCTTGCCGGGGAGGCCGCCCTTCGACCACTCGACGAAGAGAAACCCGCCGGCGACGAGTAACCCCACGGCCAACGCGAAGGGGACGAGGACGAGCGCCTGGCTCGTCTCGAACCGCCGGGGCAGCTCCGCGGCCGCGTCTTCCGGGAGGGGCACAAGATTTTGATGCTGGTACACGGCCGCCCTCCTCGGGGATGGACCCGTGGGAAGCATAGAACAAATCACCCCGACTTCCGAAGTCCGGCTTCGACTTCGGAAGTCGATCCCGCGCAGTGGCGTTCGCCGGGTCCACGGACGCCCCTCACCCGCTTCGACTTCCGAAGTCGAAGCCGGACTTCGGAAGTCGAACGGGGGCCGCGTCGCCGCTCATCTTCACGCCCCGTACCATTTCCCCACACACCATCCGCACAGGACGCCTCCCATGCGTGCTCTCCTCGCGCTGCTCGTCATCGCGGCCCCCGCATTCGCCCAGAAGGAATTCGGGTTCGACAACCGCAAAGGCTCCGGCCAGCCGTACCTCAAGCCGGACGAGACCGTCGCCAGGTTCAAGGTCGCGCCGGAGTTCGAGGTCAAGCTGTTCGCCGGCGAGCCGATGATGACCAACCCGATCGCGTTCACCCTCGACGAGAAGGGCCGCGTCTGGGTCGTCGAGAGCTTCGAGTACCCGAAGCGGACGCCGAAGGGCCAGAAGCCGCGGGACCGCATCGCCATCCTCGAAGACACCGACGGCGACGGCGACGCCGACAAGCGGACCGTCTTCGCCGAGGGGAAGGACTTCCCCGAATCCTTCGACATGGCCAGCGGCATCGAGGTCGGGCACGGCGGCGTCTACGTCGGCGCGCCGCCGTACCTCTGGTTCGTCGAGAACAAGGACGACAAGCCGGGGAAATTCGAAATCCTCGCGAAGGGGTTCGGCAGCCAGGACACGCACGAGACGCTGAACACGTTCCAGTGGGGGCCGGACGGCTGGCTCTACGGGCTGCACGGCGTCTTCACCCAGAGCGACGTGAAGACGGCCGACGGCGGCGAGGTGAAGATGAACGCCGCCGTCTGGCGGCTGCACCCGAGGACGAAGAAGTTCGAGATCTTCAGCGAAGGCACGAGCAACCCGTGGGGTATGGACTGGCGGAACACCGACGGCCAGTTCATCCTGGCGTGCTGCGTGATCCCGCACCTGTACCACATGGTCCCCGGCGGCATCTACCAGCGGCAGGGCGGGGCGAGCTACAACCCGTACCACTACGGCTACCTGAAGGAGATCAGCGACCACACGTTCCACCGCGAGTCCGGGTGGGCGCACGCCGGCCTCATCTCGCTGGACGTGCCGCACATGCCCGAACGCTTCCGCAACAGCGTCATCTTCGGCAGCATCCACGGCTGTAGCCTCAAGCAGAACGTGCTGAAGCCGAACGGCAGCAGCTACGTCGCCAGCCGCGGCGACGACTTCCTGGTCAGCGGCGACAAGAACTTCCGCCCGATCAACCTGAAGTGGGGGCCGCTCGGCGACATCTACCTGATCGACTGGCACGACCAGAACCCGTGCCACCAGACGAAGCCGGACGACTGGGACTACGACCGCGGCCGCGTCTACCGCATCCAGCTCAAGGGGACGACGCCGAAGAAGGCGGAGGACCTGGGGAAGAAGAGTGTCGCTGAGTTGATTGCGGCGATCGGATCGCCGGACCCGTACACGTATCGAACCGCCACGCGGCTTCTTTCTGAACGACCCTCGCCTACGCCTCCGCTCCCGCGCGATGTGGTCACCGAGACGGAGAAGTTGCCACTCATTCGAGTTACCTGGGCCGCGGCGGCGCTCGGACTGAACGAACACCAACACAAGGAAAAGGGTGGCGACGCAGAACCGGACTTCCTGAAGAAGGAACCGATCATTGCCGGCTGGGGGATTCGCTTGCTCACTCAAGCGAATCGAGTCGCGGATGACATGGTTGACGAGATGGCACGCAGCGCGAAGGTGGAAGCGCACCCAGGCTTCCGTCGCGAACTCGCGTCGGCCGCGATTCGCCTCTCCGCGAAACACGACGTGACGCCCCTCGTCCGTGCCCTCATGTCCCGCAAGGAAGACGCGAGCGACCCGCTCATCCCGCACCTGACGTGGCTCGCCTACGAGAAGGCGCTGATGAAGACGTCCGCGAAGGCCGGCGGGACGGACGCGAACGGCAAGCCGGTCGAGGGCACGTCGCCGCTCGACGCGGAACTCGCGTGGCTCGCCGAGAACGCGGCCGGGAACGCGTTTGTCACGGACCAGATCGTCCCAAAGGTCGTGCGGCGGCTCGTCGCCGCCAACGACGCGAAGCAGCTCGAAGTCGCCGTCAAGTTCGTCGCCTCGCTCAAGGACGCCGCCGCCCGCAAGAGGGCGCTCGAAGGGCTGGCGACCGCCGTGCAGGGGCAGCAGCTCAAGCCGCCGACCGGGTGGGCCGAGCTTCGCCAGGCGACGACCCGCGACCGCGACCCGGCGACGGCGGACCTCGTCAGCAGGATCGCCGTCTCGTTCCGCGACCCGCAGGTGTTCCAGCGGATGCTCGCCCAGATGGGCAACGAGAAGCAGCCGGAAGCCGCCCGCCTGGACGCCATCCGGCAGGTCGCGCAGTACGCCGACCCGAAGAGCGTCGAGGGGCTCATGCGGCTCGTGAAGGAGGACAAGGCGGACGCGATCCGCGTCGAGGCGGTGCGGGCGCTCGGCGGCATCAACAACAAGGACGTGGCCATCGGCCTCGTGTCGAACTGGGACAAGCTCTCGCCGCCGGTGCGCGCGGAAGCGGTCACCGCCCTCGCCGGCCGCAAGGAGTGGGCGGCGGCGCTGCTGTCCGGGATGCAGACGAAGATCATCGACCGCGCCCTGGTGACGGACAACACGATCAGCCGCATCCAGGGGCTGAACGACAAGAAGCTGAACGCGATGATCGAGGACGTGTGGGGCCGCACCCGCCCGACGCCGGACGAGCTGACGAAGCTCATCGACAAGACGCGGGCGGACCTGAACGCGAAGCCCGGCTCGTTCGCCCGCGGGGCGAAGGTGTTCGAGGTGCAGTGCGCCAAGTGCCACAAGTTCGAGGGGAAGGGGAACGACGTCGGCCCGGCGCTCGACGGCGCGGGCCGGGACATCGAGTACCTGCTCGGCAACGTGCTGGACCCGAACCGCGTCATCGGCGCGCCGTACTTCGTCCGGCAGCTCAACACGCTCGACGGCCAGAGCCTGCAAGGCGTGCTCGCCGAGGAGGACGACAACTTCATCACGCTAAAGGTCGAGAACGGCGTGCTGAAGAAGGTGGCGAAGAAGGACCTGGACGGCCCGGTGAAGGTGCTGGAGAAGTCGATGATGCCGGAGGGGTTGGGCAACAACCTGACGCCGGAGAACTTCCGGGATTTGATTCGCTACGTGATGGCCCACCCGTTCGTCACCGACGTGACGCTGAACGGCACGGCCGTGAGCGCGCCGGCCGGCGGCCGCATCCCGCTGCCGGAGTCGAAGGACGCGAAGCCGGTGGTGATCGAGGCGAAGGTGACGGCAACGGACGCGGTGACGACGAAGCTGTTCGTCGGGGCCGGCGATTCGTTCGAGGTGGCGCTCGACGGCAAGAGTGTCGGCAAGGGAACGGGGACGCGGACGATCAACCCGTCGCCGGACGGCGAAGAGTTCGCGGTGTCGCTGCCGAAGGGCGAGCACACGCTGACGATCACGGTCGCCCACAAGGGGGCGGCGCGGTGGGTGTACGTGCGATTCCTCGACCCGGACCGGAAGCTGCGGTACGCGGACGGGCAGTAGGGCAACTCTATATAGCCGCCGGCTTGCCGGCGGGGTTTTGTGCCCCCAAAACCCCGCCGGCAAGCCGGCGGCTATATGAAATCGGCCCGTCCAATGGACAGGCCGTTCGCGGTTGAATGTGCGTCCGCGGGTCACCGCGCGAACAGGTACGCGCCGACGACGGCCGTGCCGATCGCCAGGCCGATCGCGATCCACGGCATGTACTTGTTCTCGAAGAACGACTTCGCCTCCGGCACGTCCACCTTCTGCGTCTCGATCGTCATCTTCGACGCCCGCACCGGCCGGACCGGGTGCGGCCCCGTCCCGGCCTTCATCGGCGAATCCGCCTTCACCGGCGTCGTCCGGTGCGCCGGCGGGGCGCTCGGCGGCGTGTCCGTCGTCAACGGCGTCGCCCGCGCGTGCGAGGAGATTTGCGCCGGCGACCGGCCGGACGCCACCTGGCCGGGCGTCACCGCCGCCGGCTCTACGATCAGTACCCGGAACTCCGGCACGTTCTTGATCGGCAGGAACGGCCCCGCCTTCGTCCGGCAGACCAGAATCCCGGCCGGGTCGCCCAGCGCCCCGGTCTTCAGGTTGTCCACGATCCGGGCCGTGGACCCCTTCACCGTCTTCGACTGCCCGGCAGCGTCCCGGTAGACCATGTACCACAGGTCGTTGGTCGGCGGCGGCGGCGGGTTGCCCAGCGGCGTTACGGAGCCGACGTTCGCCGGGGCCGGGCCGTCCGCCCGCGCCGTCCACGGCTGGCCCGTCAAGTCTTCGATGAACTCCCGGCAGCTCGCCGGCCGGCGGGCCGGGTCGGCGCTCATCGCCCGCAGGATCGCCTTGTTCACCCGGTCGCTCACCCGCGGGTTCAACTTCGCCGGCGGGTCGAACTCGTTCTTCGTCTTCTTCAGCCAGCAGTCCAGCGGGCTCGTCTTCGCGAACGGGATGACGGCCGTGAGCATCGTGTACAGGGTCGCGCCGAGCGAGTAGATGTCGCACCGCACGTCCGCGTTCTTCGCGTTCCGGAACTGCTCCGGGGCCATGAAGTGCGGCGTCCCCAGCCCGCGGCCGGTCTTCGTCAGGTTCATCTCCCCTTCCACGTCCTTGACGAGGCCCATGTCGCACAGCTTCGCGACGCCGTCCTGGGTGAGGAGCACGTTGTCCGGCTTCACGTCCCGGTGGACGAGGCCCTGCTTGTGCGCCCGGTGCAGCCCGTCGCACACCTGCATGATGATCCGGACCGCCTCCGCCTCGTCCAGCACGCCGTACCGCTCGACCCGCTGGCCGAGCGACTCGCCGTTGACGAACTCCATCACCAGGAACGGGGACGTGGCCGTCCCGCAATACTCGATCGCCTTGACGATGTTCGGGTGGTCGAAGAGACTCGCGGCCCGGAATTCCTGCTCGAACCGCTTGAGCAGGGTCTGGTTCTTGGCCGTCTCGGGGGGAATAATCTTGATGGCTACGATGTCGCCGGACGTGACGTGCCGCGCCTTGTAGACCGCCCCCATCCCGCCCTCGGCGATCTTGGCGAGGAGGTCGTAGTTGCCGACTTGCCGGAGGACGGTTTCGTGCGCCATGGGCTTGGGTGGGACTCAGTCCGATGTAGTGGGCGACCAATCCTAGCCTGTGCCGGCGGGCCGAAGGGACGGTCTGGCGGCTCCTACCTTTATACCTTACGGCCGGCAAACCTGGGAGAAAACTTCCGACTTGCCGGCCGGCCGGGGGTAACCATGCCCGAATTTTACGACCGCCGCACAAACGAACCGGGCCGGATTGTGTTAACCCCGTTAACCGGTATTATCGAGATAGCTCGCGGAATCGCCCGGCGCGCCCGCGTCGGGCGCGGTTTACCGATCTCCCGCGCGTTACCCGGTCAAAATCCTTTGTCATCGCGGGCGGCGTCCGGCACAATCAGAAAATCGCGGAATCTCCCGGCCCCGCCGGGCCGCCTCGGCGACGACTCGCGAAGGGGATGACTCTCATGTCCACGCTGGGCAAGGTGCTGCTGTTCGTGAACGTCCTGCTCGCGTTCGGCGTGCTGTTCCTCGCGTCCCAGGACTACGCGAAGCGGCGGGAGCTGAACACGGCCGCCCTCAAGTACGAGATCGTCATGGACGGCCTCGCCGTCGAGCCGGTCAAGGACCTGGGCGAGTTGGACGCGGACACGATGGCCGTCACCGTCACCGGGCCGAACGGCATCGCGACGGCCAAGCCGGTGAGCAAGAAGGTCGTCGATAGCGTGTTCAGCGGCGTGGACACGGCGTTCGGCGGGTCCGGGACGCCGAAGACGCAGCTGGACGAGGTCAACGCCGTCTACACGAAGCTCAGCCAGACCGTGGACGGCATGGCGAACGACGCGGCGCGGGTCTCGTTCCTGTGCGGGTCGATCGACGCGAAGGGGTTCCTCGTCCCCGGCCTCCTGATGACGCTCTCCGACACGTTCGAGGAGCGGCAGGCGGTCCGAAACCTGTTCTACCGCGTCCCGCAACAGCAACTGGCCGCGAGCGCGAAGGAGGCCCGCGACCGGCTGAAGGCGAAGTTCGACGCCGTGACGACGGCCCCGAACCCGCAGCGGCCCGAGGACGTGCGCAAGCAGGTCGAGGAGATCAAGGCGAAGATCGCCGCCAGCCCGAAGGACAACAAGCCGAAGGAAGAACTCGCGAGGCTGTCCGCCGGCGGGCCGGCCGGCCCGACCGGCAGCGACCAGGAGCGGCGGGTCAAGATCGCGCAGTTGCTCATGCAACTGAACCCGGCCCCGCTGTGGCAGAAGCGGGTCGCCCTCACCGTCGGGCTGAAGACGTACCTGCTGGCGATCACCGAGCAGGTGTCCCGGATCGAGGCGATCGCGACCCAGACGCGGGACGCCCGGTTCGCCGACCAGCAGAACCACGACGTGGAGTACGAGCAACTCGCCAGCTTCGCGCTGGAGAACAGCAAGCTCGTGGACCAGCAGACCCGCGTGGCGGACGGGCTGGCGAAGACGCTGGCCGACGACCAGGCGATCTTCGACAAGCGGACGGTGCAGCTGAACAACCTGAAGCAGGAACTCGCGCAACTGACCGCCGCGGTGAACGCGCAACTGGCGGCCCAGAAGAAGGTCGAGGCCGACCTGTTCGCCGTCCAGCGGGAGGTCGGGCTGACGCTCCGCGAGACCGGCAAGCTCGAGGGCGACCTGCGGGCGAAGGAAGGCAAGTAAGCGATCATTCTTGGCTTTTGTTCCCTCCCCCCTTGGGGGGGAGGGCTAGGGAGGGG
>JAESGS010000547.1_pt1 | contig 24994 bp, 26 predicted proteins | sample 9269761 | NCBI WGS metagenome assembly JAESGS01 (sample SAMN15741799, study PRJNA653493) | algae metagenome | isolation source: Cyanosarcina radialis HA8281-LM2 and co-occurring heterotrophs from damp... | place: USA: Makauwahi cave, Hawaii | collected 2011-01-06 | reverse complement strand
AACCGCCGACCAGGCCCTCGTCCGTCACGAAGCCGGCGGAAAGCTCGGCGTTCATGTAGGCGATGATTTTGCGGACTTCCGCCATGGCTTCCGGGCCGATGCCGTCGCCGGGGAGGATGAAAAGTTTGCGGGCCATTGTCGGCACTCCTGTGGTTTTCAGTCGGTGTAAAGCGGCACGGCCGCGTTGATGATGATGAGGGCTAGACCGCTGCCTTCGCGCCTTCGATCTGCCCGATGCGCTCGCGCAGCGTGTTGGCGACAGCCTGCGAGGCGGGAGCGAGGGCGATTTCAAGATTGGCGTTGCCGCCGTCTACCTCGATCGCGAGTTTCGAGACGCTGACGCCGAGCCGGCGAACGATGTCGAGCAGGCGGGAAACGATGTTTTCGAGATCGCCGCTTTCGATGGTGTAACGCATCGTGTTGCTCATCATGCGACCTTCGGCCATGGGCGCTGCTCGGGGCGCATGGTTTCGTATGCGCGCGCCAGGCGCAGAACGCCGATATCGTCGAACTGCTGGCCGATGATCTGCAGGCCGATCGGCAGTCCGCCTGCGGTGTAGCAGCTGTTGATCGAGATTGCCGGCTGGCCGCCCATGTTGACGGCGACGGTGAAGGCGATGTGTTCGAACGGCTTCTGCGGGTCGTTGACCGGCGAGGCCCATTCGGCCGGGTAAGATGCGGTGGGTGCGGTCGGCGACAGGATGAAGTCATAGCCGGAAAGTGCCGCATGCAGCGCGTTGCGCATGGCGTCGATCTGGGCGAAGCCGGTATAGACCTCGCGGCCGGAGAAATTCTCGGCCGTTTTGATCCAGTCGAAGATATAGGGCAGGATCTGCGCCTGCTTTTCCGGCGAAAGGCGCGACACGTCTTCCCAGCCGCGCGCCCGCCAGAACCGGTCGAGTCCGTCGATCATTTCGCGCGTCAGGAACGGGCCCACCGGCTCGATGATCGCGCCGGCATCGGCGAAGAGCTTGGCTGCCTGCTTAACCGCGTGTTCCGTTTCCTCAGTCACTGCCTGGCCGAAACCGGCGTCGAGCCAGAGGCCGATCTTCAGGCCCTTCAGATCGCGGCCAAGGTCGAGCCAAGGGATATCGGCATAGGGCAGGGCCATCGTGTCGCGGGCGTCGGGCTTCGAGAGCACCGACATGTAGAGCGCCGTGTCGGCGACCGTCCGTGTCATCGGCCCGGCGACGCGGCCGATGAAGGGCGGGTTGATCGGCACGCGGCCGGCCGACGGCTTCAGCCCGACAATCCCGCACCAGCCGGCCGGCAGCCGGACCGAGCCGCCGATATCCGTGCCGATATGCAGGGGGCCGTAACCGGCCGCGGCAGCTGCACCCGCGCCGGCGCTCGATCCGCCCGGATTGGCTGAGAGGTCCCACGGATTGCGGGCAAGCTTGTGGAAGCTGGAGAGGCCGGAAGAAAGCATACCGTAGTCCGGCATGGTGGTCTTGGCGAGCAGAATGCCCCCCGCCTCGCGGGTGCGGGCCGCCGGCGGCGCGTCGGTGGCAGCAGGCGTCAGCGACACGGCGGCGCAGCCGAGCGGTACCGCCGTACCCTTCGTTGCGATGTTTTCCTTGATCGTCACCGGTACGCCATCGATTGCGCCCAAAGGTTCGCCCTTTGCCCAGCGTTCTTCCGATGCCCTGGCGGCCTTGCGCGCCTCGGCCGGGTCATAGGCCCAGAGCGCATTCAGCTTCGGCTCGGAAGCGTCGATGCGCGCAATCACCGCTTCGGTGACCTCGACGGGGGAAAGCGTCTTCGAGCGGTAGGCGTCGACGAGATCGACGGCGGATAGATCGGCGAGTTCGGACATGGGGCACTTCCTAGGCAAAATGGCAGCGGGCGGACCAGGCCGGCGTCACCGGCTTGGCCTCAGGCGTTCGGGTCAGACAGATCTCCTGCCTCACGGGGCAGACGGCAGCATAGGCGCAGCCGGCTGCGGTCGTTGCGGTATGGACGGGCGTTTGCGGCGGCCCATCGGAGCGCACGCGCTTGCGACGCCCGGAAAACGGCGTCGGCACGGCAGCAACCAGCGCCTGAGTATAAGGATGGCGCGGGTTGTCGAAGACCTCTGATGTCGGGCCTTCCTCGACGATGCGGCCGAGATGCATGACCGCGACCCGGTCGGTGATGGCGCGCACGACGCCGAGATCGTGGCTGATGAAGAGATAGGAAAGGCCGAGCCTTTCCTGCAGGTCCATCATCAGGTTCAAAACCTGCGCCTGGATCGAGACGTCGAGTGCAGAAACCGGCTCGTCAGCGACGATCAGGGCCGGCCGGGTGATCAGCGCACGGGCGATGGCGATGCGCTGACGCTGGCCACCGGAGAATTCGTGCGGATACTTGTCGGCCGACGCCAAAGGCAGGCCGACGGCCTCCAGTACCTCGGCGATGCGCCGGTTGCGCTCGGTGGTGCCGGTCCCGCGCTCCAGCGAAACGATCGGCTCGGAGATGATTGTGCGCACCGTGTGGCGCGGATCGAGCGAGCCGTAGGGATCTTGGAAGATCGCCTGAAACCCCTTGCGTGCCTCGCGCAGTCCGGCGCGATCGAGCGCGTAAATGTCCTTGCCGGCAATTGATATCTGGCCCGATTGCGGCCGCTCCAGCCCCATCACGGCGCGGGCCAGCGTCGATTTGCCGGAGCCGCTTTCGCCGACGATGCCGAGGCTCTGGCCGGCGGCGAGTTCGACGCTGACACCATGGAGCACGCGCAGGCGGCTCTGCTTCGAGAAGATCGACGGGCGCGGCAGGTCGTATTCGCGCACCAGATCGGTGGTCTTGAGGATCACCTCGCTCACGGGGCCACCATCCTTTCGCGCGGATGAAAGCAGGCGGCGCGATGCTCCACATTTCCATCGGTATTGATCAGGTCGAGTGCCGGGATCGCCTGACGGCAATCGGCCTCAGCGAACGAACAGCGCTCGGCGAACGAACAGTAGGGCGGTCGGCCGAAGGGATCGGGAACGATGCCGGGGATGGCGTTCAGCCTTGGGCGCCCTTCGCCTTGATGGCGGGAGCCAAGGGCTGCGCCATGCGGCGACGCGGCGAAAAGGCCGCGGGCATAGGGATGCGCCATGCGGGCAAAGACGTCATCCGTGCGCCCGGTCTCGATGATGCGGCCGGCATACATGACGGCGATGCGGTCGGTCATCTCGGAGACGACGCCGAGATCGTGGGTGATCAGCATCAGCGCCGTGCCGGTGTCTTCGATCAACTCGTCGAGCAGATCGAGGATCTGCGCCTGTACCGTCACGTCGAGCGCCGTCGTCGGCTCGTCGGCAATGAGAAGATCCGGCTCGCAGGCGATAGCCATCGCGATCATCACGCGCTGGCGCTGGCCGCCGGAGAGCTGATGCGGGTAGAGGTCGAGATCGAAACGCGGCGCGGGCAGGCCGACGCGGTCGAGCAGGGCGCGAGCCTTCTTCTCGGCATCGGCTTTCGTTTCGCCGAGATGCAGCCGCCGCCCCTCGGCGATCTGCGCGCCGATCGACTTGACCGGGTTCAGCGCCGTCATCGGCTCCTGGAAGATCATCGCCATACGCCGGCCGCGATAGCCGCAGTATTCGGCCTCGGCCAAACCGGCGAGATTGCGGCCATCGAACAGGAGCTCGCCGCGCACCCGCATGCGCTGCGGCAGCAACCCCATCACCGCAAGCGCTGTCATCGACTTGCCGCTTCCGGATTCACCGACGATGCCGAGGCGTTCGCCGCGGTTGAGTTCCAGATCGATGTCGCAGACGATATCGACCTGGCTTTTGCCTGCCGAGAGTTCGACCGACATGCCGGCCATGTGAAGCAAGGGTTTGGTCATCGTTGCCGCCTCACACGCGGATCGAGAATGTCGCGCAGGCCGTCACCGAGCAGATTGAGGCCGAGCACGGCGAATGTGATCGCCAGCCCCGGGAAGATCGCGAGCCAGGGCGCCTGATAGATGAAGGTCTGGGCGTCGTTCAGCATCTTGCCCCAGCTCGGCATCGGCGGCTGGGTGCCGAGTCCGACATAGGAGAGGCCGGCTTCGGCGACGATTGCCAAGGCGAACTGGATCGTCACCTGGACGAGCAGCACGTGGTTGATGTTGGGCAGGATGTGCAGAAGCGTGATCGACACGTCGCCACGGCCGGCGCAGCGGGCGGCCTGTACATATTCGCGCTTCCAGAGGCCCATCGAGGCGCCGCGTGTGACGCGGGCAAAGACCGGGATGTTGAAGATGCCGATCGCGATCATCGCATTGGTCGCGCCGGGACCGAAGATGGCGGTGATGATGACGGCGGTCAAAAGTGCGGGGAAGGCGAAGGCGAGGTCGCTCATGCGCATGACGAGACCGTCGACCCAGCCGCCGCGGGCAGCCGCCCAGGCACCAAGCGGCACACCTATGCCGGCGCCGACGAGCACCGCGACGATCGAGACCGAGATCGAGTTGCGGGCGCCGACCATGATCATCGACAGGATGTCGCGGCCGAAATTGTCGGTGCCGAACCAGTGGGCGAGGCTCGGTCCCTGCAGCTTGTCACGGAAGTTCATCGCGGTCGGCGAATAGGGCGTCCAGACATAGGAGACGAGCGCCATTGCCACGAGGATGACAGTGACGGTGGCGCCGATCGTCAGGTTTCGGCTGCCGATGAGCTTGGAGAAGAGGCTGGGTTGCGCGGCAGTTGCAGGAGCGGACATCAGTGGCCTCCCCGCGACAGGCGCGGATCCAGATAGCCGTAGACGAGATCGACGAGGAAATTGATGGTGATGACGGAAGCCGCAAGCAGCGTCACCAGCGTCTGCACTGTCACGAGATCGCGCTGCGCGATCGCCTGGAAGACGAGGCGGCCGATGCCCGGCAGGTTGAAGACGTTCTCGATGATGATCGTACCGGCAAGCAGAAAGGAGAACTGCAGGCCGATGATGGTCACCACAGGGATCAGTGCGTTGGGCACCGCGTGTTTCCAGAGTGCCCCGGAGCGGCTGAGCCCCTTGGCGCGGGCGGTGCGAATGAAATCCTCGCCGAGCGTTTCGATGACGGCCGAGCGCGTGACGCGGCCGAGAATGGCTGCAAGCGGCAGGCCGAGCGCGAGCGCTGGAAGTATGAGCGAATGCAGGCCGTTCCAGATGCCGCCTTCCCAGCCGGCAAAACCGGAGGCCGGGAACCAGGCGAGCTTCAGCGCGAAGAGCAGGATGAAGAGAAGCGCCAGCCAGAAATTGGGGATGGCGACGCCGACCTGGGCGATGCCCATGACGACGGTGTCGCCGGCCTTGCCGCGGTTGGCGGCGGCATAGACGCCGATGGCGATGGCGACGACGACGGAGATCGCCATTGAAAGCAGTGCCAGCGGTAGGGTCACCAGGATGCGGGGCCCAAGCAGCTCGCGGATCGGCACGGAATAGGTGAGGCTCATGCCGAAATCGCCGACGACGAAGCCCCCGATCCAGTGGAGGTAGCGGATCCAGATCGGCTGATCGAGGCCGAGCTGCCGGTGCAGCGCCGCGATCGCATCTGCGTCGGCATTCATGCCGAGCATCAGCACAGCGGGGTCGCCGGGCAGCACCTGCATCAGCAGAAAGACGATGACTGAGGCGACCAGCGTCGTCAGGACGAGCGACACGAGGCGACCACCAATGAAGGAAATCACATCAACCTCCCGGAAAGAGCGAGCGTTGACCGGCGCCGGGTGCGCCAGTCAACGGCAGGTCCGCACCGGCCCTCGTCGAAGGGGCGGTGCCATTCCTTAGTTTTCCCAATAGGTCTGGGTCTGGTCGTCGGCCGGCACCGGCATGTTCTTCCAGAGACCCTTCACCTTCTTGTTCCAGACGCCGATCTTCGGCAGCGCGTAGAGGAAGACGTTCGGTTCGTCCGCTGCCAGCTTGCGCTGGAGTTGGCCGATCAGGTCCATCTGCTCGGCCTCGGTCGCAGCCAGCGTGTAGGACTTGTAGAGCGCCTTGTATTCCGGGTTCTGGTAGTTGAAGTAGTACTTGTCGCGCGCATAGATATCGAGGTCGCGGGCTTCCGCATGGGCGATGATCGTTGCGTCGAAGTTCGAGTTCTTGAAGACCTGATCCAGCCATTGTGCGAACTCGATCGGAACAAGGTTCACCTTGATGCCGACTTCGGCAAGCATCGCCGCAATGATCTCGCCGCCGCGGCGGGCATAGGCCGGCGGCGGCAGCATGATGGTGATTTCGAGGTTCTGAACGCCTGCTTCCTGCAGCAGCTGCTGCGCCTTGCCGGGGTCATAGGGGTAGGTCTCGTTCAGATCGACATAACCGGGCTCGACCGGCGAATAATGCGAGCCGATGGTCGTGCCGAAGCCCGAGTAAGTGCCTTCGACCAGCGCCTTGCGGTCGATCGCATGGGCAAGCGCCTGACGGACGCGCACGTCGTCGAAGGGCTTCTTCGCATTGTTGAGCGCGAGAACCACCTTGCCCGAGGTGCTGCCGACCTCGACCTGAAGGTTCGGATCACTCTGGAACTGGCTCACCAGTTCTGCGGCCTGAAACATCGGGAAAGCATCGACGTCGCCGGCAAGAACGGCGGCGGCTGCAGCCGACGGGTCACTGATGAACTTGAAGGTGACTTCGCTGAGCTTGGCCGGCTCGCCCCAATAGTCGGCGTTCTTTTCAAGCACCACCTTGTCGCCCTTTGCCCATTCCTTGAACTTGAACGGGCCGGTGCCGACCGGCTTGGTCTTGTTGTCGGCGGCCGACGACGGCGCGATCATGACCGCGTCGCCCCAGGCCATGTTGAAGAGAAAGTTGGAGGCCGGGCGCTTCAGCGTCACGACCGCGGTTGCCGGATCCGGGCATTCGGTCTTTTCGATCGGCTCGAACAGGCCCTTCTGGGCATTGGTGGAATCCGCCGAGACGGCGCGCTCATAGGAGAATTTCACCACCGAGCAGTCGAAAGCGGTGCCGTCATGAAACTTGACGCCCTGGCGGAGCTTGAAGCTGTAGGTCTTCTGGTCGTCGGAGACCGTCCAGCTCTCGGCGAGCAGCGGCTTCACCGTGCCGTCTTCGACCACGCGGACGAGGCCTTCGAAGAGGTTGCCGTAGGTGATGTAGCGGATCGGGGCTGCGGCGCCGGCGGTCGGGTCGAGGCCTGGCGGCTCGAGCACCTGGCCGACGGTGATCGTATCCTTGGCCATCGCCGGCGTCAGCGACGCAGCGATGAAGCACGAGGCAAGCGCCAGTTTCGTCAAGTTCATCATGGTTCCCCCGCTTTGCGGTTTCGTTGTTTATGGTCCCAGAAATCGGATCGAAATAATCAGATCGAGCGTCCGCCGTCGACGTCGAGCGCCACGCCGGTGATCATCGACGCCTGCGGCGAGGCGACGAAGAAGGCGGCCTCCGCAAGGTCTTCCGGCTTCAGCAGGCGTCCGAGCGGAATGGAATCGCGGAACTTCTTGCGGATCTCCTCGCTGTCTTCGCCCATGAAGGTGGTCAGCAGCGGCGTTTCGCCGGCGACCGGGTTGAGCGCGACGACGCGGATGTTGAAGGGCGCAAGCTCGATCGCAAGCGCCTTGGTGGCAGAAACCACCCAGCCCTTGGTTGCGTTGTACCAGGCAAGGTTCGGCCGCGGCCGGTTGGCGCCGGTCGAAGCGATGTTGATGATAACGCCCGCCGTGTTTTCCTTCATGTGCGGCAGCAGCGCCCGCGTCATCAGGTAGACGCCGCGCACATTGACGCCGAGGATGCGGTCGAATTCGTCGGGCTCGACCAGTTCGGCATTCTGCGGCTTGTGGCCGATGCCGGCATTGTTGATCAGGATATCGACGCGCCCGAACTGGTTGAGACCCGCCGCAACGGCCGCGTTAACGTCGGCTTCCTTGGCGATATCGGCAACCACGGCGATAGCATTGCTGCCGAGTTGCTTGGCGACGCGCTCTGCGCCGGCGGCATCGCGATCGACGACGATGACCTTGGCGCCGCCTTCGACGAAGCGCTTGGCTATGCCTTCGCCGAAACCGGAGCCTGCGCCGGTGATGAGAGCGACTTTACCTTCTAGTGACACGTGTAGTTCCTCCCGAGGAGACTTAGATCATGGGTTAGAGCGGGATGCGGGCGGAAAACCGCGCGCACTTTTCCTCATCCCGCTCTAGCCGTGGTAGACAGAAATGGTTTTCATGCTGGCAAAGCCGTAGAGGGCCTCGAAACCCTTCTCGCGGCCATGGCCCGATTTCTTGACGCCGCCGAAGGGCAGCTCGACGCCGCCGCCGGCGCCGTAATTGTTGATGAAGACCTGGCCGGCATGCACGGCGCGCGCCATGCGCAACTGCCGGCCGCCGTCATTGGTCCAGACGCCGCAGACGAGGCCATAGTCGGTGCCGTTGGCAAGCCGAACAGCCTCCTCTTCGCCGTCAAAGGGCATAATCACCTGAACCGGGCCGAAGATCTCTTCCTGCACCGTGCGGTGTGCGTGCGGCACGTCACGCAGCAACGTCGGCGCGACATAGGCGCCCTCGGCCGGCGCGTCGGCGACGATCTCGCCCTGCGCTGCGACCTTCAGGCCATCCTCGGCGGCGTCGGCAAGGAAGCCCTCGACGATCGCCTTCTGCCGCTGCGAGACGACCGGGCCGACCGAGAGATCGCTACCAGCAGGACCGACCTTCAGGGCGCGGTACCGTTCGCTCATCCGCGCGACCACTTCTTCGTAGACGGCACGCTCGACCAGAATGCGCGACGAGGCCGAGCAGGTCTGACCGGCATTTTGGATGCCGGCATTGACGAGGAAGGGGACCGCGCGGTCGAGATCCGCGTCGGCAAAGACTATCTGCGCCGACTTGCCGCCGAGTTCCAGCGTCACCGGCACGGCGTTCTTCGCCGCGGCCGCCTGCACCATTTCGCCAGTACGGACCGAACCGGTGAACGAGATGTGGTTGACGTCCGGGTGTTCGGAAAGGGCAGCGCCCGCCTCCGAGCCGAAGCCGGTGACGATGTTGAGCGCACCCGACGACAGGCCCTCTTCTTCGGCGATGCGGGCAAATTCGAGGATGGTGAGGCAAGCCTCTTCGGCCGGCTTGACCACGGCGGCATTGCCCATGGCAAGGGCTGCGCCCAGGCTGCGTCCGAGGATCTGCATCGGGTAGTTCCAGGGGATGATATGGCCCGTGACGCCGTGTGGCTCATAGACGGTCAGCACGGTGAAGCCGTTCTGATAGGGAATGGTGTCGCCATGTACCTTGTCTGCAGCACCGCCATAGAATTCGAGATAGCGGGCGAGCGCCACGACATCGGCGCGCGCCTGGGTCAGCGGCTTGCCGACATCGCGTGCTTCGAGCTCCGTCAGAAGGTCGATGTTGCGCAGCACACCGGCCGAAATCCGGGTCAGCACCCGGCCGCGCTCGGTCGGGGTCATGCGCCCCCAGTCGCCGGAGAGCGCTGCGCGTGCCGAACGCACGGCGAGATCGATATCGTCCGGGGTGCCCCGGGCGATGCGTGCGAATTCCTGGCCGTTGGAAGGATCCCTGACGGCGATGAACTCGCCGCCCGTTGCGTCCTGCCACTTGTTCGCGATGAAATTGCCGTAGGTCTTCACAGTCATGCCTCTTTGTCAGTCCCGCGCTCTTCAAGCAGCGCCTTCAATCTCATGGCCGTCGCGTTGATGTGGGCGCGGGCCAGTTTCTCGGATTCATCAAGGTTCCGTGCGGCGATCGCCGCGACGATCAGCCCGTGTTCGGCGACCGCGGTGCTCGCCCTCTCGCTCGAAAGCGAAAAGGCCGGGGCAAAGACCTGCGAGGTCATGCGGAGCAGCGGTCCGAGCGGTGCCAGCGACGCATTGCGCGAGGCGGCAACGATCGCCTCGTGAAAGACGACGTTGGACTGTGTGTAGGCGCCGGGGTCCCAGTTCTCTACGATCTTGCGCTGGCGCTCCACCTGCTTTGTCAGATCCTTGATTTCGGCCGTGGTTGCGCGTTCGGCGGCGTTGCGGGCCGCCACGCCATCCATCGCCTCGCGCACCGCGTAGGCGTCAAGCAGTTTCGGCAGGTCGGCGGTTGCGACCCGGACACCGCTGCCCGGCTTGTTGACGACCAGCCCGTCGCGCTCGAGCACGCGCAGCGCCTCGCGCAGCGGCGTGCGGCTGATGCCGAACTCGGCGGCGATCTTCTCTTGGCGGAGCGTCGCGCCGGGGGCGTAGACGCCTGCATAGATGCGTTCGCGAAGCGCCTGTGCCACTTCATCGAGCAGTCGCGATTGGCTTCGCCATTCAAAGGATTGGTTCATCGATCCCTCCCAAGATCGAGGCAAATTGTATCCAGGATACAGGCCGTGTCAATCCGGTGATGACACCTAAGTCCCAGGGATTGTCAGCAAGTGATGGCGACGCCGTCGGCTTCGGCAATCCCGACTTGCGCCGCCGCGTTGACGCGCCGCTCGCCGCGGCTTCTATTAGGAACAGCTATGGTGGGAGGCTGGCCGTGCAGATGCTTGATTGGATTGCGATTATCCTGTTCCTCGTGACCTGGGCGGGACTGGAGCCGATGATGGCGCTTGGTTGGCCGCGCCGGACTGACAGCCTGATGCTGGACATGGTGCGGGTCCGGCAGGCCTGGATGCGCGAGGTGCTGACGCGGGACACCAACTTCATCGGTGACGCCGCCATTCTCGGTCACACGATCAATTCGGCCTCGTTCTTCGGTTCGGCCAATCTCATCGTCATCGTCGCCATGAGCAGTGCGCTTTTCATCCAGCCGACGATTGGCCTTCAGTCGGGCATCATCGCGATGTTCGCGCCGATCGAGCCGTTGTGGCTGTTTCAATGCAAGGTGCTGCTCGTCATGGCGACCTTGCTGCGCGGGCTGTCGGAATTCATCTGGGCGGTCCGGCAGATCAACTATTGCCTCGCAGCGATCGGCGCGAGCCCTTCGCGTGAAGAAGCCCGCGACATCGCCGCATGGGCCCACGCCCTGTCGCTGATGATCAATCCGGCCCTTCGATCCTTCAGCCAGGGTGTCCGCTCCTATTACTTCACCGTTGCCGCCGCGCTCTGGTTCCTGGGGCCGATCGCCTTTCTTATCGCCATCGTTGGCTCGGTCGCGCTTCTCGTCTGGAGACACAGCTGGTCGGATACGGCCAAGGGCGTGATGGAGGTGCGCAAGCTGCTCGACGAGAGCCATCCGGCGGCCGCCGCGGCAGAACCCTCAACAGCCGTCCGTTCTCCGGCGGCAAACAGCTGAGGGTTTTTGGCGTGACCGGTTGGAATCGGCCGGCGAGGTAACCACCTAGTATCCGTAACGCTCTGGAGGCGGTCGCCCATGTCAGACAAACCGATCAAGATCCCCGGTCCCGATCATCCGATCACCACCGAGAGAAACCGGGCCCGTGTCGTCGTCACCCTGGGCGGGCGCGTCATTGCCGACACCCGCGATGCGCTGGCTCTGCGCGAGGCAACTTATCCCGCGGTGCAGTACATTCCGCGTGAGGATGTCGACATGTCCTTGCTTGAGCGCACCGATCATTCGTCCCATTGTCCCTATAAGGGTGACGCCTCCTATTTCAGCATCCCCTTGGGCGGCGAGCGGTCGCGCAACGCCGTCTGGACCTATGAAAACCCGCACGCGGCGGTGGCCGCCATCAAGGACCGACTGGCCTTCTATCCGGACCGGGTGGATAAGATCGAAGAGATCCAGCCCTAGCATCCGCGCTCAAGTGAGGGCTACTGCGCTCGTTCGAACGCACGGTGCCCTGGCCGCGAGGTCACGCGTCGCGAATCCGAAACGTTTCGCGCACGGCCTTCAAGAATTCTGCCACTTTCGGCAGATCGCCGAGTTGCTGGTGGAAGAGATAGTAAAGATGGGTGGATGGCCCCGACCACTCGGGAAGAACCGGAACGAGCCGTCCGGCGGAGACGCCATCGGCGGCGAGCGCATCGCTCAGCATGCCGATGCCGAGGCCCTCGGCGATCAGCCGCTCGCTGATTGCCGGATCGTCGACGACGATCGACGGCGGGCGCTCGAGCGTAAACTGGCTGGTGCCGTCCGAGAGCACCCAATGGGCAAGGTCCCGCCGCATGCGCGTCCGGTAGGCGATAAGCGCCACATGCATCAGGTCTTCCGGAGACGCGAGCGCCAATCCCGCGCAATAGGCGGGAGCGGCATAGAGGCGCGGCGCGATCGTTCCGATCTTTCGGTAGATCATCTCGCTGTCGATCGGCTGCCCCATCCTTAAGGCCACATCGACGCCTTCGCCGATCATATCGACATTTTGGTGGGTGGTCTGCACGTCGACCTGGACCTCGGGACAAAGCTCCGCATAGCGCTTCAGGATCGGTGGCAGGAAGGTGCGGGCAAAGGCGACGGATGTCGCGACCCGCAGGCGCCCGCGCGCCGTACCGTCGGCGGGTTGGAAGCCGGCGATGCCGCGGTCGATGAGTTCGACGGCGCCCCCGACCGATTCCAACAGGTGCTTTCCGGCCTCGGTCAAGGAGACCCGGCGGGTGGAGCGCAGCAATAGGGCGACGCCAAGCGCTGCCTCAAGCTCGCCCAGGCGCCGGCTGACCGTGCTCGGTGGCAGGTGCAGGCGAAGCGCAGCTGAGGAAAAGCTCTCTGAGCGGGCGACCTCAAGGAAAATCCTGAGGCTGTTGAGATCGGCAGATTGGGGGGATTTCATGCGTTTCCGGAACAATTACTTCCACGATCGCAGGATAATCGACCGCCGGTTGAATTGATAGCGTCTCGGCATCCAATCGAAGGAGCCGATCATGACCACCCGCAGACAAGCTTTGGGCCTTCTTGCCGCCACGGCCCTGTTGCCGCTCGCGCCGCGGTTCGCCTTTTCCGCCGCGCCATTCTCGACCGTCGCCAATGCCGGTTACTATCGCTTCCGCTTCGGAAAGTTCGAAGTCACCGCCTTGTCGGACGGCACCTTGGCGTTGCCGATGACAAAGATCTATCAGAACGAACCGGAAGGCGAGCTGCAGCGCAGGCTAGACGAACACTTCCTCGGCAAGGAGCCGCATCTGTCGATCAACGCCTATCTCGTCAACGATGGCGAACGGCTGGTGCTGATCGATGCCGGGTCGGGGAGCCTGCTCGGCACTGCCGCCGGCAAGCTCTTGAGGCATCTCACGGCCTCCGGCTATCGCGCCGACCAGGTCGACGCGGTGATCCTGACCCATGTGCACGCCGACCACTCGGGCGGCCTCACCATCGACGGCAAAGCACAGTTTCCGAATGCCGAGATCCATCTCGCCGAGCGCGAATACCGCTACTGGATCGAGCGGGAGGGCGTGACGGCGCTGACCGAGGCGCAGAAGACCGACTTTCAGCGAGCGCACGATGCCCTGGCCCCCTATATCGACGCCGGAAAAGTGAAGCGTTTCGCCGACGACGCGGACGTCTTACCGAACCTCGGTTCGACCTTGCGCGCCGGGCACACGCCCGGGCATTCCGCGATCGTGCTGAAAGCGGATGACGGCCAGCGCCTCGTCTTCTGGGGGGACGTCATTCACGGGGATTACATCCAGTTCGACACGCCTGACGTCTTCGTCAGCTTCGACGTCGACGGCACCGCGGCGGCAGCGACGCGTGCCGTGGCGCTGGCGGATGCGGCCGATGGGCGATACCTCGTCGCCGGTGCGCATCTGCCATTCCCCGGTGTTGGCCATGTGGCACGCGACGAAACGCTCTATCGCTTCGTCCCCTGGAACTACGTCGAGTAGCGGGTGGCAGCTTAGGCCTTGTCTAGGAGATGACGTTGCGGACGAAGGTCACGACGTCGTCGCCTTCGTTGAGATAGGCATAGGCCTCCGCCGAGCTGTAGACGGTGCACCAACCTCGCCATTCTCTCGGACTGAGTGGATGCTTAGCCGTTGATCTCCTGGATCAAGCCGCAGTCGGGCACGATGGCGCTTCTGAAATACGACCTGTCGATGACTTCAGAGGCGTTCTGCCTGCAACTGCTACAGCGAACCGGCGTGATGTCTACGCCGGGCAGCGCCATGGACATGGAAGGCTATCTCAGGATCGGCTACGCCAACAATGAAGGCATTCTACGCGAAGGCTTGAGACGCGTCTCCGCGTTCCTGCGAGAGAAAAGGGTCGCCGCCGCGTGACGTTGGCGGCGCAATCTCCTCAGGGCGCGATGTCCAGTTCCGGATAGCGACGGAAGATACCGTCCTCATTAAAGGCCAGGCGTCGCGGGGAAGCGAGATAGACGGTAATGTTAGGCCGGCTTTTCACCGAAGCATGCAGCCTTATCAGGTTGGGGTGCCGCCCCTCGTAGTGCCGCATCGCTTTCGGGAAGGCATAACGCAGCCCTTCGATCACCTGGAACAGCGACAGGTCGACGTAGGTGACGCCGCCACCCACCGCGTGGCTGCCGCCATCGGGGTTTTGTGCAAGCACCCGCTCAAAATAACCGAGAAACTTCGGGATGCGGTTGGTGACGAATTCGGTCGCGCGGCCTTTGGCCTCTTGCTTCTGGTCTTCGTAATATTTTGAAGTCGCAATCGGATGGTGCGTGTCGTGCACCTCGGCGACGAAATCGGTGATCGTCAGTTGCAGGCCGTTGGCAAACCAGCGCAGTGCCTCGTCCTTGGGTGCAAGGCCGAGCTTGGGGCCGAGGTAGAAGAGGATGTTGGCCACATGCGAGATGGTCCGGTCGCCCGCCCTGAGGAAGGGCGGGGCAAAGGGAATGTGCGCCTCGGTCGTGCTCTCCATCAGCCTCATCATTTCGCCGGTGCCGCGGCCCGGTTCACGGGTGACATCGACATAATCGGCGCCGGCATCTTCGAGCGCCAGCCGCACAAACTCGCCGCGGCCCTGAATGCCGTCCCAATAATACACTTCATAGGTCATGGAAGCCCCGATCCGGTTCGATGTCCCGATGGATATAGGTGACGTTGCGACCTGGGCGAGCCCAACTTGAGCCGATGCTCTGTCGAGCGAGCGCTCTCTCGTGCTAAAGCGCTTTGAATACGTGTCGATGCCGAGGATAGGTCTCCGTGAGCAAACCGAACTACCGCGACATCGCTAAGCTCGCAGGCGTCGGGACCGCGACGGTCGAGCGGGTCTTGAACGGCCGCGGTGGTGTTCGCCCGGACCTCGTCGAGAAAGTGGTCGTTGCGGCGCGCGCGCTCGCCTATCCGCGAACCCTTCCCGAGGCCCATCGCGGGCTTTTGCGCATCGACGTGCTGATGGTGCGTCCGGAGACAACCTTCTATCGCCGCCTGTCCCAGGCCTTCCAGCGGATTGCCGAGACGCTGGATCCGCTCGTCGTGGTGCATCGCAGCTTTACCGAGGAAATGAAGCCGGAGGAGATCGCCAGGCGCATCCTCTCGACCGAGGTTACCCGCGCCGGATTGATCCTGGCCGTGCCCAACCATCCGCTGATCAGCGCCGCCGTCGAAGCCGTGATCGCGCGCGGCGTGCCGGTGGTCCATGTCGTGACCAGGGCCTCGCATGACCTGGGCGAGTTCGTCGGCATCGACAATCACGCGGCCGGACGAACGGCGGCACTCTTCATCGCGCGCATGGCGCGCCAGGCGGGCCCTGTCGTCGCCCTCTGCCATCCGATCTATCAGGTCCATCGCGACCGCCTCAGCGGCTTTTCGGACTATTTTGCGGCGCATCCGGGCGAGCGCCGGTTCGAGTGGCTGGGCTTTACCCGTGATGAAGAGCACTACGGCGCCGAGGCGTTACGATGGGCGCTCGACATGTATCCGGATATGGCCGGGCTCTATAATGCCGGCGGCGCGAATGCGGCCCTGATCGACGTGCTTCGCCGACACAAGCGCGGCACCGAAATCTTCTTCGTCGGCCATGAGTTGACCGACTACACCCGTAAGGCGCTTAGCGACGGCGTCATGGATGTGGTGCTCGACCAGGCGCCGGAGGCGCAGGCCCGTCGCTCGCTTGACCTGATGCTGCGCCGGATCGGGCTTTCCGAGATGGAGCCGGACACCGCCCCCATTCGCTTCATTACCATCACAGCCGAAAGTCTTTGATCTGATTTGATCAAACAAGCTTTCGCCGTTCCGACCACCTCCTGCTAGATTTTTATCAAGAAGGAGGCGTTCCGACGAACCCGGACAGCCACCTCCTTCGAAGGATTTGGGGCGGAGCGCACGCGGTCCGCCGGGAGGAGAGCGCCATGGATGATCTGAAATATGGAACCCGCAACAAGCGCGGCGACTGGGCGCCGAACGAGCCGATCGAAACGGCGCCGCTGTTTGCCTTCCCGCCAAAACTGCTGGCGCTCGTCAAGTGGCTGCCGCATTACTTCTTTCCTTGGAATGCGATCTTCGCGGCGTCGGCCGTCGCCTATTGGGCCTGGGTGATCCCGCCGGTCGAGACGATGCAGAGCTTGAGCGTCGGCTGGATCGCCTGGCTCTATGCGGTCAACGCCGTCTGCGTTTTCCTGTTCTACGGCGCTTTCGAGATGCACCTCTATGTGCTGAAGCGCCAGGAAAACCGCTTCAAGTACAATGGTAAGTTCCCGGCCGAGCAGAAGAGCAAGGCCTTCTGGTTCGAGAGCCAGAACCTCGACAACATCCTGCGCACGTTCCTTTCAGGCGTGACGATCTGGACCGCCGTCGAGGTCGGTATGCTCTTTGCCTATGCCAATGGCTATGCGCCGTGGCTGACCTTTGCGGACAATCCCTGGACGCTCGCACTGGTCGCGCTTGTCGTGCCCGTCATCCACGAGTTCCACTTCTTCTGCATCCACCGGCTCATTCACACGCCGTTGCTCTACAAGTGGGTCCACTCGGTCCACCACAATTCGGTGAACCCGTCGCCGTGGTCGTCGCTGTCGATGCATCCCGTGGAGCACCTGCTTTACTTCGGCACCGCCTTCTATCACCTGATCCTGCCGTCCAACCCGATCCTGATGCTTTACCAGCTGCATTATGCGGGCTTCGGCGCCATTCCCGGCCATGTCGGCTTCGACAAGGTCGAGGTCGGTGAAGAGACGCTCGTCGATAGCCACGCCTATGCGCATTACCTGCACCACAAGTATTTCGAGGTGAATTACGGCGATGCCCTGATCCCGCTCGATCGCTGGTTCGGCACCTGGCACGACGGCTCCAAGGAGGGCGAGGCGCGGATGCAGGAGCGCTACCGCAAGCGCAAGGAAAAACTCGCTAGCCGCAAGGCACGCAACACCATCGGGGAGGCAGCAGAATGAGCAACGTGATCACCTGGGTCCCAGCCTGCAAGCTGGACGATATCGAACAGGAAGGAGCGATCCGCTTCGACCATGGCGGCCGAACCTACGCCGTCTACCGCGGTCCCGACGACAGCGTCTATTGCACCGCGGGGCTCTGCACCCACGAGGCCGTTCACCTCGCCGATGGCCTCGTCATGGACTACGAGGTGGAATGTCCCAAGCATTCCGGCGCCTTCGACTATCGCACCGGTGAAGCCATCAGGCTTCCGGCCTGCGAAAATCTCAAGACCTATCCCGCCGAAATCGTCGACGGCGAGGTTCGTGTGGCGCTCGGCTAAGGCCACCACACAAGGATTGACCAGGTCCGTCGGGCCTCCGGAACGCGATCGGGTGATCCGGCACCCTCGGGAGGAAATCATGAGATCCATGTACCTGGCGGCAGCGCTTGCCGCCTTGATGGGAAGTGCTGCCTCGGCGGAGACGATCGGCGTCTCGATGCAGAGCTTCGACAACAACTTCCAGACGCTGCTGCGTGAGGGCATCAACGCTCGTGCCTCGGAAGTGAACGGCACCTCCGTCCAGATCGAGGACGCCCAGACCGACATCTCCAAGCAGCTGAACCAGGTGAACAACTTCATCGCGGCCGGCGTCGACGCCATCATCATGACGCTGACGGATACTTCGGCCGCCCCCGGCATCAGCGAAGCCGCTCAGAAGGCCGGTATTCCGCTCGTCTATCTCAATCTCGAGCCGGAGAACCTCGGCAAGCTGCCGGAAAAGCAGGCCTATGTCGGCTCGAAGGAAACGGACTCTGGCAGGTTGGGCGCTGAAGCTGCCTGTTCGCTGCTCAAGGAAAAGGGCAAGGCCAGTGATGCGCAGGTCTATATCCTGATGGGTGACCTCGCCCACCAGGCCTCGCGCGACCGCACCTCGGCGTTCAAGGAAACGCTCGCTGCCGGCGAATGCAAGGGTGCGACGATTGCCGACGAGCAGTCGGCCGCCTGGACGCGCACCAACGCGATGGATCTCACCACCAATTGGATCACCGCCGGACAGCCGATCGATGTGGTCTTTGCCAACAACGACGAAATGGCGATCGGCGCCATCCAGGCGCTGAAGGCCGCCGGTGTATCGATGGACGACGTGATCGTCGTTGGCATCGACGCGACCCAGGACGGGCTGGCAGCCATGGCCGCAGGCGACCTCGACGCAACCGTATTCCAGAACGCCAAGGGGCAATCGGCTAGCGCCGTCGACACGGCCGTCTCGCTGGTGCGCGGTGAAAGCGTCGAAAAGAACGTCTGGGTTCCTTTCGAGCTCGTTACGCCTGAGAATATGGCCGATTACGCGGCGCGCAACTGATCCTCCAACTGCATGTTTCCTTTAATCGTCGCCGATTGAAGGACGGAAACATGCAGGAATTCAAAGTTCTACAGCGACCCTTGCGCGTCTGATCGGATACGCGGCGCTGTGGGCCGGCGCATTTCTCCTGCCTGCGCCGGCCACCTTTTTGAACGGACTGACAAATCTGCGCGCGGTTTTGCGACCGCACCGCAGGTCAACGCATGATTTACGGAGCAAGCCATGGATCGCATCGTCATCATCGGAGCCGGGGAATCCGGCGCCCGCGCGGCCTTTGCCCTGCGTGAAACGGGCTTTGCCGGCACGGTCACGCTCATCGGCACGGAACCACACCTTCCCTATGAGCGGCCGCCGCTGTCGAAGCCGCTCGATGGCGCGGTACAGATGAAACCGATCTGCGGTGCTGAGGCGCTGGAGACCGCCGGTATCGACTATCGGCAAGGTGTTTCTGCATCCCGACTGGAGGCCGATGACCGCTCCGTCACCTTGAGCGATGGCCGGACGCTCACCTATGACAAGCTTCTGCTCGCCACCGGCGCCCGTCCCAGACGGCTGACGTGCCCCGGGGCCGAGCGCGCGCTCGATTTCCGCACCTACGGCGATGCGGCGGCGATTTTCGCTCGTGCCGAAGCCGGCAGACAAGTTGCGATCATCGGCGGTGGGCTGATCGGCATGGAGCTTGCGGCGGTGCTGCGCGGCAAGGGCATCACCGTCAGCGTTGTCGAAATGGCGCCGAAGCCGCTCGGTCGCGCGGTGCCGCCGCGCTTTGCCGCGAAGCTTCATGCCCGGCATCAGGACGAAGGCGTCACCTTCCATCTGGGGCGGGGGATCGCTGAAATCATCGATGATGCGGTTCTTCTTTCCGATGGCACCGCGGTGCCGGCCGATATCGCCGTCGCCGCCATCGGCGTCCAGCCGGATACAGCACTCGCGGAGGCGGCAGGGCTGGCCGTCGGCAACGGCATCCTGACCGACCTCTATCTGCGGACTAGCGACCCGAACATCTATGCATCAGGCGATTGCGCTGCGGTGGCCCAACCCGGCGGTGGGCATATCCGCTTCGAAAGCTGGCGCAATGCGCGCGCCCAGGCGGAGGTCGCAGCCCGCAACATGGCCGGCGGCAAGGACGTTTTCGCGGCGATCCCGTGGTTCTGGACTGATCAATATGACCTCGGCCTGCAGGTGGCAGGCCTGCCGCATCCGGACCATCAAGGCGTGACACGCCAGCTCGATGGTGGCGAACTCGAATTCTACCTCGATGGCGGGCGTCTCGTCGCCGCCGCGGGCCTCGGTCTTGGCAATGGTCTCGCCAAGGATATCAAGCTCTCGGAAATGCTGATTGCTGCCGGCGTCAGTCCCGATCCGGGAGCGCTCGCCGACGCCAGCGTGAACCTCAAGGCGCTGCTCAAAAGTGCCAGGGCCGCCTGATGCAGAAGCTGCTTGTCTTTCAATCGCTCTGGGCGATGGAGCGCCGGCATGCGGACGGGTTTGAGCGCAGTCTTGAAGAGAACATCGCAATGATCGTCGAGGCCGGGTTCGACGGTATCAGCGCGCACTATACCAATCGGCGCGATGTCGAGCACCTCAACGCCGTGATCCGTGGCACCGGCCTGAAGATCGAGGGCGTCTGCTTTCCAAGAAGCGTTGAGGATCTGCGCCTGACGCTGGACCTCGCCTCGGAGTTCCCGGTGAGCCATATCGATCTGCAGGCCGATATTCGCCCGCGTCGGGTCGAAGATTGCCTGCCGCTGCTCGACGGCTGGACACGGCTTGCCGAGGAGATGGGTATACCCGTCTATATCGAAACCCACCGCCACCGGATCACCAACGACCTGCTCTTCACGCTCGACCTGCTCGACCGGCGGCCCGATCTGCCGCTCTTGGCTGATCTCTCGCACTATCTCGTTGGCCGAGAGTTCGCCTTCCCGGTCGAAGACGAGAGCCACGCGCAGATCCAACACATCCTGCGCAATGCCGGCGCCTTCCACGGCCGTATCGGCTCCTGCCAGCAGATCCAGATCGAGCTTTCCTTTCCTCACCATCTGCCCTGGGTCGCTCTCTTCCGCGAGTGGTGGGACTACGGCTTCCGGCACTGGCGCTCCCGCGTTGCCAAAGATGCCGAGCTGGTCATGACCTGCGAACTCGGCCCAAGGCCCTATGCCATCACTGACAGGGACGGTAACGATACGACTGACCGCTGGGCCGAGGCGCTTCTGCTTCGCGAGCTGGTCCGCGAGATCTGGGCGGGAAGCTCCAATTCCCCGACGGGGGAAGCACGGAATCTGAGGACGCCTGAACTCGTCATTTAACGAAGGACGGCCGGAACGGCAGATTGTGCTCGAGACCGAGCCACGGCGGGTTTTCCGCATACATCTCCACGATCAGCGCCTTGATCAGCTCGATGTAGCGCGAATTGTCGCCGACCCGATGGTTGAGGATGACGGGCGAGGTCGCCCGCTCGCCCTCGATCATGCGATAGTGCAGATCGGAGCGGACCTGACGCGCCGAGGAGGGGACGATGCAAAGTCCGGCATCCGAGGCGACGAGGCCAAGCGCACTCTGGATCTCACGCACTTCATGCACCTCGGCCGGGCGCACATCCTGCGCGTGGAGCAGGCTCAACACGTGATCGGCATAGCTCGGGCGCGGTTCCTTCGGATAGACGATCAGTTTTTGCCCGGCAACCGCACTTAAGGGCAGGGGAGACGTGTCATCGGCAAACGGAGTGCCCTGCGGTATTGCCAAGGCGAGGCGCTCTTCCCGCATGAGGATGCCGGCGACATTGGGATCGTTGTGATGCAGCCGCCCGAAGCCGACATCGATCCGGCCTTCCTTCAGCGCCGCGATCTGCTGCACCGACACCATCTCCAACAGCCGAATGTCGAGCTCCGGCGCGTTCTGCCTGAGCTTGCGCACCAGCGTCGGAAGCCCGCCATAGAGCGTGGACGCGACGAAGCCGATCGACAGCACGCGGTTCTGGTTGAGGCCGACGCGGCGTGTTGCCTCCACCATCTGCTCCACCCGGCCGAGCACCTGCAGCGACTGTTCGTAAAACAAGCGTCCCGCTTCCGTCAGCCGCACCGGTCGGCTCTTGCGGATGATCAGTGGCACGCCCAGTTCTTCTTCAAGAAACTGGATCTGCCGGCTCAAGGGCGGCTGGGCGATGTGCAACTGCTCGGCAGCGCGGGTGAAGTTGCGCTCGCGGGCGACGGCGACGAAGTAGCGAAGCTGGCGCAGATCCAATGTTACAGCCTTTATTTTCCTATCACTGCGGTATGTTGCAGTGCAGCAAGCGCATGAATGCGCGTAATCTTTGCCGTACTATACCGTGAAGGTATCATAGATAACCTATTTGGTGTTGGACGTCACCCGCTGCGTGGGCGCACATTCAGGTCATGAACACGACCCTTGCACCCCTTGCTCCGACCGCAGCCCTCGCCCCCGTCGTCGAACGGGTCGAAACGATGCTGGTCGACCTGCCGACGATCCGGCCGCACAAGCTCTCGGTCGCGACCATGACCGGCCAGACATTGATGCTGGTGAAGGTTCATTGCAGCGACGGCAGGGTCGGCATCGGTGAGGGGACGACGATCGGTGGGCTCGCCTATGGCGGCGAGAGCCCGGAATCGATGAAGCTTGCCATCGATACCTATTTCGCGCCGCTCATGATCGGCGAAGACGCAACCCGCGTTCGGGCGCTGATGGCACGCATCGGCAAGGCGGTGAAGGAAAACCGCTTCGCCAAGTGTGCAATCGAAACGGCGCTGCTCGACGCCCATGGCAAGCGTTCGGGCCTGTCGGTCGGCGAATTGCTCGGCGGGGCGCTGCACAAGCGCCTGCCGGTCGCCTGGACGCTGGCGTCGGGTGATACGGCCAAGGATATCGCCGAGGCCGAGAAGATGCTCGAGCTACGCCGTCATCGGATCTTCAAGCTGAAGATCGGTGCCAGGCCGCTGAAGGACGATATCGCCCATGTGGCGACGATCAAGAAGGCGCTCGGCGACCGCGGCGCGGTGCGCGTCGACGTTAACATGGCCTGGAGCGAATTCGAGGCGGCCTATGGCATGGCGGCACTCGCTGATGCCGGATGTGAACTGGTCGAGCAGCCGGTCGCGTCGACCGCGGCGCTCGGGCGTTTGGTTCGTCGCTTCCCGGTGGCGCTAATGGCAGACGAGTCCCTCACCGGGCCAGAGTCCGCCTTCGAGATCGCCAAGACCAAGGGCGCCGACGTCTTCGCGGTCAAGATCGAACAGAGCGGTGGCCTGTTCAATGCGCAGCGCGTGGCGGTCATCGCCGATGCCGCGGGCATTGAACTCTACGGTGGCACGATGCTGGAAGGCGGTGTCGGCACAGTGGCGTCAGCCCACGTGTTTTCCACCTTCGCCAAGCTGCAATGGGGCACGGAGCTCTTCGGTCCGCTCCTTTTGACCGAGGAAATCCTGGCGACGCCGCTCGACTACAGCAACTTCGAGCTGACGGTGCCGGATGGTCCAGGGCTCGGCATCGAACTCGATGAAGACCGGCTGAAATTCTTTGCGCGCGATGGGCTGCGCAAGACGATCAGCGTTGCGAAGTAAGGATTGAACCATGCTGTTTCACGTCAGAATGGATGTTCGCATTCCCCACGATCTGCCTCCCGAGCAGGCGGCGGAGATCCTCGCCCGGGAAAAGGCCTATTCGCAACAGCTGCAGCAGAGCGGCAAGTGGCGCCATATCTGGCGGATCGCCGGTCAGTACGCGAACTACAGCGTCTTCGACGTGAAGGACAATGCCGAGCTGCACGAGATCCTCTTAGGTCTGCCGCTCTTCAAGTTCATGCAGATCGAGGTCGCGCCGCTGCTTCGGCACCCATCTTCGATCCGCGAGGACGATAGCTGAGAATTTGTGCGTGCCGCGGCCGGGAGGTTTGGCAGGCGGCTTGAGCTTCAAGACAATCCAAGTGGAGGAATTGAAATGAGCGTGAAGATTTTCGACAAGCCGGAGACACAAGCTTTCCTGAAGGTTCTGAGCGGCCTCGACAAGGACGGCGGCAACCCGCGCGTCAAACAGATCGTGCACCGGCTGATGTCCGACCTGTTCAAGGCGATCGACGATCTCGACATCACCCCGGACGAATACTGGACCGGCATTGCCTGGCTGAACGAGATCGGCGCTGCCGGCCAGGCCGGCCTGATCTCGCCCGGCCTCGGCCTCGATCACTTCCTCGATGAACGTCTCGACGCGATCGACGAAGCACTCGGCATCGAGAATCAGACGCCGCGCACCATCGAAGGTCCGCTCTATGTCGCCGGCGCGCCGGCCTCGGAAGGCTTCGCCCGCCTCGACGACGGCCGCGACACCAATGGCAAGACGCTGATCATGCACGGCATCGTCTACGACGCCGCCGGCCAGCCGCTGAAGGGCGCGACGGTCGAAGTCTGGCATTGCGATACCCGCGGTTTCTATTCGCATTTCGACCCGACCGGCCTCCAGGCGCCGTTCAACATGCGTCGCACGATCGTCACCGACGCTAAGGGCTGTTACAAGTTCCAGAGCATCGTGCCGCACGGCTACGGCGTGCCCCCGGGTAGCCCGACGGAGCAGCTGCTTTCCGCCCTTGGCCGTCACGGCCAGCGCCCGGCCCACATCCATTTCTTCATCAGCGCCGATGGGCACCGCAAGCTGACGACCCAGATCAACATCGCCGGCGACCCGCTGGTCAACGACGACTTCGCCTATGCGACGAGGGATGGCCTGGTGCCCGATGTGACCGAGCGCACCGACGAGGTCAGCATCAAGGCCAACAACCTCTCCGGCCCCTTCGCCGAGATCGCGTTCGACATCCATCTCACCTCGCTGGTGAACGGCGTCGACAACCAGATCAACGAGCAGCGCAAGCGCGCCGCCGCCTGATCACCTCTGCGACGGCCGACTGAGCCGCCGCCCCCTGACATCAGACATTGTTGCAATCGCTAGAGCCGAGCACGGATCAGCCGTTTGCGGGAGAAGAACCATGTCCGCAATTATCGACAAAGCCCAAGCCCTCGACGACCTGCTCGCCACCGCGGTCGAGGACGATCATGAGGCCGGCACGTTCCGCTGCCGCCGCGACATCTTCACCAACGAAGACCTCTTCGAGCTGGAGATGAAACATATCTTTGAGAGCAACTGGGTCTATCTCGCCCATGAGAGCCAGATCCCCGAAAACAACGACTATTACACCACCTATATCGGCCGGCAGCCGGTTGTCGTCACCCGCGACAAGACGGGCGAATTGCACGCCGTCATCAATGCCTGTGCACATCGCGGCGCCATGCTCTGCCGGCGCAAGCACGGCAACAAGGGCAGCTTCACCTGTCCCTTCCATGGCTGGACCTTCTCCAACACCGGCAAGCTCCTGAAGGTGAAGGACGAGAAGACGACGCAGTATCCGCCGCAGTTTGCCAAGGACGGTTCGCACGACCTGAAGCGCGTTGCCCGTTTCGAGAGCTATCGCGGCTTCCTGTTCGGCAGCCTCAATCCGGATGTCACCTCGCTTGAGGACTATCTCGGCGAAACGAAA
>JAESGS010000546.1_pt1 | contig 25034 bp, 28 predicted proteins | sample 9269761 | NCBI WGS metagenome assembly JAESGS01 (sample SAMN15741799, study PRJNA653493) | algae metagenome | isolation source: Cyanosarcina radialis HA8281-LM2 and co-occurring heterotrophs from damp... | place: USA: Makauwahi cave, Hawaii | collected 2011-01-06 | reverse complement strand
AGGACAAGACCGCAGGTGCAGCGGTGCATCCGCTCGGAGAGCGGCTTTTGCACGCGCTCGTCGCAGGACGAGCAGTCCTGCGAGCTGAAGGCGGGGTTTTCCTTCACCGTCGTCCCACCGGCTCTTTCAGCCTTGTAGGACGTGTACGAGACCAGCTTGGCCGGCGCCGCGTCGAGCAGCGCCCTGTTCAGTCCGGCCTTCTGCCGGACATTCGTTCCCGGATCATCGGCGGTCCCCCGCGCCGATCCGGTCATGTTCTTCACATTGAGCTTCTCCACCGCGATGAACGCGTAGTCCCGGGCGAGCGGCGCCGACACCTGGTGCAGGTAGGTCGACCGGGCGCTGGCGATGCGGCGCTGGATGCGCACCAGCCTCTCGCGCACCTTGGCCCGGCGCTTCGATCCGCGTTTGCAGCGGGCGAGCGCACGCTGAGTGATGCGCAGCTCACGCTCCCGCCGCGACCGCGGCCTGTGGTTCTGGATGTGCTGTCCGTCGCTCGTCGTGACCAGATGCTCGACGCCCACGTCGAGGCCGATGGCCGCATCGGGATTGGCATGGGTCTCCGCCACCGGAACATCGACCTGCATGGCGATGAACCAATGTCGCCCCGTTTTTGTGAACGTGCAGGACTTGATCGAAGCGCCGTCGGGGACGGAGCGATGGAGCCGTACTTTCAGGCCTGCCGCCAATCCTGCAAACAGTAGCTTCCCTGCCCTAAGCCGGATGCCGTGCCATTCGACGAAGCCGAAGCTGCGCCACCTGGATCTGGCCTTGAATCTTGGGAACCCCGGCTTGTCGCCGCGCTTGACGCGGGAGAAGAAGCCCTTGAAGGCTTCGTCGACGCGGGAGATTGACCACCGGGACATCGCCACTGGGACCGCGGCGTACGCTTCGTCGAAGGCCCGGATCTTCGTCAGCGACTTGTTCTGGTCGAGCTTGGTGATGGACAGGCCGTTCTTCCGCCACGCCTCGCATCGCTCCTGGAGCGCCGCGTTGTAGAGCTGCCGCTGCAGCTCGCACAGCCGATCGAGCGCGGCGTACTGCGCTTTCGTCGGGGCCAGCTTGTAGCGGAAGGTGAGGATCATGAGGCTCGAGGCGGATTTTGCATATTGATCAGACCATGAGCGAGTGCCGTTGTCAACAATACGGAGCCATGCGAATATAAACGATAATCCGAGTAGCCCATTTTACACGGATGTGGCAAGCGCTATCCGCAAGCCGCGACATTAGTCGATAAAGGATTGGTGTCAACCGGGACACCGCCCATGAAATTAATCGATGAATCCTTTATCAAAGGCCTTACGCGAAGTGTGGCGCTCTCCTATCTTCTATCTGGAACCATCCATACGGAGGACTCGAAATGGAACTTCTCATAATTCTCGGCATCGTTGGTGTGGTCGCGCTTGTTCTGGTCCTTGGCTACAACAAGCTGGTCAGGCTCCGCCAGTACTGCCGCCAGGCGTTCGCTGACATCGACGCCCAGCTCAAGCAGCGCGCCGATCTTCTCCCGAACCTGGTCGAGACCGTGAAGGGTTATGCCAGGCACGAACGCGAAACGCTGGACGCGGTGATCGCCGCGCGCAACGCAGCCAAGAACGCCTCGACGCCGGGCGAGGCTGCTGCAGCAGAGGGTCTCATGGGCGCGTCGCTCGGACGTATCTTTGCTCTTGCCGAATCCTACCCGGACCTTAAGGCCAACACGAACTTCGTTCAGCTTCAGCAGGAACTCTCGGACACCGAGAACAAGATCGCCGCCGCGCGCCGCTTCCTGAACTCGGCGGTCGCCGAATACAACGGCGCCACAGAGCAGTTCCCTGCCGTCCTCTATGCAAAAGCCTTCGGCTTCAAGGACGAGGAAATGTACGTCTTCCCGGAAGCCGAGCGCGCGCAGGCCGCCGTCGCCCCTACGGTCAGCTTCTAAGCGTCGAACGCAGCGGGAAACGCCCTTCATGAGCGCCACGGGTCTAAGGACACACATCTGGAGCAACAACAGCAAGTCGCTGCTCCTGCTTGCGGCATTCCCGCTGCAGGTCGGTTTGATAGTCTATGCCGGCCTCCTCGTGCAGCAGGCCCTCGGCTTCGGCCTCCAGCGCCCCAGAGGCATCACTGGCGAAAGCCTTTGGGACGTGCTGCAGCAGGACTTCATTGATGCGGCGATGCGGTTCCCGGCTTCGATCCCCTGGGTTCTCGTAGGCGTGGCCGTGTGGTTCCTCATCGCATGGCTGGCGAACGTCAAGCTCATCGGCCTCTCAACCGGGGCCGAGACCGTCAGCCGCAAGGATGAACCAGAGCTCTACAATCTCCTCGAAAACCTGTGCATTACGCGAGGGCTGCGGATGCCGCGCCTCCAGATCATCGAGACGGATGCGCTGAACGCCTATGCGTCGGGTGTCACTCGAAGCCAGTACACCATCGCGGTCACCCGCGGGCTGATGGAAACGCTTGACCGGGACGAGCTCGAGGCCGTGCTCGCCCACGAACTAGCCCACATCGAGCATGGCGATGTCCGGCTCGCCGTGGTCGCCGCGGTCTTCGTCGGCATCTTCTCTTTCATCATGAGCCTGGTCTTCAACCACATGGGCGACTTCGCCCGGATTGGCGCGATGAAGTCCTCAGGAGAACGCCGGGACGGCAAGACGATGCTGGCCGGCTTCATCCTCATCATCGTGGCGCTTCTCCTGATCGCGCTTGTCAGGGTCATCTCGATCCTCACCCAGATGGCCATCTCGCGCCGCCGCGAATTCATGGCGGACGCAGGTGCCGTCGTGATGACGAAGAACCCGGAGGCTATGATCTCGGCGCTGCAGAAGATCTCGGGTCATTCCGACATGCCGGACACGCCCGCCGAGGTGAAGGGAATGTACTTCGACAACGGCCCGGGCGTCTTCGGGAAGATCTTCTCGACGCACCCGCCCATCCCCGAGCGGATCGGAGCCGTTGCTCGCTTCGGCGGCGTGAGCAGGGGATCTCCCTGGGGCAGGCGCTAGTCATGGCGGCTATCGGCGACGCTGGTACGAGGGCTGCGGACACGGGACGGCTGCGCTCGCTTCTGGTCGGTTCCGCAGCGGCGTTGGTCGCCATGCAACCAGAACCGAACAGGAAACAGCGTCGGGCAGAAGCAGCACTGCGGCGCAGAGCACGCAGGCTCGCTGGCAGGGGAGACGCCGCATCCGGTTCCTGATCTTGGGTTTCGAGCATGAATCTTCCCATCACCGCAGGGATGGACTCCGAAGCCGTTCGAAGCGGTCTTCCCTATCGCGGTGAGGCGCGCGGAGCTGTTTCCGCCGACATCACCGCACTTGCGTAATGTTCGCCGAGATCTGCGACGACCTCCGACAGTTCCGGCGGCAATTCCCTGACATCGTTTCGATCCAGATAGCGCTCCCAATCGGCCTGATGGCTATCGGCGAACTCGGGGAGCAGTCCTTCTGGCATGCCGTCGGCGAGTTCCGTTGCGCGTATCCGGAAGGTGTGCGCGCAGGCTTGCCTGACGGTTTCCGGATCGATGTCCTTCCCACGGAGTATCCACAGATCGCGATAGTCCTTCATGCGCGTGTTGCTCATGCCCCTGACGACGATCGAGTGCAGCTTTTCGGCGATGTTGTAGGCCCAGGGCTGCGCCTTCATGGTGACCGTCTGGTCGCCGTCGAACATCGGCACGATGTGGAGATCGCGCAGCCCCACCGGAGGCTCGCCTCCGATGCCGATGTCGAGATAGAGCGGGGCCTGGCTCTTGCCGACATGGCTCCGCAGATGCACACGCAGCCCGTCGCTCTGGTGATGGTCGTGCTCGAGAACGCTGGTCTTGGCGACCTCGAAGCGGCAGCCGTCATCGATCTCCATGGCGCAGGCGGCGTGGAAAAGCGTGAGGATCTCGTCATGGCTGATGGACAGGTCGCCATAGGAGTGCATGTCGATATCGGCTGTCGGCCGCCGGAGATCGGCCATCGACGTGTCCCAGTGGTACATGACCCCTCCCTTGAGGGACAGCGCCTGGCGCGCGTCCAGAAGTCCGACGCGGACGGTGAAGCGTTCCTGCGCGTAGCGCTGCAGCATCTGAACCGTTGGGATGCCCGAGTTCCTTGCCCTCTGGAGGAGGCTGTCGCTTCTGCGCTGTCCGATATCCGCTGTCATGGCCCGTCTTGTGTTGCAAGTCTGATGCCAAAGCATCACCCGGCGACGTGCATGAGAGAACGCTGCCGGGTGGTGTCAGAGATACGGTTCGATGACGCGGCTCACTCCGGAACGAGCCGCCAGTTCGCGGATGCGCTCGACATCCGGACGCTGGCCACCCGAAGCGAACGCTCCAGCCCATGCCTCCTTGAACTCGTCTTCCACGATATCGCCCGCCGCCTGAAACACTGCGAGGTCGACCAGCGTGCGTTCGATGGAGGCGATCCGGTACGGTCGCCCCTCCTGGTCGACGCGGCATTCAACCCCGGTGATCAGGTCGATCGGTTCCGTCGGATGCCATTCGAGCGACAGGCCGTTCCATTCCTTCGGAGCCGGACGGCGTTCGGGCTGGCGAAGCTGGCGATGGAACCACAGGTTCTCGGATGTCCAACCGCGCAGGATCGCCGATGTCCGGCCAGTGATGACGGCATGCTCGAACTTGGCCAGAAGAACGGCAATGTCCGCCTGCGCAGCCATGGAGTCCAGAAGATCGGCGTCGGCACCAATGGTCGTCCTCGAGCCATCGGCATAGGCCATCGCCTTTCTGGCGACCGCATCCTTGACCGCAGTCTGCCCATGACGGTTTCGGATGACCGTCAGTTCGCTTACGCCGAGGATTTCCGAGGCCTGCTTCGCCGACAGACCGCACCGGGACATCCAGTCCCCGAACTCCACTTCAGTCCAAAGCTTCTTCTGCACGGCATCTTCTCCTGGCGCACTTCATCTCCACTGGGTATCATAAATATGTTACCCAGTCAATGAAGGACTCACGTCACAAATCCGATCCCTGGTGTGCATCCTATGAGCCTGCATTCGCGGGCGTTCGCGTTGTTGGAAGGTTCCGATGAGTCTTGAAAAGCTTTGCAAGCACCCCTGGGTCGAGATCATCGACGACGAGCGCGGGATCGGCAATGGCGTGATTCTCACGCTGAAGAAGGGCTGGACCTTCGATCCAGCATTCGACAACCGCGTGCCCGGAGAGGACACGATCAGGACTCAGTACGGATGGCATCGCCGTTCGATGACTGATTCTTGGTCTTTGAGCGGGCATTGAGGATTCGTGTCTCAATCTAGCATGGCAGGTTAACCACTCCGACAAACTCCCTTGCTTTAGATGATTGCAATCAAACATAAGTTGCAGTACGTTCCGCAGCACTTTCTGGGGACGCATCTTGAATTCATTCGCAACTTTCCTCGCAGCGGCAGTCATCCTATCGACTGCTCCTCCTTCTTTCAGCGCGCAGCCAGCATCCCGAGGTTTTGTGAATGTTGTCGACGGCGACACGGTCGACGTCGGTGATGTCCGCTATCGCCTTCATGGAATCGACGCTCCCGAGGCCGGTCAGTCCTGCGCTGGATCGGACGGGCGCGAATGGAGCTGTGGCAAGGAGGCCATCAGGCTGCTGGAATCCCTCGTCTCGGGGAAGTCAGTCCAGTGCGACAACCGCGGTGCCGACAACTACGGCCGGATTGTCGGCGTGTGCTTTGCCGACGGCGCCGAAATCAATGCCGCGATGGTCGAAGCCGGGATGGCATGGGCATTCCGGAAGTACTCGACGGACTACGTCGGAGCCGAGGAAAAGGCAAAGGCGAAGCGCGCAGGTATTTGGCAGGCTCCGACGGAAGCTGCATGGGACTACAGGGCCCATCGCTGGGACGCATCCCTTCAGCAGACCCCCGACAGGAAATGCCCGATCAAGGGGAACATCAACCGGAAGAACGAGCACATCTATCATGTGCCGTGGTCGCGCGATTATGCGAAGACCAAGATTGATCTCTCCCGCGGGGAGAAATGGTTCTGCTCGGAGGACGAGGCGCTGGCTGCCGGCTGGCGTGCGCCGATCTGGGGGAACAGATAACGGCGGGCGACTTCGTTGCTTCCTGCGGGCCGCACTGGAACCTGCCGTTGTGAAGCGGAAGACCTGCCTATTTTTAGGGGCGCGCTTCATTTCGATGTTGCAGTTCCATGAGACGTGTAGCTATGAATTCCAGAGTATAACCAGGGGTTGGGGAAAATGATTCTTAGGTTCAAACGCGCGACTGGCGCAGTGCTTTCTGTTGCGCTCGTGACAACTTCCTTGAGCGGCTGCACCACGACGGGCGCAGGGTTCGCCTCCCAGACGGCAATGGACAGGGCAATCGGCCAATGCGTTGCTAGCGTCGTCATCTCTGCAGGCATCGGTGCACTCGCTGGCGCAGCCATCGACGGAAGCAGCGGCGCCGGGCGAGGGGCGCTCATCGGCGGTGCCGCCGGGATTGGTGCATGCGCCGTCCTGATGCAGGTCGCAGCGGCAGAAGATCGCGCACGGGTTCGCGACGCGGAACGCGCCGCTGTTGCCGCCAACGCGAGCCAGACCACGCGGTTCTCGAACGACAGCGGCCGGAATGTTGCGGTGACGACGAACATCTCCAACGCGCCTATCCCGACACCTCGCAAGGCAGCGTCAAGCTCGACGGCGGCGAAGGCGGCCCCGGCAAAGGCGGCGGCAGACGCGAAGCCGCAGTTTACAGCATGCCGCTACTCGCAGCAGACCGTCAGCGTCGACGGTCAGTCCGCGAGCGGAGGCCGGCAGCTCTGGTGCCGCCTCGATACGGGTGATTGGAAGCCGATAGCATCGTGAGCTCAACGGGGATGAACAACATGACGGACGGCATACAGGTCGACACCTATAGGAATCTCGACCTTTCCCCGAATGGGGAACTTGTCGGCAACCTGCTTGCCGGAATCTCGAACGAGTCTGAGACGACGCAGATCAGGCTGACAGATCATATCGGGGATCTGCCGGCCAACATCACGCCGTACATGGCTTCATGGTACCGATCATACATCTCTGGTCCGCGCGGCCAGGCGCTGGACACCGTGGCGACCATCCTGGGAGCCAACAATGACCAGAAGCGGACCCGCGGCGTCTTCCTCGAACGGACGATATCCCACGAGCAGGACAGACGCATAGAGCAGAAGCGACAGGCTCAGAAGAGCAGCCGCGAGAAGCGGGCAGCGGACTATGAGCGCTACGACGAATCGCGGCACGAATACGCCAAGGCGAAGGAGGACTACGACGAACTTCGTGCGCGTCACGGTCGGGAAGCCCGGCCGACTCCACTTTGGTACCTTCCCGCCATCGGCTCGATCGGCATATTCGAAGCGATGATCAACTTCGAGAGCTTCACTGCCATCAAGATGTTTACTCCGGCCATCGCGCTCGGGGTCACGCTCATCGTGGCCGTAGCGATCGCGTATGCTTCGCATCTTCATGGCACCGTCATCCGGCAGCTCGAATCAAGGTTTGGCGCCCATCGCAAGGACGGGGACCGTTCGAGTTCGGTCTGGATGCTCTCGATCGGCTTCCTCATCCTCGCCGCAGTGCTGCTCCTCGTCTATTACGCGAGAAACAGTCTCTTTGCCGAACAACTTCTCGAAAACTCCGTCATCGGTGGCGATGCCCCCAGCGCCTTCTTCATGATCGGTGGATCCATGATCGGAAACATCCTGGTGTGGCTTGTCGGCGTGGCCATCGCCTTCTTTGCCCATGACGAGGATCACAACTATCCGGATGCTCTCAAGCACAAGATCAAGGCGGAGAAGAAAATGTATGCGCTACACGAGCGCATCAACCAGCCTCTGAAGCGGGAGTTCGAGAAGATCGACGCCACCTGCGAAAAGGAAATCTCCCAGGCTCGCAACAAGCATGCGTCCCTCGCTTCTGACAAGGAATTCTCAACCGGTCGAGCGCTGTTCGCAAAGGTTAGCGAGCAGGACACCCGCGTGATTGCGGCGCTCGAGCTTTATAGAATGCAGCTCACTTCCGCCCTCAAGGGGAAACGGGCTCAATTCGAGGTTCAGCCGGAACTTGAAACCGTAGAAGACGAAATGCTGGATCCCGTCCAGTACGCGGCCCGTCCGCTCCTTCTCAAGCATGTCTAGGAGTACTGGAATGAAGAGACATCTCATCTCCATCCTTCTCGTCGGTGGCATCGCTTTCCCCGCCGCAGCGCAGGTCAAGACCTTGGACGAGTTCTGCACCAGCAGCACGGGGGCCCCGTCGCTGCGCCAGACATTCGTGGTGATCGACGGTTCGGTTGCGACGGACGACACCCCGGACGGGCCGTCTCCTGACAACACTGCGTGGAGACGGTTCGCAGCCCAGTTCTTCGATGCCCGCAATCCCGCGATTGACCAGTTGATGTCGCCGCGGGAGCGCGTCACCATCGTCGTTGCGAATTCCGATGGCTCGGGCCTAACGCCTCTGTTCACCGGATGCATCCCGACATTCGGCAAGGACGAGGCGGCAAAGCTCGACCAGGAAACGTCGAGCATGCAGAAGTTCTTCGGCAGCGACTGGCGCTCGGCTAACGAGAAGGCGGCGGAGGAGTTTTCCCGATCGGCGACGATCTCTCTCGTCCAGGGCCTCAAGCGAGCGAAGATCGGCCCGGCACCGTCGCGGGCGGAATTCCCCCGCGGTGGTCTCATCCAGTCTCTCAACCGCGCGAAGGGATACTCCCTCGCAAATGGCCTGCCGCGGCTGATCATCTATTCCGACCTGTCGACCTATGACCTTCCCGTCGCCGACACGGCGACCGCGAGAGCAAAGGGACGCGCCGACGCTGAAGCCGCCGCCCTTGACCTGCAGCGCGGCGAGGTCGACCTGTTCTCGAGCGGGAAGGCACTTTCGGAAGAGGCGGCGGAATATCTGAAGGCCTTCTTTCTCACCTCCAAGGGCAAGGTGGAGACGATCGCAGGAGATGGTGGCGTTGTCGGCAACAGCGGCGTACCTGTGAAGATCGCCGTCTATCAGGGCGGGATCTCGCTCGGTGGCACCCAGTATCCCATCCGGATGCGTCTGGCGCAGGATCAGAACGGTTCCGTCACCATGTCGTGGATCGAAGAGCAGTCGGACAAGACCCGCTTCGTTCCCTTCTCTGGCATTCTCAACTGCGCCGGAGAGGACAAGTGCGACTTCGTCGGTGACAGGGTATTCGCCCAGATATGGAGCGACAAGCCAGGCCCCACTCCCACCTGCGAAGGCTGGATGCCCTTCGCAGGCTTGCGAGACCTCAGCTTCTCCACCAGTGGTGACAAGCTTACAGGGAAGATCTCCGACGCAATATGTGTCGTGACCGGAGAGGACGACGGCCTGAATTTCGAGCTTCAGCGGGTACCAAATGCGGTCTTCTAAGTCAGTCTTATTCGCCGCGATCGCGCTGGCCTCCGTCCTGCACGGCGGCCACGCGCTTGCTTCGGGCACATGCCCGGTCGAGCTGCCGCCTGGCCTCCCGTGCCCGGTCGATGCATCGGAGACCGTCGGCATCGAGCATTCCGACCGTCTGGCCCGGCTGAAGCGGCTCTCCAACGGCGGGCAGGGCTTCTCCTTCTTCGAGGAAACGGTCTCGGCAAGGGAGCACGGCCTTTCCGACTTCCCCGCCGACATTCCCGTGCTTCGCGTCGTCGCCAGACAGGATGTCTTCTTTGACAGCGGCAGCGACAAGATCCGGCCGGAGGCATATCGCCTGCTCGACATCATTGCTGAGAGCCTGAAGCTGGAACCCCCGGACGTCGCCATGTTCGTTTCGGGTCACACGGATTCGGACGGTGACGATGAATCCAATACGAAACTCGGGCTGGCGAGGGCGCATGCCGTCGCCTCCGCACTCGTTCTGCGCGGTGTCTATCAGGCCTCCATCTATCGGGTTTCGTTCGGCGAGTTCATGCCGATAGCGCCGAACAACAGCGCCAGAAACAAGGCAAAGAACCGTCGCGTCGAATTCCTCTTCGGTGCCAAGCCGGAAGCTCTCGTCGTCGAAATCAAACGGCAGAACGTCAAGCTGTGTGGCGATGCCGACCTGCAGGACGAGTGCCGCAAGAAGGTCCGCATCGAAATCGAGCAAGTCTCGGTTCCACTCGAACTGCAGCAGAAGATCACCGAAATCAACCGCGCAGCGACTGCGGTCGAGGCAACGAAGAACAAGAGTGCTGTCGAGATACAGAAGGCCCGGCAGAAAGTGGAGATGCGGCGCGAGCAGATCCCCGTGACGATCAGCCGGCAGAAGATCTATGTGGACCTGGACAGGTAGCGCCATCCTGTCGCTGGCCTTGATGGCTTCATGTCAGGCATCCCCGCTGGTGGAGATCGAACCGGAGCGCGATTTCGCGGTCTGCCGGAGCAGCCTCCGGGAAGGCGGAAATCCTGGCGGCAAGGGCGGGTGGATATTGATAGATCAGGGTCACCGTCCTCTCCTGTGCCTTTCTGGCAGCCTTGAGGACATTGATGTTCCCCGTCTTCTGGAACGGGTTGATGCCACTCCGATGCTGGATGTCTCTGTCCGCTCGACAGGCGGCCCCGTCGGCGTGTGGCTGCAGCTCGCAGAACGTCTGATCGGCAGGATCAACTCGCTCTACGTCGATGAGGCCTGTTTCTCGAGCTGCGCCAACTATCTCGTGCCGCTTGCCCGGGAAGTCATCGCGGGAAAGAACTCGCTCGTCGTCTGGCACGGGGGGCCCAACCCTGACACTTCGGAACCGCTCGAAGAAGCCGATGTCGCAGATGCCATCGAATACGACGCGCTCGCGGAAAGAACGCGGAAGCTCTATGTGACAGCCGGGGTGGATGTCGGCCTGCTTTCATTCACCGCGACCCCGCCCTCACGCAAGAAGCTGTCAGCGGTTGTCAGTCCGGAAGACTTAGGCCAGCCGATCTCTGGCTATGCGGTCTCGCCCAGACGCTTGTCCGAGTGCTTCGGCTTCAGGAACCTCGGCGGCATGTGGCATGCCGGGAACGACAAGGCTGTCTATGCGCTCGGAAAGCAAAGAAGCGCGCGCCTTGCCATCCTCGAGAGCCCCTCGGTCTCAGGTGACGGTACGTTTTCCTGCGGGAAGCCGTCTGCCCCGGGGATGAAGACATGGAGGCTGCGGGGACATTCGCTTTGATCTGGGGGATCATGCCCTGGATCAATCGGCCGACAGTTCGACAGCCATCAACGCTCCGACCGGGGTCAGGGTATTGAACCAACTAGTACCGAGCATCATGCGGGAGGTCATTCCCATTCTTGCGAGTTCCAGTACGACCGCTGCTGTTTCTTCCTCACTCATGCCCGTTCGTCTCGCGATATCCGTATCGAGAAGTCGACCATCTGCGAGATGCAGGATGATCCCCGCATAGGGCGCCTTGCGGGCCGCCTCGATATCCGCCTCCTCGGCGGTGGAGGCGGCTGCATAGCCAAGAATGTCGATGATGGCGGCGAGACGGCCGGCGATGAAGTCGGGCGACAGTCTGTCGACGGACGACCCGCTGGCCGCCACGACACTGCTCAAGGCTCTGGTCGCCTCGATTGACCCCTCCCGCAGACTTGACGCTGAGGCGGATGGTAGAACGTCGGCGACCGTTTCCATCACGGCATTGAGCATTCGGCCGATCCTGTCAGGATCCGCCCCCGGCGCTCCAGCCGTTGCGGCGATCTTGCCGAGGATGCTCCAAGCGACATCAGTCATGACACAGAACCCACCGCATCGGTTGCATCGGCAGTTGGATCTGCCGCACTCCCGCCGTTTACAACGTCGAGATTTGCAATTGCAAGGGGCCTCTTGGCCGGACGGGCCTTTCGTTCAAGTCTGGTGATGCCGTCGATGATGAAAATTTCGACCGTGTCTGCCGTAACTCCGTCGGAGTCGACCATGCTCCAGTCGAACCCAAGACGGTCGAGGATATTCCTGTTCGCCTTCCAGAGGTCGCCTTCGAACTCGGCCGATACCGTCCCTGCCTCCGCACGCAGTTCCTCGTTGTAACCCTGCTCCTCCTCGAGCTTGTAGGCGAGGTCGGAGACGCGCTCGATCAGGGTCAGATGCGTGCCATTCTTCGTCCGCGGGATCTCTGCAGCGTCAAGCGCCTCGGCGATGTCATCGAAGCTGGTCATGTCCTTGACGCAGCCGGGGAGGGTGCGGGGAGATGCGAACTTCCTGACGAAGTCAAAGAGTTCGCCACCAAGTTCCGCCTCGATCTCGCGGCCCTGGTACGGGTTTTCGATGCCGTTTCCGATCCATTTTCGGCCATCCTCGACACCTTTGTCATAGGCTTCCCTGACGGCGCATTTCATCGCATCCTTCACCGCCTTGAGCAGTTGCTCGCGGTAATCGTCCGGTCGGTCGGCGACGTAGGTGAGAAGTGGGAATAGGGCCATGGCTGGTTGCTCCGTCGGGTTGCTTGGACTCAGGCTGTTTCAGTTCGCAGGCCGAGGAAGATGGTGGCGCTCCCGCCAAACGACAGCATGGCCGCCACGATCATCAGGAAGACCCCGACGGATTGGTTCGAGGACTTCTCCTCCTCAACGAGTTCCTCGAGCGACAGGTTCCCCGGGCGAAGGATCGCGATCTCGCCTGCCTCGGTCTTGGCGGGAACGATGAAGCCGTTGCTGTAGGCTCCGACGACGGTGGACTGACGCGGCTGAACTGCCGTGATCCGGACGCGGATGTCCCCGATTTCAGGGTTGCGGTCGGGAAACAGCTCCCCGTCGACGATCGCGAAGCGCTGCTGGAAATACAGCGGCATGCCGTCGTACATGTCGCGGCTGACATTCAGGCGGGATGCGGACGGAAACGAGGAGAAGAAGGCCTTGTCGAGCTTGAGGTCACCGAATGTGACAGCGTCCGGCCGGATGGTCAGGTTGCGAAACGGCAGTTCCCCTCGGTTCCGGTGCCTGGTGCTCTCGAACAATGACGACGAGACCGGACTGCCGACCCATTCCTTCTGGTAGGTGTACTGGGTCTGGCCGCTGCTCGTGTCCTTGTATTCGCGCCATTGGAGGATCTCGACGGTCCTGCTGTAGGACAGTGCCTCGACGGAGAAGCCGAGGTCAGGGTCTTTGATCGGTGAACCGGGCAGGGGGACATCGGTTGCGATGACGAGTTCGCCATCAGCAAGAGACGGCACGTCGATGGTCGTGATCTGGCGCGCTTTGCTGAGGACATAGTTGATCTGGCCGTCGCGGTGGCTGCTTCTCCATGAATCCAGGGCATAGACGGCGACCCCGGCGACGATCAGGCCGATGCCGGCAAGGACTGGAACTTTCGAACGGCTCATCGCTGGTACCTCCGTGGGTTGTCGAGTGGCATCCATATTTGCTTGCCGCCGTCGCGTCAAGGATTCGTTGTGCGAATCCATGTATGCAACAGGCCACTCTCGTGATTAACCATTTATTAAGTATCAAGTTGAAGGATTCGCTTACGAGAGTAGTTTGAAACTCAAGGATACGAACCCGGTGAAAAGGAACCGTTCATGAGCACTGTCAGCGTTCTGAAGCAGCAGAAGGAATATCGCCCGTCGCAACTCGCAGCACGCATGATCGACAGCTCCGAGTTCGGCATGATCTACCGGGAGGTCATGGAGCTCGTCGAGGAGACGGCCGGATACCTTGACGTGGACGGCCGCGCAGCCTCGAAGCTGCTCGGCAAGATGGCCTCTGTCGCCTATGCCAAGCACTCGATGGAGATCACAACGTCCTGCATGCGGTCGGCATCCGTATGCCTCGCCCTCAGGGCGACGAGGGAAGCCGAGATGCGGCTCGAGGACGCCCTGCGCGACGTGATGAACATGAACGTCCTGATGAAGCCCACGACCGACGTCGACACGTCGCTCGGTCTGCCTCAGGGACTGATCGATCTCCTCGACAAGGGCAATGCACTGCAGGCGCGGCTCAAGGCATTCTGCCACCACCTCATCGCCACGGAGGAGACACTTCCGAACGCCGTGCACGACAGTCTATCGTCCCTGCGGCTGGCGTTCGGGACAAGGTTCTAACCAGACCATGGGAGAGCGAACTGCTTAGCCTCCGCGTGGAACACCATGCGGGACAGGTTCACGACCCGCTGGGCCCCGAACGACAGCATGAAGAAGGCCGTCGGCAGCGCGAGCAGGAAGATGGCGGTCGCTGGATGAAACGCGCCGACCGTCTGAATGAGCGTGTAGCCCGCAACGAGGCTGACGATCGAGATGCCGATGTCAGTCAGGCTTCCCAAAAGCGACAGCCTGTGATGCTGGTCAACCGCTTCCTGCTGCGCGGCGGCTAGGAAGGCCTCGACATCCGCGCAGTATCTCTCGCGGAGCATGCGCTCCTCCCCAACGGAACTGTCCACTGCCATGGCCTTCTCGGCAAAAAGATGGAACGCCTCGGATGGCAGTGTCGACGCGCCGGCGGGAATGGTCTCCTTTCGACCGCCAACAAGCCCTCGCAGGAACCCGTGCGACGCCCAGCGGCGTAGATTTGCCGCGTAGCGCTCCGCGTCTGCCTGCGCGTCGTATGGCGAGTCCCACATGTTCCGTCCTCCAGTCATGACATTGTGACCGTGGTTGGCCGACGGAGCAAGGATTGGGGCAAGAGCATTGACCATGATGCCGGATGCTAAATACCATTCCCGTAGCAGGAAAAGGATTCAACGAATGCGTCACATGCTCGCGGCCGCCATCGGCCTTTCCATCTTCATACCACCCGCGATGGCACAGGCTCCTGACACGAAGCGGATGGAGGATCTCGGCACCTGCCTTGCGTTTTCGTATGTGAACAACGGTCTGGACGGCAAGGTCGACCCGCCGGAGGAACTCCGCGAGGGGATCGTCGCCTTGCGGAACGAGTACGTGAACGAGGCCACGTGGCTCAGCCGCGATGACAATGCGGCCCACACCTTTGTCGTCGAGCAGCTTATGGAGCAGAACCGCATCAAGGAACTCAAGGGCATCGAGGCCGTTCGCAGTCGGTATCTGAAACTCTGCCAGGAAGTCGGGCAGAGCCTGGAGTCGGCGAAGAGCCAGTAAACCATTCAGTACAGCGAACGGGATTTCAGCTTGTCGATCGCCTCGTCGAGCGTCGAGACGATGTCGTCCGGCAACCCCTTGGTGGCTGCCACCCGTTCGAGGGCGGAGAGAAGCGCGCCTTTCTGCTCGCCAACCCCTCTTCCCGTAACCAGCTTCGCGATGCCGTAGGCGACCTGCACGTCGAGCTGCTGGCGGCGCTTTCTGTACTTGCGCACGCGCTCGGCGCCCGTCTTTGGAGCAGGTACAAGCGGTTCTTTGTCGGCGGAATCGGAGTCCATTCCCTGTCTTTAGCAGAGTCAGTTCGAACCACCAACATCGCGTTCGCCTGCCCGGCAAGGAACGGACCGTCTTTGACCTTGCCAACAGCGCATGTGGATACATGCGCCACCTACAGGAAAGATAGGATCCAAGGAACAACGGGTGTGAACATGAACTGCTGGCTGACCGATCTTCCCATGGTGACCGACCCTTCATTCGATGATGAGAACGATGTCGCCTTCGATGACGGCGAGGTCTACTTCTTCGCGACCGTGGTCAGGAAACGTCTGGTCATCCACGAGTTCGTCGCCAAGGAACCGGGTCTGCAAGGCGCGCGCACCGGTCTTGGGCGGAAGACATGCGAAACGATACGCCCATACTTCCGGGAGATTGTTGCCAGCGGAGTGGGTGATGAAATTCCAGGCGCGCCACTCGAGGAGCAGGCAGCGTACCTGTTCTGGAAGGCAATGCTCGATGAAGGACTTGTCGACGAGGTCATCCCGACATACGGGCCATCCATCCGCCGCTCATCGCGTGGCCCGCGCCCATGAGCCATGCTGCATTTTCCTCGCAGCCGGTGCTGCATCGGATTTCGTTGTCTTATTGTTGACACTGCCTGATGAACATGCGAGGTATTGATCAGGAGCCGCCAGCAGCCTCCGGCAGTCCTCGCCCGATGTTCGGGTTTGCTAAACGCTGGCGAACTTGAAGCTTGCACAGGCCCATACGACCCTTCATCTGGTCGCGGGCGGTCGATGAGGACTACCGCCGTTACGCGACGCAGTACGGAGGCAAGTATGCCAATCAGCCTGTCACATCGCGAGGTCCGCGACCTCGCCAAGAACCTGCGTGACCTCACGGGGCGTGAAATCAAGCACACACAGATCCTCGAAGCTATTGCCAAGGCTGTCGGCCGCACAGCCGACGCGATGATGCATGAACTCAAGAACGAGAATGCCGGTGCAGCCGCCGGGCTGGATTCCGTAGAGAAGCTCGACGCGGATCACATGATCATGCGATTTGGCTTCTCGCAGTCAGCCAACGGTAGGCGCGGATGTTGGACGATGAGGGTCCTCGAGCGACGCGATCCGGATCCGGCCACCCTCGACGTGGTGATCGAACCTCTCAGCGATTTACGTTGGCTCCCGCATATCGATCCGACACAGCCGATGTGGATCGTCAAGGCCGTTCACACGAGCAGCGCGTGGTCAGCGGACAGGGTCGAGCGTACCGTCGGAAGGTCAGGCACAGAGGGACTGAACCTTCAGAGCGCGATCCACGTTGCCTTCTCGTTCGTCGCCACCCGCCACCATCTGTGGTCGAATGCGGACTCGACTGTCGCTGAGTACGAGTTGAACGAACTCAATCCGCTGGCGTGGGCGGAACTCACGAAGAGAGAGACCGTTGGTTCCTCGGGTTGGGAAACACCGTACAATCGAGCGCGTACGCTTGGGTTCGATGTCTTGAGGGATGACGACGACCGGCCATTTCTCCTCGATCCGGGACCCATCGGGTCGAAGGCTCCGCGGTACAGGCTCTTGATCGACAATGATCACCCGGATGGCCTGAGTGCGCCGACGGATGAGAAGATCTGGTTCCTGTCGATGGTGTTCCGCGATGCCGACGGCAACGTGTGGCGGGATCCGCTGCAGCTTTTTCATTCCCTCACCCTGGAAGAGACCTGCTCCAAGACCGAGCACTTCCGCAATCATCCCGAGGCCTATGCCCATGTCATGGCTGAAGTCTCGGCCAGCCACAAGAACAGAAAGGTACGAGTAATGACCCCTGAAGATTCCAAGCGCATCGCACAGCAGGCCGGATTCGAGATCTGGGACACGGGCGGCGGCTGCGATGCATTCGCCAAGCTGCTCCGCGAGGAGAAGACACCCGATGGCGATTCAGTCGTCATGGAACTAATGATCACTGTCGAGGGCGGCTGCTCGATCGACGCTGCTCCTGACGAGCGCGTCTGGGGGGCCGGGGTCAACTTCACGGATCCGCGCGGCGGACACAGCCCTGCCAATACGGAGACCGACGACCTCACTCTCGAGGAAGCGATCGCGGTTGCCATCGAGTATGAGAAGAAGGCCGATATCTACTGGGCTGAGAACTACGATGCGGAGGCAATCGCCGAATACGAAGCTTCCAGGCACCAGTTCTGACACTTCATCGCAGTGCAACAAAGGCCGGGGTTTTCGCACTCCGGCCTTTGTTGCTTTCCGGGGATGGCGGCATCATGATCCGACGATCAAGGAGACCGAGATGACATCGGGCAAGAAGCCAGAGCCTTTCAACACAAGCATGGATGCAAGGAATTCGAGGGGCGTGGCCGCTATTCACGGAAACATGCGCGGCAGCATCGTCGCGGCCGCCGAAGATGTCCCGCTTACGGATCGGTTCCTGCTAACCCAGCATGCCCACCTGCCAGCAATGATCATCTACGACAACGAGACTGGACGTTCCTCAACGGTCGCCCTCTGCAACTATCGGGGCGTGAGGCAGGCCCTTCAGGATCTGTTCGGCCCTCCGAAGCTGACACCGCAGGAGCAGTTGCAGGAGATGGGGCTTCCGCTTGTGATGGAACTCGAAGAGATGCGTGCCATCGGTGGTGCTTCCCCTTACGAGGAAGAGCCAGCCTATCGGCTTGAAATCGATGGGATCCAGGCGGGCGAACTCGGGGTAGGGCGAATTCAGATCCGCGATGGCCTGTTCCATGTCATCTCGACGGAGGCGTGGATCGGTGAATTTTCGGACCTGGACGAGGCGATGGAAGTCGCCTGTGACCGGATACTTCCTCTCCACCGCGGCGCTGGGTACCGCTGAACGGCCAGAGCCTTACTGAATCCGGTCGACTTCGGGGGCCGCCTCACTCTGTGGCTTCGTCATTGACTGGATTCTCGGGATCCTCTCGGATCCTCTCGCATCCTCCATCCACGGCAAAGCTGCAAGAATCTGGGCGGCGCGGTCAGACGGCACCCGCACGCCACTGCGGATGTTGTTGAACTTGCGATGGGCGGCGATCAACGAGCAGGCGAGCGCCGCTCCCAGGGTTGCGGCAGTCCAGGTCGGGAGCGACACGGATGCCGCAACGAACAGGCCGATGCAAACCAGCATGGCCGCCGTGCGATGCACCATGCCACGGTTCCGCAAGACGTAGTAGCGATCCCGGGCCAGGTTCTCCCGCGTCATGATCTGGTCCATGAGCCGCTCGATGAATTCGAAGCGCTTCGCGACCTCCGCCTTGTCCGCCTCTGTGGGATTGTCACGCTCGATATCGAAAAACGCCGACTGGAACACTGCCGCGACACTCGACGGTGAAAGCAGGAGGGGCGCCCGTCCGAGCGACGGCACGAGGTCAAGCACGCCTTCGGTATAGCCCGCGTCCGCCCACTTCTCGAAAGGCGCTAGCACACGGTCCAGCACGGTGTCGAGATCGTACGGCGCCGTAAACGTGGTCACGGACGATCCTCCCGCTTCAAAAGCCCAAGCGCGCTGGATGCCTTCGTAACCGCCGCGCCCATCGATGCGGAGACGGGCCTGGCGATCTGCAGAACCGAGTATGCTCGATGGAAGATCCCGCGGGTCGCATCGCGCTCCGCCGTCACCGAGAGCCGACCGCGCACGGCAAGCACGCCCTGGATGAAGCCAAGCCATCGGCTGATCTTGTCGGCCGGAAGCTCGCGGTTGGCGAGAATGTGCCGCGCCATCCACGACAGGTTCTCTGCGCTGACTTCCTTTTGCTCCTTTTCGTCGCGGCCGTACAGGGCCTCGAACTGAAGCTGCTCGTCGATCATCGGCATGAGATTGCCGATCACTTGGTGGGTCGCCTCGATGATCGGGTCTTCGCCGTCGTAGGACTCGTAGAGACCAGTCCCGACAGCCCCGGTGTGGGCGAACCGAAGCTGGTCGAGAAGGATCTCGCGGCCGACCTCGGACGGGGATCCAACCAGCAGCGCCTCTACAGCGAACCGAAGTTCCGAAAGGGACTCCGCATGCGACATCCTTCTGGCGGCCATGGAGGCGAAGGTATGCGCGGTATGGGGTCCGGCGCGCTGTTCCATCAGTGCATTCTCCGGCGCTCGCGAGCCGCGTCAGCCCGGAGCTTGTCCGCCCATTTTTCGGCCTGCTCGAAGATCTGCCAGCCGGTGCCGGCCCTGTCACGGTTGATGCGCTGTCGGGCAAGACGTCGTTTTTTCGGGTTCTTTATGGCCCCGATCCTCGCCACCGCTTCTGCTCGGTCCTCCGGAGGGCCGACGATCACGGAGTCGAACACATCGGCGAGCGCTGCCTTGTCGATGCCCATGGCGGAGATCTCGTAGCCCTGGCCGAAATGCTCGATGAACCAGTCCTCGAAGCCCTCCTCGGTCATGAAGGGGACGATGCGCGGCGTTTCTACACCCCATTCCTTTGCGAGGTACAGGCCGTTCCCGAGAATGCAGGTGAAGAACGCCGCGAGCTTGAAGTCGTCGGTTTCGATCGTCACGGGATCCGAAGGACTCGTGATGTTCCAGATGCTCATGCTTGCGATCCTGTGTTTGCTTAGATGTCACCTCCATCATCGCTGGCACACGGTCGTTTGCAAGACTTTTCCGAGTGGTTGTCGCTTGCGGGTGACCCTGCGATCCAATCGATCATCGATGGCCAGAAGATCGAAGTTCTAGTTGATGATGTGGAAGCAAACCGTTGAAAATCTTCTCAAAACTCACAGCGTTGGATGTTATGCTGGATGCGGCCTGTGCCTGGTCGGGGTACGGATGACACGGCTACCAACGGGATGAATCCTTCAGATCGTTGACGCGAGCTAGATTGTGTGGAAGGTTCGCCATCGACGGAATCCTTCCTGAAGCAGTGTCGTCCCGACGTGTTTACAAGTCGGCGGCCCTTTCCCCCGAAAGCCAATCTCCGCAATGCGCATTTGGACCATCAGCGACCTGCATCTCAAGCAGCGAGAAGCCCTCGACCTTCTGAAGCCCGATAGGTTTCCGGAAGCGGACGTCTGCGTGATCGCGGGGGACGTTTGCGACCGCATGAACCTCTCGATCAACTGGGTCGGGAAGGTAATCCGCCCGAGGATGCCTGTCGTGTTCGTGCCAGGCAACCATGAATTCTATGACTCAACACTCGCGGTCGCCCGTCAGAACGCCCGCAGGCTGTGCAAGGCGCTGGATGTCACTCTCCTCGACGATTGCGCCGCAGAGATTGAAGGAGTGCGCTTCGTCGGCGGCACCCTCTGGACCGATTTCGAGCTGAACGGAACAGCAGCGAATGTGGTCGAAAGGGCGATGAACGAGGCCCGGGTCTCGCTGGCGGACTACGGCGAGACCCGTATCCTAGACTTCGACACATATCGTCAGATGAAGCCGCAGGACACGGTCGAGATGCACGCCGCAACCCGGGCTTTCCTGGCGGACGCATTCCTTGATCCTTCCGCCGTCCCCACAGTGGTTGTCACGCACCATGCCCCCCATAGAGGGTCGCTTCATGTGCGCTACCTCAATGATCCGGTCACGCCTGCCTTTGTGAGCGACATGGCCGATTGCATTCGGGCGTGGAAACCACTTGCATGGATTCACGGACATGTGCATTCGTCATTCGACTACTTCGAGGGGAGCACGAGGATTGTTTGCAATCCACGCGGCTACCGCCTCGAAAACCCACACTTCGACTTCGTGAAGGTAATAGAGATCTAGGCAGGAGCACAAATGCAGCAGCATGCACCGATCCATTTCGGACGCTACCGTGATGTCATCGACCGCCGAGGCGAGGCCGCGGTCAGGTCCGGCGAGACACTGTTCTCGGCATCAGGCCAGGACGAGGTGTACTACATTCCCTTCGAGTGGACGAACCCGGATGCGAAGCTTGTCGTCGTCGGCATCACGCCAGGCCCGACGCAGCTTGAACTCGCATACAGGACCGCCAGCAGCAAGATCAAGGTGGGGCTCGATGAAGAGGGTATCCTGAAGGCTGCCAAGATGCATGGTGCCTTCGGAGGCGCGACCATGCGGCCGAACCTGATCAGGATGATGGCGCATTTCGGCTTCGCCGATCTGTTCGGCGTCGACAGGGTCGAGGACTTCTGGGGCCACAGCGCAGGTGTCTTCATGGGCACATCCGTGGTGCCGCATGCCGCGTTCCGGCGAGGGAAGCCGTTTGCAGGCTCCTTCGAGGATATCATGAAGTCGACTGCGCTGACGGAATGCTTCCTCTACGATTTCGTGCCGTCACTGAAGGACATTCCCGCCACCGCGAGATTCGTTGCGCTCGGTGATACGCCGCTGCAGGCGCTCTCATGGTGCGTGCGCAACGGACACCTCATGGAGGAGCAGGTCATGGGAGCGTTCGCGCACCCCTCGACGAGCGGGGGAAGCGCTGTCGATGCATATCTCGGCGTTAAGACCGAATTCGCCGAGAGGGATCCCGTCAGAAACCGGGTTGATCGACTAAGGATGTTCTACGACCACATGTCCCGCAGCGTGGAAGCGATGCGGGAAGAGATGTCCTTACTTCCCGCACCGTAAGGACTGATGGAGGCGGATCGGATGTACGTCCGCCTCCATCAGGAACTACTAATCGTTCTCGGGATGCTCGACCGAGAGGATGTGCTCGGTGAGGAGATGTTCGACCAGCTCCTGCAGCGTCATCTTCTCCTTCGCCGCGATGTCCGTGGCCTTGTCCCCCAGCGAGACCGGGACGCTGATGGAGAGATAGGTTGCGGTACCGAGTCCGACCTTGTGCGCCCATTCCGACTTCTCCCTGGCGTAGCCCGGGGCCACGGCTGGATAGTCGTCAGGAAGACCGCAATAGGTCTTGTACTCGTCCCATGTCATCCCGTAGGTCGCCCTCACGTAGCGGTGCATCATTTTTCGTTTCTGGCCGTCGAAAAGGCAGACGATGTAGTCGTCGAAGACTGACTGGTCGGCGGGAACTATGATGGTTGGCTTTTTCGGTGTCATGCATGCATACCCTATTCTTGGACTCGGTCATGAATTCCCGGAACATAGGACAGAATCCTCAGAAGGCAAGCAAAATGGTAAGGGGCGTTGAACTTAGTCCTTCGGGGCCGCTGCCGGTCTGGTTGGGCATCGAGCCTGAAATCACGTCCACGCCTATGAGTCCTTGTCAGTCGCCGCGGCGAATGGTTGACTTCTTTCACGATCCAGAAAGGAAGATGTGAATGAAGTACTCCTTGAAAGCTGACGTGCATTCGCTCGAGGACGGTCGAAAGATCATTCTCCAGGAGTTCTTCAAGTACTCGCGAGACGGCGACCATGTTCGGCATCCGGCGATGGTCGTGACCTATCATGCCGAGAGGCGGCTGCGTGACTATGGGTACGCTTCGCTCCCGAAGGACAACACCCGCCCGCATGTCGTCACTTCGGATGGGACCCGGTTCGACATCGTATTTGACCGCAGCAAGAGCATGGAGGTTTCGTTCAGGGATGCCGATGGCAACTGCCGCGAGGTGATGTGGACGCTCCCGGTGCCGGATGCTCCGGATGATGAAATCATCGCCTTCGCGCGGGCTTTCCGTGGCGAAGGGACGCTCTACGGCAAGGACAAGGCATCGGATCACGATCTGAATGCCGTATTCGTCGTTGAGAGGATCGAAGGAAGATATGCCATCTGCAGGATGGTTTCCTGGCTCAACGACACCCTTGGAGAGATCGAGAAAGGCAGCAGGAAGACCGAGGGCGGTGACCATGTTGCTTTTGACGACGATGCCTTCTTCTTCCTGCCACCCGAGGTTATCGAAGGCTTCCCGGCGATGCTCGAGAAGTCGGGGCCGCACGCCCTGTCTTCCTATGAGATCAACGTTCCTCTGAAGACGCTCCCGGAAGAGGTCGCCGCAGGATCCATCGTGGTCGGTAGCGACTTCTCCTGCAGATATGTCAAAGGCGTTCTAACGACGACGGTACTCACACCTCGCATCGCCGCCGTTCTGGACGCGGCGGGACTTGAAAAGTGGCTGCCATGTCCCGCGTTTGACGAAAACAGGATGACGGGTCGCAGTACTGTCATGATGGATGGTTTCCATAGGCTCCGCCCCGTCGTACCGATCGCTGCCCTGCAAGACCATCTCAAGGAGATCGAGCGTGCCAAGGAGGCACTCCTGCCGGACGAGGCGCTCGTGGTCGTGTTTCCTCCCGAGCAAGGCATCGATCTTTTCACACCACACTTTGTCCTGCTTGGCATGCGTGGCGCGATGTTCTTCGATGACGGTGGCCATGCGAGAGAAAACCTTGAGCACAAGGTTCCGGAAGAGGGCGGTCTCTGGGTGTTCAGCGATGCTCAGTACTGGAGCCATCACGACGCGTACTCTGGCGAGTGGGATGGCGGCCTCGACGGAAACTGGCGACCGGCTACGGACGCCGATCTTGCAACCTTCGGCTACACCAGGGATCAGGTGATCGTGGAGGCATCAGACGCCTACGAGGAGGGCGACGAATGGGAGCAGGCGCTCGCCGACGGTTCATTCACGGAGAAGATGATGGAGATTGCCGCCTCGGTGCATACGAAGGAGCTGGAACGCGCTGCCGCCCTCGAAGCGAAGCTGGCGAGCTGAGGACGGTGATGTCGAACAAGTCCGACTGCAAAGTCAGCCTCGAGACGCGGGAACGCCTGATATCCGCTCTCGTCTCGCCTCCCGGCATCGTGGTTGCACGTCGGAGCGCCGATCATGGCGACCAAATCGGGCTATTCGGATTATCGTGTGGAATCACGTTTTCCGCGTAATGTTGACACCGTCGTTCGCTCGTGATCTGATCAACATAGGAAATCCCTCGCGAGCCCATGATCCTCACCTTCCGCTACAAGCTTGCCCCGACGAAAGCGCAGTATGCTGCGCTCGACCGGCTGTGCGAACTGCAGCGACAGCTCTACAACGCAGCACTCCAGGAGCGCTGCGAGGCATGGCGAAAGAACGGCCTGTCGATCACCAAGCTCGATCAGAACAAGTCGCTGACGCAGATCAGGTCCTTCGACGAGGCATACGCCGCGGTCCCAGTGGCGATGTCCCGGTGGTCGATCGCCCGCGTCGATGATGCCTTCAAGGGCTTCTTCTCGCGCGTGAAGCGCGGCGACAAGCCGGGATTCCCAAGATTCAAGTCCAGATCCAGATGGCGCAGCTTCGGCTTCGTCGAATGGAGTGGCATCCGGCTTAAGGCGGGGAAGCTGCTGTTTGAAGGATTGGTGGGAGGACTGAAGGTCCTCCTGCATCGTCCAATGCCTGACGGCGCTTCCCTCAAGTCATGCACCTTCACCAAGACCGGACGGCACTGGTTCATCGCCATGCAGGTCGACGTTCCGGTGAAGGAGACTCACGCGAATCCTGAGGTGTCCGTCGGCCTGGACGTGGGAATCGAGCATCTCGTGACCACCAGCGACGGCTTGCACATCCCTAACTATCGACCGCGGTCGCGCCGGGAGCGCGAGCTACGCATCGCCCAGCGGGCGCTCGCGCGCTGCAAGCGGGGATCGAAGCGCCGGGTCAAGGTCAGGGAACGGCTTGCGCGCGTTCAGCGCTCGATCGCCAACGCCCGGTCGACCTACCTGCACCAGGTGTCGGCGCGGCTCGCCCGCGACTACGCGTTCATCGCCGTGGAGAAGCTCAATGTGAAGAACATGACCGGATCGGCGCGGGGAACCGCCGACGATCCGGGGACGAATGTCCGGCAGAAGGCCGGGCTGAACAGGGCGCTGCTCGACGCGGCGCCGGCCAAGCTGGTCTCGTACACGTCCTACAAGGCTGAAAGAGCCGGTGGGACGACGGTGAAGGAAAACCCCGCCTTCAGCTCGCAGGACTGC
>JAESGS010000544.1_pt1 | contig 25047 bp, 27 predicted proteins | sample 9269761 | NCBI WGS metagenome assembly JAESGS01 (sample SAMN15741799, study PRJNA653493) | algae metagenome | isolation source: Cyanosarcina radialis HA8281-LM2 and co-occurring heterotrophs from damp... | place: USA: Makauwahi cave, Hawaii | collected 2011-01-06 | reverse complement strand
GTGCTCGCTCGCATCGCCGACACCTCGATCACCAGGCTCGAGCAATTGCTCCCGTGGAATTGGCAGCCACCGAAATCCCGACAATATCAGGCTGCTTAGCCTGCGGCCCTCGCCGGATGGTTACGATACGGGGCCACATTGCCGTGTGTCACGAGCCGGCGGGCATTCGTATAAGCCGAGTGCCGCCCTAAAACTTTATCCGGCCGTTCGAAAGAAAAGCGTGCAGCTTGGCGTGTACCGGCACAGACTGATAGCGGGCAATTAGCTCCGGGCTCGCCCTCTTGCCATGGTGTCTTGCCATTTCCGGCATCGAGATGCGTTGTCCGGCATACGGTACGTACCGCACGAGCGTTCCTGCGGTGATGTGGCCGGGATGAACAACACGGCAGTAAAAGCCTGGTCGAGCAGCTTTTTTGTATAGTTTGAGAAAGGCATGTCTCCCATTCTATCGCCAAGAACCCGACACGGCATTCGAGGTGCTGTAACTTCCATCACGAGATCGCCGGATAGGAAACGGTCACCGACCGACACGATCTGGTTGTCCAAACCTGCAATACAGAGATTTTCGCCAAATAGTCCGTAATTGATAGGCCTGTTGAGCGTCTTTTGCCACCAAAGGCGAGTCAGGTTCCACTCAACGTAGACCGCCTGTTCCGGACCGCCATGATATTTTCGATTACAAACGGCGTCGTCTGCAAGTCCCTCCAATCCAATGGAGACCGTTTCGCCCGTGGGGCGCTTGTTGATCCCGGTTTTGCTCTTCTTATCGGCTCTTGCCTCCGGTTTGCCAATGCATACCGCCAACACCACCAGATCTTGCGTTGCGACCCTCATGTAAAAGCCAACCTCCCGCGTGCGCTTGCGTGTTTTGGCCATGCCTTGTCCGCTGGCGCCTGCCATCTTTGTGGCAGTTCTTTGAACCTCTTTTGAGAAGCAATAGCTCCTGGGTTTACCAATTCTCCCGTTCAATGCGTACAGCACATCTTTGGCCCATGATCAGTCGACCAAACCAGCCCCATGGCCGGAGCTGAGTAAAATCAGGGAAAATCATTCATTCGGACTACCCAACTTGCTGTTGGGCAACGAGTTCCTAGACCGGACACCACTTTTCGTTTCAGAAGCTGTGCGATCGACCAAAGAAGAGAACCAACGATCTCTGCATTGTCTGCACTCGAACGTAGGCCGGGCAAGGATACCATTGGCGCTTGCACCGGCCAGTTGCACCGAGCACCCGATTTCCGCTCGCGATGTCGAGAACCAGGCAGTAGGCGGTGGGCCTTACTGCCTCCCCGAAGGCGGCGACTGCTTGGAGTTCAGGATTAAGGAGACGTCAAGGTGCGAGGCATTCCTCGCATATCCCGCAACCGTCGTCATCCATCCGTGAGGCGAGGTGCTTCTGCTGGCAACAGAGGCACATTACGATATCGGACGTGTTCCGTGGCTCGCGTTCAGGCGGAAGAATGTCCATCTGTCGGTCAGAACTGGCGCGGGTTGTTTGTCGATTCATCTCGGGGCTCCATGTCGAGGATGCCACAGAGATAGGAAGCCGTTATACCAACGCAAGATGCCGATCGCGACGCTCCTTAAAGCGGGACCAAGATGGGGGCGATCCGGCTCGCATTTAATGTGCCTCGAACCGATCCAGCATACTTAGAAGTATCGCATTCTCCTGTCGGAGCTTCCGAGCCAGACGCTCTTTCAGGCTGAGGTTTTCTTTCTGGAGCAACGCCAGCTCGTCAACAGTGACTGCAACTGCAATATGCGTTGATTTTGTTGGCGCGCGCCGCGCCAAACCCGTCGAACGAGGACGTTTCGCACGCTCGGACGGCTTTACCGGGAAGGCAGCGTCGACTGAAGCATCTGCCGAGCTTGTCTTGGGGACGACATGCTCATTTGGCACTTCTGGTTGACTAACGATTGTTGGGGCATCATCAACCGTCGCAGCCACTGAATTGAGCGGCTCCGTAGCCTCCGGTGGCTGCTCACCAGTTCGAGCTTCAGCCAGGAACAGATGCGGGACTTCGGCCTCGGCCTCACGCACAAGTGCTTTCAGATCGGTGTCGCCCCAAATAGAGGCTGGTCGGCCTGTCGAACGTCGGCGCGCCGACTTCACTTCGACAATGAACTTTCGCTGTTGTGGCTTCATCGATATCCAGGTTCCAGAGCGGGTTCAGCGCGTGAAGCGTCAAAATCGCTCCAGCATCTTCTTGAGTTGGGCGTTCTGTAGCTCCAGCTTCTCTGCAAGCTGACGCCTTAGCATTCTTATGTCCTTGTCCAGTGCGGAAACGTCATCTTCTATAGAGATCGGCCGCTTGGGAGCATGCATGCTCGGTGACCCATACTCGACCCGAGGATCCACCGCAACGGAAGCGCTTGATCTCTTGTCTCTTGTTTGCCGTCCGAGTGATTTGCGTGTGGGTCGATCCGCCTGCTCGGGCGCCTGCTCGGCCACAAGGTTTGTGCTGTGGCTGGCGGTCTCGAAATGAACCGCATTTGTTCTGTCGGCCCGGACATTATTTTCGACTTCGCTCGGTTCCGGGGCGGCAGCGTTTGTGACCGCATCCGTCGTTTGAGTAACTGCAGGAGGATCCGTTCCTGCCAAGGTCGCATCCGAGCTTTCGCTCACGGGCTCCGAGATAGATTCCCGGGGCTCGACAGCTCTGCCTCTTGAGGTCAGATCAAGTAAAAACTTCCATGGTGATTTCATGATATCTCGTCATCCAGGATTGCGCCAGGCCATCTCCGAAGGATGCTTTGACGAAGACCGATCGCGTAGACGATCGGTCTTTCATTAACACTCAGCTGAGTCCGAGCCGCTTGCGCAACTCAGCATTCTCGGCCCGCAACTTGTCGCCGAGCTCCCTGCGAAGCCGCGAATTTTCTTTCTCCAGCTGAAGAAGATCCGCGATCTCGTCATGTACTTGAGATGGTGCTGCCGCCTTCTTGTCGTCGTTCTTCTTTGCGGTGTTTGCCCTTGCTGCGCGCTTCGGTTGACTTGCAGTTTTCGCCTCGGCCGAAGTCTCCTTGCGCTTCCGGCCTTTCCTGGCACTCGGCGCGGGGCTTGACTCTGCCGCGGCAGCGTCCACTTTTTTTGCTCGCGGCCCGCGCTTCTTAGGCGCTGCCACTTCCGCCGGAGCGGCCGCTGTAACCAGGTTATCGTCCAATTTGACCTCATCTGCCATAAGTCTATTTCCTCTCTCCGGATCGAAAGCATTTGTTCGACGCGCGAAATATGACAGCTGCACCACCCGCGGTCGAGACATCAATGATATCAGTGCTACATTGCACGAGGCCGACCAAGGCAAGTTTGCCACGAAGATGTGGCGACGTCGTCGGCAGGAAGTCAAGTCTGCCCGTCAATCATGCGTGGGAAGCCTATTCGCTGGTTCGGGCTCTGCAGAGCGCTTGATGCGATCGGCGCGCCTATCGAGAAGGGCCATCCGGATGTGACGCCTCGCGTAAAAGACGTCGTCGACATTGCCCGATTGCTGGCGTGTGCGCAAACGCCTTGATAGCGCCTGGTAAGGAGGATGCATCCAGGTCTTCCTTACCAATGGCAGGCCCGATGACCGGCCATTGCTTCTCGGTCAGATCTTCGGCTTCTTCCACCCACAGGATATCGACATCGGACGTGCCCTTGGGCTGCTCTACTCCGACGAAAACCGCGACATTATACCGAAAGTTTAAGTCCTAATACTCCTCGAACGATCCGAGAACGCCGAGAATACGAAAGAGGATCTATAACCCCTTTGGATCTAGCAGAACTTGAGGGCGACCACCTGCGTATAGACGGCGATCCTTGGGTGGTGAGCGATCTGCCTCCTTATGCCCACATTCGAGAGCTGAAGTAGGCCATGGACAAAGCCGGCGTCTTCTTTCTCTTGCTCATCTGCATTCTCGTTGCCCTTGTATTGAGCATCCTAATGTTCGAACCAGGGGACGAGCCGCCACCGCCGGAGCTGCCGGCGACGGTCCCAAGCAACTAGGGCCTCTACCTAGAAGCGACCACTCTGCGCATAGACGGCGGTCCTTGGGTGAGCTTGCTTATTTGAAGGCGTTCGTAACCATTAGGGGAATTCGGGGAACCTCGCCCCGTCGAAATACGACATCTGCCGTATGTCAACGGCTCGGCGATCGTCCTAGGCCAAGTCTCCCCCGCGCATCGCCGGGTGGCTCGAACCCAGGAGACTACCAATGAAGATCATTATCGCCGCCGCAGCATCGCTCGCGATCGCGGGCTCTGCCCTTGCTGCCGTACCGTCTGCTTCCGCCGAGCAGAAGCCCTCGCTCAAAACGGTAGGCCAAGTTGACCTTGCTTGGGGACCAAACCGCAGCGCGAACAAAGCGCCATCAACGGGCAAATACTCGAACGGAAAGACGTTCGGCTGAGTAGTGACCGAGCACACGGAAGGCGACCACCCTGCGCATTGACGGCGATCCATGGGTGGTCTCGCCGTAAACGCCTTCGCAACCTTACGTCGGATTCTCAGGCTGTCGCGCGGACGAAATACGACACCTGCCGTATATCGCCCGCTCGGCAATCGTCCTAGGCAATGTCTCCCGCGATCCTTGGCGGGAGGTTCGAACCTAGGAGACCACCAATGAAGATCGCTATAGCCTTGGCGTCGCTCGCTTTTGCAACGACCGTCAATGCCTATGTCCCGTCGACGCCAGTCGGAAAGAAGCCCATCGCTAAAACCGGCGAGATTGAACTAGCCGCCGGGGGGTCGCGAGGCCTTACCGCAACAAGCAGGGACGCCCCCTCGTCCAAGGGAGCCGCGAAGACTGACGGAAAGACCATGCAATAACGAAATGACAAAGGGCGGCTCCGGCCGCCCCAGAAGGGCCGCGGTCGCTCATGGAAACAGTCGCTCATCCGTGAGCGTGAGCAGGACGACGACCTCTGTCTGCAAGTCGGCGCAAATCTGTTGATATTCGGTGATCAGCTGGATGCGAGCCGGGTACTCCTGCAAAAGATCGTCGAGAGCAGAGGCGGCCAGCGCGTAAGCCTCGAAGAGATCGAGCAGACCAGGGTCTCTCGCCAGGCGCAACTGAGGGCGATGGCGGGGTAAAGCCATCTCCAGGCGGGCTCGTCCCAGATGCATAAGTCTCATGGCCGGTCCCCCTTCCGCTAGAGCCTAGTTCGAGGGAGCGACCGGCGTTGGAAGGACAGCGGTGACTTGTTGGCGAGGGGCGTTCGAGAGCGCACTGCCCACGAAAAGGTAGCCGCCGATGGCCACCATCGCCAGCAGCATCACTCCGATCGGAAGCCCGGTCGAGAATTTTCGATCTTTTTGGTTATAGCGGTATTGCTCGTACATCCTGAGTTCCTTCGATCATCAGCGACACCAGGACGAACCGAAGGGACGATAGGCCGCCCTGGTGTCGTTGTTCGCCCGCAGCGCGCAGGAGAGCTGGCCATGGGCTAAAAGAAAATCTAGGGCGGCTGGCGTTGCGCAGCTACGGTATTAGGACCATTGCGAAGGGGTTATCGGACTGAAGTCCCATGGCGGAACATTTTCTCGCACCCTACGTTTCCAAGCGCGTTTTCTGCAATTTTCGTCGCAAAGCGTTGAAGCCTCACTCGCCCCCATCAGAGCGCTTTCCGATAAAACAGCTGTCTAAAAAAGTATGGCCCCGTCGGGGGCGCGACGAGGCCAGAGGCTCTTATCGAGGAGACTTCACTGGGGGACATTGGTGAAGCCTTGTGCTTGACCCCTGATCGGGGAAACGGGATCAAGACAATGTGGAAACGCCTGCATCGTGAAATCGTTCCGGGATCTCAGCAAGAAAAGATGGCCCCGAGCGAGGCCCAGGAAACGCCTTGCTCCGAAAAGGTGAACGCGTCGGCGAAGAGGCGAAGTCAATTCGCGATCCATGAGAATGAGCAAGTTCAAGTGGCGCATTCCGCATCGCAACGCCGACTAGGGTTCAATTCGCCACCAGAAGCGACACTGGAACAACTGGGTCTTCCTTGACGGTCCTCGTGACGACGTAGGTGAAGTAGCGGGCGATTCCGAGTTCGCAGTCGAGAAGCGTGTCGATAAGGCGCTGGTATGCGTCGATGTCGGCAGCGACGATCTTTAAGACATAGTCAACGCCACCGCCGACCGACCAGCAGCAGACGACTTCCGGAATGTCGCGTACAACCCGCTCAAATCTGTCGAAGTCGGCTTGGCGATGGCTGGCAAGTGTCAACTCGACCATGGCGCTTGCGAACGGGGCGATCCGTCGAAGAGATAGGCGCGCATGATATCCGCTGATGATGCCGGCCTTTTCCAATTTGCGCAGCCGCATCCAGCAGGGCGTGGCAGAAAGGCCCGCCTTTTCTGCGAGTGCAAGCTTGGTGATGCGGCCATCCCGTTGGATGGCGTCGAGGATGCGTAGGTCGATCGCGTCAAGTCTCATGGCAAACTCCTGAGGCGGTATCGCGCGCCGGTCTGCGTCAAGCGCTTCCGAGCAATGCTGCCTTTTCTGCTTCCATTTCCGCGATGTCTTGAAAACGGTCGGCGATGCGCGCGTGCGCGCGACCGCTATCGGAAGCGCCGATGGCAACGATGATCTCGTCGGGGCCGGGGGCGTCGGCGATCTGGAAGTTGGCGGTAAGAAAATGCGATCGTTTGCCGCTCTCACTCTTGTGCATCATCGGCAGCGACAACAGAGCGCCCGGCGCATTACGAGTGTTGGCAAATTCGAGGTAGTTCGTGCCGCCAATCGCTTCGCGGAAGGGGTTGCCGAAGCGCAGTGTGTGGATCATCGCCGAGGCATGTTCGATCTCACCGGCGATGCCGACGGCCGCGGCCTTGCCGCAAGCCTCGACCTTATCCGCAGGCATCTGGCGGAGCAGCCGGTCCGTCATCTCCTGGCTGAGTTTAGCGGCGATGCGAGTGATTTCGGGCCGCAGATCTTCGACAAAGCCTCGTCCTGCCCAGGGGTTCTGGATCACTGCAGCCACCAAGACGATGTTGACCGGGCGCGGTGCTATCTTGCCGCCTTCGATAAGCGTTTCTTCCAGGAAGGTACAAATTTTTCTGATGCCGAGGGTCATTGGTACGCCGCTGATAGTGGAAACTTGCGGCAACTTACTGGCTCGCCTGGAGATTTCTTCCTCTGTTTCGAGGAAGTGGGCGCCGGTCGTTCCTGCAAAAACACGCAGATCCCTGCGCTGAACGACTCCGTTCAATGAGCGAAATCTAGATCATCTTCTTTTTGGAGGAAGTTTGCCGTTAGCTCCGAGTGGAGAAAAAATGGCATCGGTCTTCCTCCGTCCGTGAGAATGCGCCCGTCTTTGCGCCCGCCCATCATGGTTCCGCCAACAGATGACCACCAGATGGAAGGGAACCAAATGAAGACGTTACTGGCGAACACGACCGCTTTGATGCTTGTCCTGCAGCTTTGCGCAGGCATTGCTTACGCCGAGAGCGCACGGCTCGATAGCCTCATCGACCAGAAGTATCCGGAACTCGAGAAGGTCTACAAGGACCTCCATGCCAATCCTGAACTCGGCTTTCATGAGACACGGACGGCAAAGCGTCTGGCGGCAGAATTGGAGAAGCTTGGCGTCGAGGTGACCGTCGGCTTCGGTGGGGGCACCGGTCTCGTCGGTGTCTTTAGCAATGGAGACGGCCCGACGATCATGCTGCGAACCGAACTTGATGCGCTGCCGATGGAGGAAAAGACCGGGCTCGATTACGCCAGCCGCGTACAGGTTCCGGCAACCCAATGGCCTGGAAACACAGATGAGACGGCAAAGGTCTTTGTCGCCCATAGCTGCGGCCATGATATCCATATGGCGTCATGGCTTGGGGCGGCCCAATTGCTGGTCGAGCTGAAGGATGATTGGCACGGAACGCTGCTGCTCGTCGGTGAGCCCGCCGAAGAAATCGGCGGTGGCGCAACGGCCATGCTCAGGGCCGGCCTGTTCGAGAAGTTTCCGAAGCCGGATTTCGGCTTCGCCATGCACGTGAACGGTGATCCCGCCGGCAAAATCACCGTGAAGGACGGTGCCTTCAGCGGGAACTCCGATACGTTCGACCTGACCTTCAAGGGTCGCGGGGCGCATGGCAGCGCTCCGCATCTCTCGATCGATCCGATCGTCCTGGGGGCCCGTTTCGTCACCGATATCCAGGCTGTTGTGAGCCGTGAGAAGGATCCGCGCGAACCGGGAGTGATCACGGTCGGAAGTTTTCAGGCGGGGACTGCGGGCAACATCATCCCCGATCAGGCCAAGCTGAAGTTGACCATGCGTTCGACCACGCCGGAGACGCGTAAGCTACTGCTGGAGGCGATGCAGCGCGTCGCCAAAACGACGGCGCAATCGGCCATGGCGCCGGAACCCGAACTGCTACGCATCGGCGGCGGCGCTGTGGCCGGCACGAACTCGTCAGAGCTGATCGGCGACGTCAGGCCGGCATTGGATGCGTCCTTTGACGGCGTCGTCTACGTCCCGACCGCGGTCCAGCCGACGTTGGGCGTCGAGACCTATCCCGAGTTCATAGAAGCGGGCGTGCCTTCCATTTTCTATTGGGTTGGCGGGACCTCACCCGAACAGGTTGAAAAAGCCGGCCAAGAGAACAGGCCCGTTCCTTCCAATCATTCGCCATTTTTCGCTCCGGCCCCGGAGGTTTCCATCAAGACCGGCGCGAAGGTCCTGGCGATCTCAGTGCTCGAGAAAGCCGGCGTTGACTGAAGCCTAAATCCGGATAGCGGCTTTGTGGTCATCGCCAGTTCGATGACCACGAACTCGGCGTTGAAGGTACTACCTTTCATAGAAAGTTTGGCCGGAGATATCCATCGAAACGAAGTAGACTTGTCCACGACCGGCGCGCATGTTGATTGATAGAAATCAAGAGGCGAGGCAGTTGGATCAGAAGTCCCGGATATTGTCGCTCCGCGACATCGCGAGCCAGATTAACAGCGGTAGCGATCTTCAGACGGCCTTGCAGCAGCTCATCGCCGCTGCATGCCGCCATGCGAACTGGGCCCTAGGCTCGATCATGGGCATCGACGCAGCGCATGGGTATGCCTATGTCATCGTGCGCCATGACCCAACGCTGATCGAGCGGCAGCTGCCCGATAAATGGGAGCTGGCGACCAGCCCCTCCCTGATCGCCTTGCAGCGCAATGAGCCCGTCTATATCAGGGACGCGCGTGCGTCGGGCGAGTTTCCGGGCTATAGAAAAGAGGCCTTCGAGCGCGACTATCGAACGGTGCTCGTCATGCCGATGAACTGCAGGGATGCCGAGGGTCGCCCGATGGTGCTCAGCGTCATCGCCCGCGAGGTGACCGAGGTGTCGGAGGATGACCTCGCTTTTCTCGGCACGATCATCCACCTTGGCGCCATCGCCGTCGAACGGGAACACCGTCTCGAAGCCGAGAAACGATCCGCCCAACGGCTGGAACGCGCGCTGGAGGCGCATACGTCGCTGCTCGAACATGTGTTGAGCGACGGGTCGGTCGCATCGCTTTCCACCATGGTCGGGAAGATGTTGCCGAACCCGGCCGTCGTTGTTGATTTCACGGCCAATCAGGTCGTTGCTGGCCGGTCGCCGAACGCGCTTTTCGACGAGGCCGGTTGGCAGCAGGCGGCCGCTACCGTTCTTAGCCGGCCGCTGATGAAGGCGGCCCGTGATGCCGTCGAGCGCGGGACGGCCGATGCCGTGAGCCTCTACCTCGACGACGGCACGCAACGCTTCAAGATAACGGCCCGCATCGAAGCGCTGATGGTCGACAATCAGCTGGTTGGGGCGCTCATCATCTTCCCGACGACCCGCGAATTCAGCGATCTCGATCTCCTGATGCTCGACAGCGCCAAGTTCGCATTGAGCGTGCAGATGATGCGAAGCTTCATCCGGTTTCGCTTCGAGACGCGGACGCAGACCGAACTCTTTTTTGAGATCGTGGAGGCGCGGTGGCGCAATGCCGGTGATGTCGCCCAGCGGGCTCAACGGCTCGGGCTCAGCTTCTCAACGCCTCAGCAGATGATCGTCGTCGATTTTCCGGACAAGACGAAGGCATTTGGCGGCGCCTCCGTCGATGTGGAGCACACGCTGTCGCGTGTCATGCAGCAGGCATCCGTTCAGGCAAACCTGATTGCGGTCGAGGGCGGCGTCGTCTGCCTCGTCCCTCATGATACGGGCAAGCGACAGGAGCGCACGACAAAGCTCGCCCGGCGTATCGCCGAGGAGCTCGGCCGCTATTTCGACGAGGCACCTATCGTCGTCGCCAGCAACCGGTGTGCGGCCCTGTCGGACTATCCGCCAGCCTGGGAGCGCTGCGCCCGGATGATCCGCATCGGGCGTTCGTTCGGCCTGACCGGGGCGGTCTCCGCCCAGGATTTCGGCCCGCTGCCGATGCTGGTCGCCGCCTGTGAGGCGGGCGACGTGCGCGGCTTCGTGCAGGAGAGCGTGGGCGCCATTGCCGATCACGACCGGGACAACGGTACCCCTTACCTCGAAACCCTGTCGGTGTATCTGCAGGAAGGTTGCCGCAATCAGGCCTGTGCCGATGCTATGGGCCTGCATGTGACGACGCTGCGCTATCGGCTGGCGCGCATCCAGGAACTTTTCGGCGTTGATGTCGAGACGCCAGAAAAGCGCTTTGCCGTCGAGCTCGCGATCCGCCTGCACGGCGTCATCGACAACCGCTCTACCGCCAGCAGCTAGCATAACTTCATCGGCCAATTATCGCCTTGTAAGCACGTCGCCACCGATCTTCTGCGCCTTTGATCGTCTCCTCGGGATCGATGGAGAAGTTCCTTCACTCCTCCTTTGAAGCCATGGAAGCATGGACGCCATGACGGCGTTAGCCTCTAACCAACTTGATGGTGAGGAGGCGAGAAGCGCATGGTTGAGACAGCAGCATCGACGGACGTGCCGATTGATCCGATTGCGCTTCGTCGCGCATTCGGCACGTTCGTGACCGGTGTCACCGTCATCACCACCCGCGACGAAGACGGCACGCCACGTGGAATGACGGCGAACTCCTTCACGTCGGTTTCGCTCGATCCGCCGCTGCTATTGGTCTGCGTCGCGAAATCCGCGTCGAGCTATCCTGTCTTCACGAAAGCGGGATGTTTTGCGGTCAATATCCTCCATGAAGGACAGGTCGACGTCTCGGGAAACTTTGCCTCGAAATCCCCCGATAAATTCCAGTCGGTGACCCACGATCATATCCACACGGGCGCGCCGGTCCTGACTGACAGCCTGACCTGGTTCGACTGCACGACTTTCAACACCGTGGACGCCGGCGATCATGCAATCCTGATTGGTCAGGTTCGCGCATTCGGCACCAGCCCCACCGCACCACTCGGCTTTTGCCGCGGCCGCTATGCCAGTGTGAAAGACCCGCTGCCAAACGGCTGGCTTGCGTCGCATGGGATGATCATCGGCTATCTGATCGAAGCGGGTGGCAGCTTGCTTCTGCGTTCAGACGGCAAGGGTAGCTGGGTTCTGCCATCCGCAAGGCGCCGCAAAGCGGACAGCCAGCTCGTCATCGACGGTGGTGACGCGCTCAGCCTCGTCCCGGACGAGACCTTCCTTTACTCGGTCTTCGATGTCGCCGACAGCGACCCGGGCTACCTGGTCTATCGTGCCCGGCTGGCGGGTGAGGGCGGCGCCGGCACGAGCCTGCCATCCGATCTGCGCTTCTTCCCGCTCGACGATCTTCCTGACGATGCGATTGCGACGCACGAACTGCGATCCATGTTGCGCCGCTATGTGCGCGAGCGGCAAGCCGGCCGCTTCGGCATCTACATGGATTCCGACGACGGCGGCCGTGTGGCGATGATCGACGGCGAAGCCCGCACCTGGCTTCAGACCTCCCAAGACCTAAGGACAATGAAATGAAGACGACGGTCAGTTCCATCGAGGGTTCGCGCCAGCTGCTGTTCATCGGCGGGCAGTTCGTGGCACCGAAGAACGGTAACTACATCGCCAGTTTCGACCCGACGACGGGCGAGCCCTGGTATCATTTTGCTGAAGCAGATGCGGACGATGTCGGGGCAGCCGTCGCTGCTGCTGCCGCCGCCTTTCGGGACCCGGCCTGGCGTCGTATGACGCAGACCGATCGCGGCGCGCTCATGCGCCGGCTCGCCGAACTTGTTCGCGCCAATGCCGATACGCTGGCGGAAATCGAGACGCGCGACAACGGCAAGCTTCTCAAGGAAACCCGGGCGCAGATGCGCTCGATGCCCGACAGCTACCACTATTTCGCCGGCATGGCCGACAAGCTGCAGGGCGAGACCATTCCAATCAATCGTCTCGATACGTTGAACTTCAACCTGCGCGAACCCTTGGGCGTCGTCGGCATGATCACGCCGTGGAACTCGCCGCTGATGCTTCTGACCGGCACGCTGGCACCGTGCCTTGCGATCGGCAATACGGTCGTCATCAAGCCCTCGGAACACGCGACCGCCTCGACGCTGGCGCTTGCGGAACTGATCCACGAGGCGGGCTTTCCCGCCGGCGTCGTCAATGTCGTGACGGGTACGGGCCAGAGCGCCGGTGAGGCGCTGACGCGTCATCCCGGCGTTGCGAAATACGTCTTCACTGGCAGCACGGCCACCGGCCGGCGCATTGCAGGAAACGCCGCGCAAAACCTTGTCCCTTGCTCGATGGAACTTGGCGGCAAGTCGCCTCACGTGGTCTTTGGCGATGTCGATATCGAACACGCGGTCAACGGCGTGGTCTCGGGCGTCTTTGCAGCCGCAGGCCAAACCTGCGTCGCGGGATCACGTTGTTTCGTCGAAGCCCGCGTCTATGATCGTTTCATAGATGCGCTGGTCGCCCGAACGGAGCGCATACGTGTCGGCCTCCCATCGAGCGACGACACCGATGTCGGCCCGCTGGCGCTTGCCGACCAGCTTTCCAAGGTCGAATCCTACGTGGCCTCCGGCATCAGGGAAGGGGCGCGTGTTGCCTCCGGCGGGCGACGCCCGCAGCAGCACGGGCTTTCGTCCGGCGGCTGGTACTTCCAGCCGACCGTGATGATCGATGCGCAAAACGACATGACCTTCATGCGCGATGAACTCTTCGGTCCGGTGGTCGGCGTGATGCCGTTCCACAACGAGGAAGAGATGATCGGGCTCGCCAACGATACGCGCTACGGCTTGGCCTCCGGCATCTGGACGAAGGACATCGATCGGGCGCTGCGGTTCGCCAATCGGATCGATGCAGGGACCGTCTGGATCAACACATATCGCTCCGCCTCGTTCATGTCGGCCAACGGCGGCTTCAAGGAAAGCGGATACGGCCGGCGCGGCGGTTTCGAGGTCATGCACGAGTTCTCGCGGTTGAAGAACGTCATCGTCGACTACTCCGGCGCGATGCAGGATCCCTTCGTGATCCGCCTGAAATGACAGCAAAAGCACGGGCACAGGAAAGGCAGAAAACATGAAGTTCGCAGTTTCCCTTACAATGGAACGCTTCTCTCCCGATATTCCGATGGAGCAGGTCAAGCGCAACTTGCTGCAACTCGCTCGGCTTGCCGACGAAGGCGGCTTCGAAACGCTGTGGACCGCAGAACACCACACGCTGGAATGCACGATCTCCCCCAATCCGTTCCAGACGCTGGTCTGGCTCGCGCAGCACACGGATCGCATCCGGCTCGGTACCTCCACCCTGGTCGCGCCCTATTGGAACCCCATCCGGCTCGCCGGCGAGTCGGCGCTATGCGATCACCTGACCAATGGCCGCCTGGAGTTCGGCATCGCGCGCGGTTCCTACCAGTACGAGTTCGACCGTATGGCGGGTGGCATTCCGCAGCAGGAGGGGGTGGCCTACATGAAGGAGATCGTGCCGGCCGTGAAGAAGCTCTGGTCCGGCGACTATGCCCATGAGGGGCAATACTGGAAGTTTCCGGTCACGGCGGCAGTGCCGAAGCCGCTGCAGCAACCCCACCCGCCCATCTGGGTGGCGGCGCGCGATCCCGGAACGTTCGACTGGGCGATCGCGAACGGCGCCAGTATCTTATCGACGCCGCTCTCCGCGCCGGAAGCCGAAATCCACGTACTCTCCGAGAAGTTTCGCAAGGCGGTTGCCGATCATCCGGAGGTGCCGCGCCCGCGCTTTATGATGCAGCGCCGCACCTGCGTCTACGATCGGCCGGATGGGTGGGAACGTGCCGTCAAGCACAGCATGGACTACGGCCGCGCCTTCGAAAACCTCATGCAGAATATCGGCACGGTGCACAACGGCTTCCCCGAGGCAGTGCCCTACGAAGCGGTCAAGGGCAAGGACAACTACAATCCGGACAACATCCGCAAGAACCTGATGTTCGGCACGCCGGACGAAGCGATCGAGAAGCTGTTGGTCTATGAGGCCGCCGGCGTGGACCAGTATTGCCTGGGCCTGACTTTCAATCTGCCGTTCGAGCTGCAGAAGCGGACGCTGGAGCTATTCGTCAGGGAAATCATGCCCTTCTTCGCGGCCCGTGAGAAGGAACAGAAGCGTATCGCGGTGGGTGCCTGAACATGGCAGGAGCTCAGCGCCATACCGTCGGAGAGGTGACGCTCAACTACCGCATCGAGGGAGAAGGCGAACCGCTCGTCTGCATCCACGGCGTCGGCTCCTATCTCGAAGCGTGGTCGGGCGTGGTCGAACGTTTGAAGGACAGGTTCACGATCCTGACATTCGACCTTCGTGGTCACGGCCGCTCCAGCCGGGTCAAGGGCCGCTACGAGATCGACGACTTCGTCAACGAGACGCTCGGGCTTGCCGACGCGGCGGGCTTCCCGACCTTCAATCTTGCAGGCTTTTCGCTGGGCGGCCTGATCGCCCAACGTCTCGCTCTGACCCACCTTGGACGTCTGCGCCGGTTGACGCTCTTGTCGACCGTCGCCGGCCGCACGCCGGCCGAGCGTGAGCGGGTTCTCGACCGCCTCGCGGCCCTCAGAGCCGGAACGCCTGCCGATCATCACAATGCCTCGTTGTCGCGCTGGCTGACGGAAGAGTTCCAGGAGAACAACCCGCAGGTGATCCAACAGCTGAGGGCGCGGGACGCCGAAAACGATCCCGACTGCTACGCGGCAGCCTATCGTGTGTTGGCGGAAACGGATTTCGGCGGCTTTCTCGACCAGATCCGCTGCCCAACGCTGATCGCTACCGGCGAAGACGATGCCGGCTCCAACCCGCGCATGGCGCGCTACATGCACGAGCGCATTCCCGGGTCCGAGCTTCGTATCCTGCCGGGTCTTCGCCATTCCATCCTCATCGAGGCGCCCGACGTCGTGGCAACGCTGATGGGCGAGTTCATGAGCCAGGGGGAGACGGTCGATGGATGAGGCACTGCGAGCAAGGGGAGAGGCCATCCGGCGCCAGGTGCTCGGCGATGACTATGTCGATGGGGCAATCGGCAGCAGCGATGCCTTCTCGCGGCCCTTCCAGGATCTGTTGAACGAACATTGCTGGGGCACCGTCTGGACGGACGAAAGCCTCGATCTGAGGAGCCGCAGCCTACTGAACCTTGGAATGCTTGCAGCGCTCAACCGCATGCACGAATTCGGCGTCCACTTTCGCGGGGCGATCCGCAACGGTTTGACCGACGAAGAGCTTCGCGCAGCACTCGTCCAGATCGCGATCTATTGCGGCATTCCGGCAGGCGTCGAAGCGTTCCGTGTGGCCCGGCGCGTCCGCGGCGAGATGGCTGAAAAAGGAGAGCGCTGACTTCCACGTTTTCTAGGAAAGGGCAGCGCCGCGCTACCCCGTATCGCGGGAAGACGGACGGCGGGCTCAGAACTCAAGATCAACCCGATGGCAGGAAGAGGACCCTGTCAAAAACCAGAACGACGAAGGGAACGACAGCATGAACACATTCGCAAAACTCACCGCGGCGGCATCGCTTGCCTTGTCACTCGCGACCGTTCCGGCCCACGCTGGTGCCGTACTCGACCACGTGCTCGATGCAAAGACACTGAAGGTAGCGACCGACGCCAACTGGGCGCCGCAGTCCTTCATGAACGAAAAGAACGAGATGGACGGCTTTGATGTCGATGTCGCCAAGGAACTCGCCAAGCGGTTGGGTGTCGGTGTCGAGTTCGTTACCCCCGGCTGGGACATCATCACGGCCGGCAACTGGCAGGGGCGCTGGGACATGCATGTCGGCTCGATGACGCCGACAAAGGAGCGTGCCAAGGTCTTCGATTTCCCGGCCGTCTACTACTACACCCCGGCCGCCGTGGCCGTGCACAAAGACAGCCCTGTGGTCGGCCTAATCGATCTGGACGACAAGGTCGTCGGCGCGACGGCGACGTCTACCTTCGAAGCCTATGCCAAACAGGATCTGACCCTCGATGCCGCTGGCGCACCTGCCTTCGAATACACCTTCAAGCCGAAGGAGGTGAAGTCCTACGCCAACTCCACGACGGCATTCGATGATCTGCGCCTCGGTGACGGTGTGCGCCTCGACGCAGTCGTATCGTCGCTGCCCAGCATTCGCGACGCAATCAAGGCCGGCTATCCGATCAAGCAGGTTGGCGACCCGGTCTTTTACGAACCGCTCGCAGTTGCTGTCGAACACGGCGACAAGGAGCTGAGCGACAAGATCGCCGAAGCGATCAAGGCGATGCAGGACGATGGCACGCTGAGCAAGCTTTCCGAGAAATGGTACGGCGTCGACTACACCGTCGTGAAGTAAGGCAGCCATGTCTGGCGGTCCGGGCAACCGGACCGCACGTTGTCCAAAGGGACCAAAGATGCTTTATCCGGATACTGTCGAGTCCGAAATACTCGTCCACAAGCCATGGTTCGTGGCCAGCATGTTCGCTGCTGTCCTCATTGCCTTCACGGCCTTCGGCCTGACCGGCACAACGATGGGCGAACTGATGCGGCCAGTGATCGGCGAGCCGCTCGAAAGTGGATTCTACGGCCGCTTTGCGACCGCCTTCGTCGTTGCGGTGCTCTTCTGCCTCAACATCGTCCTGATCGGCTTTGCGAGCCTCAGGGTCCAGATCGTCGTCGTCTGGCTCGAGTTGTTGGCGCTGTTTCTCGCCTTCTTCCAGACCTTCGATCTCAGCCTGCCCTTCATAGAGGAAAAGTTGCCGTTCCTCATCACGCAAGGGCTGGTGACGACGGTCTATGTTTCGGCAATCTCGATTGTGATTGCCTCGGCGATCGCCATCCTCGGCGCTGTGGCCAAGCTCTCGACCAACGGCTTCGCCTATGCGATTGCGAGCTTCTACACGTCCTTTTTTCGCGGCCTGCCGCTGTTGATGCAGGTTTATCTGATCTATCTCGGCCTGCCGCAGCTCGGCTTCATCATCGACGCGGTGCCGGCCGGTATTCTGGCACTTTCGCTCTGCTACGGCGCATACATGACGGAAATCTTCCGCTCCGGCATCCAGAGCATCGACCGCGGCCAGTGGGAGGCGTCACGCTCCATCGGCTTCGGCTTCGGGCTGACGATGCGCAAGGTCATCCTGCCTCAGGCGCTGCCGGTAATCATCCCGCCGACCGGTAACCAGTTCATTTCCATGCTGAAGGACAGCTCGCTGGTCTCCGTTATCGGTGTCTGGGAACTCATGTTTCTCGCACGCACGCTCGGCCAGAAGAGCTTCCAGCATATGGAAATGCTCATATCAGCCGCCATGCTCTACTGGACGATGTCTATCGTTCTCGAGCTGATCCAGTCCCGCATCGAACGTCACTATGCCAGGAGCAAGGTCAGATGAGCGCCGAGACCATCATCGACGTCAAGAATGTTTCCAAATGGTACGGCGCCTTCCAGGTGCTGACGGATATCAACCTGACGGTCCGCAAGGGCGAACGCATCGTGATTTGCGGTCCGTCCGGATCCGGCAAATCTACCTTGATCCGGTGCTTCAACCGCTTGGAAGCGCACCAGGAAGGTGAGATCGTCGTCAACGGCATCAACCTGCATGCCAAGATGCGCAATGTCTCGGATGTGCGCCGCAACGTCGGCATGGTGTTCCAGCACTTCAACCTATTCCCGCATATGACCGTGCTGATGAACTGCATGGTCGGGCCGATGTGGATCAACGGCGTGCCGGAAGCGGAGGCGCGGGCAAGGGCGCTGACATTCCTCGACCGGGTGCGCATCCCGGAGCAGGCCAACAAGTTTCCAATCCAGCTTTCCGGCGGCCAACAGCAGCGCGTCGCGATCGCGCGCTCGCTCTGCATGCAGCCGGCCGTGATGCTGTTTGACGAACCGACATCGGCGCTCGACCCCGAGATGGTGTCCGAAGTCCTTGAAACCATGACGAGCCTGGCAAAGGACGGCATGACGATGGTTTGCGTCACGCACGAGATGGGGTTTGCCAGGGCCGTTGCAGATCGCGTGATCTTCATGAACTCGGGACAGATTCTCGAGGAGGCTAGGCCCGATGATTTCTTCGACAATCCAAAACACGAGCGGACCAAGCTGTTTCTCGGTCAGATCCTGAAACATTAGCTTGGTGTCCAACAGTTTCAGCTACCAGTTGGTGAAACTGCCGGTGGCAGGAAATTTGCTGCGACCGCAATAGGTCGAAGGTGCAACTGAATTCCCGGTGCTTGCGACAGGTTGTGGGTTGCTATTGAAAGGCATGCATCCGAACTGTGGTCAGGACTTGATGCTCATTGGTGCGTTCTGATGCGCGGAACGCGCTCGGCGTGTCTCCGAACGCTTTGCGAAACTCACGCGAGAAATGCGCTGTGTCCGCGAAGCCTGTGATATTTGCAATTTCCATCACAGTCAGCGAGCCCCCGGAAAGCAGGTAACGCCCGTAGTTCAGTCGCATGTTCCTAAAGGCCTGCCCGATTGTCTGGCCCAGATTTGCGCGGAACAATCGCTCGAGCTGGCGATGGGAGATCGAGCAATAGCGCGCGATCGCTAGATTGTTTGGCGGTTGGTCGAGCTGTTGTTCCATGAAGTGCAACGCTTTGCGGACTCGGCTGTCCGTCCCGTCAGGAGGCAGCTGGAAGAAGTGCGCTTGCGGCACGCTGGCTGGGCGCATCGAGGTGAGCATCATGTGCCGCATGACCTGCCGGGCTCGTTCGGACCCGCAGTGGCGCACGATTAGGTAAAGCGCAAGATCGATGGCTGCGGTCGATCCCGCGCAGGTGATGACGTCGCCTTCATCGACGAATATCCGGTCGAGCGAGATCTGCGCACGGGGAAATCGGCTCTTGAACGCCTCAAGTACGTTCCAATGAATGCAGTATCGGCGTGAATCGATCAGACCGGCCCGCGCCAACGCGAAACTTCCTGTGCAGATCCCAAGCAGCCCGACACCATTTTCGTGGGCCGACCGGATGAAATTCATCAGAGCTGGAGCCGGCGTATCGTCGTCGAAGCTGTTACCGCCGCAGACCGCCACGTAATCAAAACCTGCCGAATCGCGTGGCGCCGGCGACGTGGCGATCGCGACGCCGCAGCTGGCATGAACCGGACCTCCTGTCAGCGAATAGACGTCCCATCCAACACGGATTTGCCGGCTTTTCGCCGCGTCATCGGCTGCCAGCCGTAGCGCGTCAATGAAGCCGGAAAAGGCGGCGAGCGTAAATTTGTTCTGCAAGATGAATGCTATACGCAGCTCGAAGCTGCTTTCTTGCGTCTTTTTCATACCTGCGCCACCCATCAAGTTGTCGGCCATGTTCAATCATGCGTCCATATTATTCAATAGAGATGGCGTGGTTGTTGCTATGGTCTCATCCGGACACAGGTCCCAAGCGCACAAAGCGCACCCCCAGAGACGGAGATATCAGATGAAGAAAACCACTCTGCTTGCCACTGTTGCCAGTCTTGTCGCTCTGCCGCAGGCAAGTTTTGCCCAGGCAACTCCGCAGTCGATTACCGTTGCTTACTATGGTGGCAACTGGGGTGAAGCGTTCGACGCATGTGTTGCCAAGCCTTTTACCAAGGCGACCGGAATTCAGGTCGTTGCAGAAATCGGCAATTCGACCACCACGCTGTCCAAGCTGCAGCAGCAGACTGGAAATGCCGTCATCGACGTCGCCTACATGGATGGCGGCATAAGCGAGATCGCCGAGGCCGCAGGCGTTCTGGCGCCGATCGATCTCGCGACGCTTTCCAATTCCGGTGCCCTTCAGCGGCAGGCTGCCTACAAGAACGGCGATCATGTCTTCGCCGTCAGCGCCGGGTACTATTCGCTCGGCCTGATCTACAACACGTCGGAAGTGACCGAAGCGCCCAAGAGCTGGGAGGAACTGTGGAACGACGCCTATGCCGGGGCTGTTGCCATTCCCTCGCCCAACAATTCTGCCGGCGTGCCATTCGTGATCTTCCTTGCCGGCGCCTTCGGCGATGCGTCCGAAACCATGGATGCCACATTCGCCAAACTGAAATCGCTGGATACCGGCCTTCTCTACGATACATCAGGTGCCGCTTCCAACGCGTTCCAGAGCAGCGAGATTGTCATTGGCGCGCATTTCAACGTTGGCGCATGGGACCTGATCGATGCCGGTCTGCCGATCGGCTTTGTCGTTCCGAAGGAGGGTGTGTGGGCCACCGATGCGCGCATGCACATCGTCAAGGGTACAAAAAATGCGGAAGCGGCGGCCAAATTCATCGATACGGCGCTGACGCCTGAAGCTGCGACCTGCCTGGCGGAAAAGCTCTATCTCGGCCCGGCGATCACCGGCGTCGCTCTGCCGGCCGATGTCGAACGAAAGCTGCCTTGGGGCACCGGCGGGTCGATCGAGACCTTGCATCTCGTCGATTGGGCCAAAGTCAACGCGATGCGACCTGCGATCACCGACCGCTGGAACCGTGAGATTGCGAACTGAGCCAATGACCCTGCTTGCCATCACAGACGTCACGAAGTCCTTCGCCAACTACCGCGCGCTTGATCGCGTGTCGTTGGATGTTACGCAAGGCGAATTCATTTCGTTGCTCGGCCCGTCGGGCTGCGGAAAGACGACACTTCTGCGCATCATCGGCGGGTTCATGTCCGCAAACAGCGGTCGTGTCGTGATCGATGGCGAGGATGTCTCGGTTCTGCCGCCCGAAAAGCGGCCACTGAACACGGTCTTCCAGAACTATGCGCTGTTCCCCCATATGACAGTGCTGCAGAACGTCGCCTACGGGCCTCTGCGTGGCGGCGCCACTCGCAAGGAGGCGGAAAGCCGTGCCCACGAAGCGTTGGAAATGGTGGGGCTTGCCGCAATGGCGCCCCGCAGTCCGCGTGCGATGTCCGGGGGACAGCAGCAGCGCGTGGCGCTTGCGCGCGCCATCGTCAACAGGCCCAAGCTGCTGCTGCTCGACGAACCTTTGTCGGCACTGGATCTGCAGTTGCGCAAGCGCATGCAGATCGAGTTGAAGCAATTGCAGGTCCAGCTCGGCATCACGTTCATCTTCGTGACCCACGATCAGGAAGAGGCGATGGCCATGTCCGATCGTATTGCGGTCATGTCGGCCGGCCATATCGAACAGATCGACGTCCCGGAGGCCATCTACCGCCGCCCGAAGACCCGGTTCGTCGCCGATTTCATCGGGGAGGCGAACGTTCTGCCAATGCAGGCCGATGGCAGCTCACGCGCTGAAAGCCAAGGTGTTCTGCGGCCGGAAAATCTGCGCGTCTTCACGCAGGGCGACGAGGTGCCAGCAGGTTGGTCGTCACTGCCTGGGCGCGTGACTGCCACCACCTATGTCGGAGGTACGTCCAACATTTATCTCACCTCCGGCGACCGGACGCTGCACGCCCGCCGTTACAGTGCCTTGCCGGATGGTGTGCGCGAAGGTGTTGACGTCATCGCCGGATTTGATCCGGCGGATGTCCACGTTTTGGAAGGATAGGCGATGTTTACCTCCCGCCTGACCCTTTTCTGGCTGCTCGCGCTGCCGGTTTGCGTGTTCACGGCCTTCTTCCTGATGCCGCTCGGCGTGGTGCTTGTCGCATCGCTCACGACGCAGGACGGCCAGGTCAGCTTCGCCCAGTATGGTCGTATCCTGATGGACGGCTATCACTGGCAGGTCATCGGCGTCACTTTCCGGCTCGCAATCCTGTCCACCTTGATCTGCGTGGTGCTCGGTTATCCGCTCGCCTGGTATCTGGTTCGCATCGTCAAGTGGCGCAGCTGGCGGCGGGCATGCGTGATCCTTTTGATCCTGCCGCTGTTCACCTCCAACATCGTTCGCTCGTTCGGCTGGATGGTACTTCTCGGACGCACCGGGCTTGTCAACGACGCGTTGCTGGCGACCGGCCTGGCTGAACGTCCGGTCCGCTTCCTCGGAACGGAAACCGGCATCCTGATCGGTCTGGTCTACATCCTGTTGCCGTTCACCGTGTTGACAATCGGGAATGCGCTCGCGCGTGTCGAACCTGCCCTGGAACAGGCCTCGCGCGATCTCGGCGCAGGCCCCGTGCGTACATTTTTCAGCGTGACGTTTCCCCTGACGATGCATGGAGTGATGGCCGGCGGGATCATCGTCTTCTCCATGGCGATCAGCGCCTACGTCACCCCGGCGCTCTTATCCGGCGGCAAGGTGACGGTGCTCGCTATGTTGGCTTTCCAGCAATATTCGACGGTGTTCGATTTCAATTATGGCGGGGCGCTGTCCATCACGCTTCTCGCCTTCACCATGGCCCTGATCGGCGTCTCGTCCTGGCTGGCGCGGCTTGGCGCGCATGACATGAAAGGAAACTGACATGTTCATCCGTCTCATTGCTCTCTCGACGCTGGCCTTTCTTGTGCTGCCGCTGGTCGTGGTGATCGGTGTCTCCCTCACCGAAACGAAGTTCCTGGCCTTTCCGCCGCAGGGGCTGACGCTCTCCTGGTATGCGGTCGTGCTGGAAAATCCGACCTATATCCGTTCGTTCCTTACAAGCGCTGTTCTCGCGGCTCTGGCGACCCTGGTGGCGATACTGGTCGCACTTCCAGCCGCAATCGCGATGGCGCGCTATTCCTTCCCCGGAAAATCCGCGCTCTCGGCCCTCATGCTGTCACCGCTCGTCCTGCCGCACATCGTGATCGGCGCAGCACTTCTGCAGTATGGCGCGTCGATCGGGCTGGTGCGCAACTTTCCAGCCCTGCTGGTTGGCCACGTGGTGATCGTCACGCCCTTCGTTCTGCGCACGCTCCTGCCGCTCTTTTCGCCGGAACAATTGTCGCAGGAAGAGGCGTCGCGCGATCTTGGCGCTTCCGCATGGTCGACGTTCTTCCTGGTCACGCTTCCTCAGATCCGGGCAGGGCTCGTATCTGGCGGGATCTTCGCCTTCATCACCTCGTTCATCAATGTCGAGCTGTCGATCTTCAACACCACGTCGACGCTCAACACCATCCCGGTGCAGCTGTTCAATTACGTGCAGTATTCGGTGGATCCCTCGATTGCGGCGGTCTCGTCGCTGACCATCTTGGCCGCGGCCATTGCGATCATACTGATCGACTGGCTGATCGGTCTGGACTTCCTGTCCGGAAGTTAAAGCTTACCAAACCCCAACATTTTCAGGAGACCTGCGATGCGCGTTCAGGACGTGTATAACGTAATCTATACCCATACAGAAGGCGAGCCGCTCTGCATTATCTACAGCGGCGTCCCATATCCGGCGAACTCGAGCATCCTCGAAAAGCGCGCCTTTCTGGAAGAGAACTACGACTGGCTGCGCAAGGCCTTGATGCGCGAACCGCGCGGTCATGCCGACATGTTCGGTGTATTCCTGACGCCGCCGTCGTCGCGGGAGTTCGATGCCGGCCTGATCTACATTGACGGCAAGGAATATTCGCATATGTGCGGTCACGGCACGATCGCTGTCGCCATGGCGATGGTCGCGAATGGCCTGGTGCGCCGCTCGCCCGACGGACTGACGAAGATCCGCTTCGAAACGACCGCTGGTCTGGTCGTGGCGGAAGTCGCCCACGAAGGCGATCGCGTGCTGTGGACACGGTTCGAAAACGTTCCGGCCTATGTGGCCGAGCAGGACATCGAGTTCGAACTGCCAGGATACGGCGCGCTGAAAGCCGATCTCGTCTGGGGTGGCAACTACTTCGGCATTATCGATCTGCGCAACACCACGCTGCGCATTGCGCCGGAAAACGGCTCCGAACTGTCGCGCATGGGCCTGATCGCCCGCGAAGCTATCCGCGAGAAGGTCAAGGTCCAGCATCCGACCGAAGCCCACATCAACAACCTGAACTTCGTCACCTTCTGGCACGAGCCGACGATTGAGGGATGCCTGTACAAGAACGTGCATGTCTTCTCTGCCGGCCAGCTCGATCGTTCGCCGGGTGGAACCGGTACCTCCGCGATGATGGCCTATTTCGAGAAGCGCGGCGTCATTTCCGTGAACCAGACGATCACCTCCGAAGGTCTTCTCGGCTCAGGCGTATTCGAAGGCTGCCTGATCGGAGAAACGAAGCTCGGCTCGGTGCGTGCCGTGCGCCCAACCGTCAAGGGTACGGCAGGAATTCTAGGCACTGCGGCCTGGACGATTAACCGCAATGACCCGGTCGACGCCGGTTTCCTGGTGCTTTGATCTAACGGGTGTGTCGGTGGCATGTACGCCGACACACCGTCCTGCGGCGACTACGCATCGACGCGATGAAAGGACATGTCGAGTTTATGTATTTCCGATCCCGTCCGCCTCAGCGATGGTGGCGCGGGTTTTCGGTATCAAGCTGTCTGTGTCGGCGCGCCTGCGAAACGCGGGAAGATCGTCGTCCTTGATCCTTGCACGATCCTTCTTTTCGAACAGATAGGCAAACATCCAGAACTCACCAGCGACCGATGGAGAGGTCGCTCTTTCTTGCGCCCGGGGACCGCAGGAGGCCAAAGCGAATGGCCGTGCCCTTGAAAGCTGAGTGCCTGAACGCACCTTCAGCCCTTCTGCGCGGCACGCAAGGCGGAGGCCGGATAACGCAGGGTCGGGTCGAAGGGATTGAGCTTACTGCTGATCGCTTGCGCCTCCGCCTTCAAGAGATCGGTGATTGTGCCGCTTCGCGTTTCCGTCAGGCGCGATGCCAGCGTGCCGATGCTCAAGGAGGCGACGGCGATGCCGTTGCGGTCAAGAACCGGCACGCCGAGCCCGGCCATGCCCTCGATCATTTCGAAGTTCATCTGGGCTGCACCGATCCGCCTGACCTCCTCGATCTTGAT
>JAESGS010000543.1_pt1 | contig 25146 bp, 21 predicted proteins | sample 9269761 | NCBI WGS metagenome assembly JAESGS01 (sample SAMN15741799, study PRJNA653493) | algae metagenome | isolation source: Cyanosarcina radialis HA8281-LM2 and co-occurring heterotrophs from damp... | place: USA: Makauwahi cave, Hawaii | collected 2011-01-06 | reverse complement strand
TCCGGTTGGCGCTGCCCTGCCTGCGGCGGGCGAGCGTGCGCTGGGCGCGGCGCAGCCGCTTCAGCGACTTCCTCAGGCTCTTCGGCGGCTTGACCGCCACGCCGTCGGAGCGGACCAACAGGTCCTTCAGCCCGAGATCCACGCCGATGACGGTCGCCGCGTCGGGGATCACATCGGGAACGATCTCGTCCATCTCGCACTGGACGGTCAGCTCCCACGCCCGCCCGTTCCATGCGACGTTCGCTCCAGCGATCCGGCCTTCCGGCAGTCGGCCCGCACGGAAGCGCACCGTGCCGAGTTTCGGCAGGAACGCGCGTCGGCTGTCAGCGTCGATGCGGAGCGCCTGATTGATGACGTAGAAGGATTCCCGGCTTCTTCCTCTGGCCTTGAAGCGCGGGAACCCCGCGCCCTCACGGAAGCACTTCCTCAGCGCCGCATCGAGATTGCGGCAGACCCGCACCAGGCTGTTGCTGGGCGCTTCGGCGAGCCAAGGATGATCCTTCTTCAGGCCCGGCAACATCTTCGACATGTCGTGGAAGAAGACGAACGTGCCGTCGGCCGCATGACGTTCCTTCTGCATGGCGAGAAGATGGTTCCACAGCCAGCGGCAGGCTCCGGCATAGCGGGCGAGCGTCGAGGACTGAGTCCTCGACGGGTAGAGCTTCAGCCGATATGCCCTCAGTTGTGCCACGCTACGATGATCGTTCCGTTTTCGTTCCACCAACGAATGTCAGGACCGCAAAGGCGTGTCAACCGCCTAATCCGTTTTGGATCAATGGTGTACCGCACCCTATTCAACCGAACTATCCGGATAGCCAACGCGCGAAGCTGGATCAGCATGTTGCCGGAGGACATCCGGTTCCATCACAGTGGGTCTCATGGGTGCTTGGGGATTTTGTTCCCGGCGAAGAGCTGGCCACGATGCCGGCGGCAGTGCGAACGGCATTTAGCGAGGTTGACGACGCTCGGAAGCTTGCCAAGATCGCTGATAGCATCAGGGAAGGGACGGTCCCGGCACCTTGGGTGGAATGGCTGTTGAACCGATATGTTTCGGCAACGCCATCTCATTCAGAACCAAGGTTCTAGGGCATACGGTACAGGACTCTCTGGTCGGAAGTCCTGTACCTGTCTCAGCAATCGGTGAGATCGTCTGATTTCAGGGTCGAGGCGGCTCGTCGTCGTTCGACTGGTTCGCGACGAGGTCGGAGTAGACCGACCTGATCTCGGCCCGGAGCCGCTGTTCGCCCTCCTGCCAGATCTGCTTTGACCGACGGGTGGCCCCCATGACCTGCTCGCCTTCCTCCTTCGTGTCGCACACGTAGACGACGGACTTGATCTGGATATGGAACTCCTCATCCCATTCCTCCACGGGCAGCAGCTTCAGCGTGCCGTCGAGAGACTTGTGGTCTACCAGGCTTGCCTTGACGTAGAGGCGGCTTCCGCTGTAGCCCGTGACCAGCATCGGGCGGGAGTAGGTCGGATAGTTCGTCAAGCCATCCTTGCCGACGAATCTTCCCACGAGTTCGGAGGGGTGTTCAGCCGGAGCCTCATTCTTTCTCAGGAATCTTATCATTTGTCGTCACTCCTTTTTCTGTGGGAACATCTAGCATAATACCTGCAAAGATAGAACACGGAATCCTTCTGTATCGCGTGACACAAAAGTTGCCAAAGACCAAATCCTCCTATAAGACGAGGAGAACCAACGGAACTGAAGGATTCAACCGCATGCTAGACTCGCGAAACAGTACCGCAGCGGCGGCGCTTGCCGTGGCGGCAGTCGCCATCGCCTCGGCCCTCTTCATCGAGAGCATCGGCTACGAACCCTGCGTGCTCTGCCTGAGACAGCGCTATCCCTACTACGTCGCTCTCCCCGTTCTCGCGGCGGCAATCGGATTTGGGATGGCCGGAAGCCGTTTTGCTGGATGGTCGCGTGGGATGCTCCAGATTGCGAGATTCTGCTTCTCGATCTCTTTCGTCCTCGCTGGATATCATGTCGGCGTCGAGCAGGGACTTTGGGAAGGGCCGTCGAGCTGCGTGACGCGCGCCTTGGACATGTCCAGCCTGGATGCATTCGCCGCGCAGATCTCGAATACGATGATGGTGTCGTGCAACACGCCAACATTCACGCTGCTTGGGTTCAGTCTCGCTTGGTGGAACCTTGCCGTATCCTTCCTGATCCACGCCATTCTGGCCCATGGAATTCATGGGGGCACTCGAACCCGCACGCAGCGCGCCTGAAGCCCAGTCTGGAGAAAGCTTTTGCCGATTGCGCGCCCATGCCGCACGCTTGCCGTTACAAGGATGAGGAATGCAGGTCGCGAAGGATTCGTTCGCGCAGACCGCCCGATCCTCCCGGAGTTGACATTATGTACAGGACCTGAGAAAAGAAGCTCATGACAGAAAAGAAAAGATTGGCGGCACCGATGATCGCCAGTGACGGAAGTCCGAAACACTCATCAAATTCACCATCCCAACTCAAGACCACTTTCCCTGTTCCCGACAACAATTCGGTGCTGATCTGCTCGGTCGGCGGTGTCGGCCAGATCGGAATGAATTGGACGCTCTACGGCCATCGCGGCCGATGGATCCTGGTGGACGCGGGATCCCAGTTTGCACCAAGGGACATCGAAGGCGTCGAAGCCATCTTCCCCGACCCGCAGTCCCTGAAATCAATCCTCCCTCGCCTTGACGCACTGATCGTCACGCATGCACACGAAGACCATATCGGCGCCATCCATCGCCTGTGGCCCCAGATCAGGTGCCCCATCGTTGCGACAAGATTCGCGGCCGAAGTGCTCAAGCAGCGCTTCGAGGAGCGGGACACCAAAAAGAAGGTCAAGATCAAGCTTTTCGAACCGGGCGGCAAGTTCCAGATCGGCGGCTTCAAGATCGAGACCATCGGGCTGACCCACTCGGTTCCCGAATGCGTCGGACTCGCCATCAAGACAAAGGCCGGAACCATCTGGCATACAGGCGACTGGAAGTTCGATCCCAAGCCGGTCGTTGGAAACCGGATCGACGTCGACAGGCTGAAGCGCCTTGGCAGGGAAGGGGTTCTCGCCATGGTCTGCGACTCCACGAACGCCACCCGCCGCAGCCCCATCACCTCGGAAAACGATCTCGCCAAGGGCATGGAAGCCGTCTTCCGGGACACGGACGGCCTTGTCGCCGTAACTTGCTTCGCAACGAACATCGCCCGCGTCGTCACAGCGATCAAGGCGGCCACGAAATCCGGACGGAAGGTGGCGGTCTCCGGCCGCTCGCTGATCAAGAACGTCGAGATCGCGCGCAAGCTCGGCATGCTGGATGGTGTGCCGCTCCTTCTCGATGAACCCCGCCGTCTGATGCGCTACTACCGCCCGCAGATGGCTTTGATCTGCACGGGTGCGCAGGGCGAGGAGCGCGCGGCCTTCTCCCGGCTTTCCGTCGGAGGCAGCCGCTTCCTTCCGAAGCTCGAGGAGGGAGACGCCGTCATCCACTCGGCACGCGCGATCCCCGGTAACGAGGCGGACATCGAGCGCGTCTTCGATCGGTTCCGCGCGATGGGCGTGACTGTGCATCAGGGAGAATATGACGGCCATCCTCTCCATGTGACAGGCCATGCCACCGCTTACGAACTTGAGATGATGTATAGCTTCATCCAGCCCAAGATCTCAATCCCAGTCCATGGCGAGGAGGAGCATCTTGAGGCGCATGCGCGGATCGCCGAGTCACGAGGCGTGAAGAACGTCTTCGTTCCGCGGGAAGGTCTGGTCATGCGGGTCACCAGGGACGGCATCGCCCCCGTCGCCGATGTCAGCATCAACCTCGTTGCCGAACTCACCCTTTCACCCGGCGTGTTCGTCGACTGGGACGAGGAAATGTTCCGGCATATCCAGGAGACCGAGCGAGCCGAGGTCGTGGATGAGGACTGCGAGACCGCCCAGCGCATGGTCGCCTGATCCGTCAAAGATTAAGGGGCGTAACCGCCCCTTGCTCCGTCCAATCCTGCATTCCGCGTTATAGACCGGCCCCAGGCTTTGCCAGCAGCCTCGCGCAGAATTCGTCGCGCCAGCCTGCATAATTCGTGAAGACGTCGGCAGGGGACACCAGTGCGATATGCTTGTCGTCACGCTTGGCGGTTGCGGCTACGCCGTAGTCCGACCACGGGTCGCTCATGAACGGCATCGTGATGAAGACAGCGTCGTCATTGTCGATGAAGCCCTCCTCGAGGTAGAGGCCTGTGTTCAGGTTGTAGGCCATGGCGATCTCGTTCTGCGCGAGCGCGATCATGTCGCGCGCATCCGTGCTCGCGAACGCCAGCGATCTTTCGGGAACTTCGGACGGAGGCATGGGCTGAAGATCCGCCATCGGGACGTGGCCGATGAAACTGCCGTCCTGCGTCCTCTCGATGATCACGACAGCCGTTTCGTCCTTTCCCTCCTCCAGGTCGGGATCGTTCTCGAAGCTCCTGGTGAAGCGCCAGAGGCCGTTCTCCAGCTTCTCGAAGCCGAAGGCCCCGAACAGTTCGTCCGCATCAGTCATTGCCCGCATCCCCTTGTGTTGGTTCAGGCAGACAATGCATCCCTTCGGCGAAATCCACAATCCGAAAACCATCGCCTCAATAGTTGACAATCCTATGGACAGAACGCGAAAGCACTGGTATCAACGAAGCAGAACAAAGGATTCACGAGATGCGAGATGAAAAGATTCATTTCCGGTAGTGCGGGATAGTCCCGACTACCGGAGTAGCAAATGTCCAAAGGACACCACCACTACAAGCGCGCAGTCAGCATCTCCTACGATGCTCGCGGCGTGTACATGCTGAAATGCCCGACGGGCACCTGGTTTCCGTCGTTCGAAGCCGTCTTCGGCGAATTCTACCGTTACTCGCACCACGAGGGCACAGGATACTCCCGCTGGGGGTTCGGCTGCACTCGAATGAGCAACGGCGACTATGATTTCGACCTGGTGCGCGACCGGGTGATGCTCAGGACCCGGAACCTTCATCCGAGCCTGGCCGATCCGGCCTTCAGGGCACGCTCGTTGCACGGGGTCTTCGCGGACGAGATCGTCTTCAGGGACGATTGCGGCCGCAGGATCAGCGCCTACCATGTCCTCGCCAACCTCTCCCGCATCTGCGACGAGAGCGAGGTGGAACGTCCGAAAGTACGCGTCCATCGCGGGCGGCAGTACTACGAGCGCTACCGCGACGCGGATTTCCGGAAAGCCCCCGTGGGCTGCACCGGCCGCCGCCGTCGATACAACTGGGATCGCAGCCGCCCGGCCGTGACCCGCGAGATCGCGGAGAACGAGTTCCTCGCCTACGACGAGGACATGGAGGATCTGGATATCAAAATCCGATCCAACCGCTGCTCGCGGAAGCTGGCGGAGCACCGTAACTGGGATTATCCCAGGCGAAGCGACTGGCGCGACCGGAACTGGAAGCGCCACCGTGATCATCAGTGGAAGCCATGAAGGGACGGCCCACGCGGCCGTCCCTTCTCTTTTCGGCCCCAGCCTGGTTGCTGGGCACTGTCTCGTCAGGCGAGCGAGTAGAGGCCTGCCATGTCCCTCTTGAACATCCCGCAGGAGACCCCGAGCGACATCATTGTGAGAAGACGGTCACCCGTCGGTTCGAAGAACCCGGCGGATTTGCCGCGGACCTTCATCCATCCGTCGCCTTCAAGGCCGATCCGCAGGCGCTTCTTTCCATCCCCTCCACGAACGGCCGACCAGTGGACATGCTGGCCGATCACCCAGCTCTCTACGACTTCCTTCCACAGGAACATCAGCGGACGGTCTGCGATTGCTTCCAGACGACGCGTCATCAGTCCCATCGGCAGCCTGTCCGGACGACCCTCGATCGCATCAGCCAGCCCATCCGGTGCGGCTTCTCCGTCGAACGAGTTGGCGATGGCCCGGACGATGGCGAAGCATCTGGCGGCAAGTGCAGGCACCCGGGTGATATCCTTGCGCTGCGCGTCGATCAGCTCCGACAGCAACCCCACGACGTCCGTGGATCCGTTTGACGATGCGCGCGGCCAGCCCAGGGCATCTCCCTCCACCTCCACGGCGAGCAGAAAGTCCCCAACCGTGGGCGATGCAGCGTATTCTTCGTCAGCCTGCATCGCGGCTGCGTGCGCTCGGGCGATGATGTCGTCTGAAGGTTTGGGCTGATACAGGCTCCCGATGCGGTCCTCCGACAGAAGGCGTTCCAGCCAGAGCAGCATCGCCTCGGTGGCCAGCCTCTGTAGCTGCCGTGCCTGAAGAAGGCAGAGAAGCATGGTGGAAATGCCGATCTGGACTGGGTCCCCATCCACGTTCTCGGGAAGATCCCGGCTTGCGAACCGTCTCCTGATGTGGTCGAGCCCGCTTGGTCCATCCCGCTCGAGGAGACCCCTGACGAGATCCAAGGACGCCTTCCGCCTCTGCGCGGCTCCTGCAGCCTCTCTTGCTCCGAAACCGTAGAACATCTCCTTGAAGACCTGCATTTCAACCAGCGAAGGCTGATCGATGGGAAGATGTGTCGCGAAGGGACGTATCTGCTCCTCGGATACCGTTGGCGGATCCACCGCGAAGAGGGCCTCTGGCAGCAGCTTCATCACGGCGGCGTCGAAGTCCTCGATTGCCGGGAGCACTTCTGTCGCGATCTCCATGCTATCGGTCGACATGTACTTGATGGACTTAATCGATGGGCCGTATTCGGTCGGCGCCATGAAGCTGGTGCGGGTCCTTCTGTATTCCTCCCATGCTGGCCCGTCGAACAGGAAGGGTTCACCGTCCTCCCGCCGACAGATCGTGCGCTTCAGGGCAATCGCGCCCCTGAATGGACGCTTAGCGATCATGTGCGACCACGCGTAGAGAGCCTCGTATCGGTCAACGAGATCTGCAATGACCTCGGCTGGTTCCTCAATTCCCCGGGCCTCGGCCACGCGCGTCGCCTTCCAGACGGCCCACACCATGAAAGTATAGGGACGGACATGCTGGGTCACGTTGTTGATGCCAGGTATCGCGTCGTCCATGAGATCGAGATTGAGCTGGCGAAGGCCAACGGGATCAACTCCGCTCTCGTCAGCCTTGAGTTCGTCCACGACCCGCAGGCCTGGATGCTCGTCGAACAATTGGTCAATTTCAGCAAGGCGCATCGATGATGTCTCCTACAGCGACAGGTCTACGACGACGCGTCCGCACATGATGCCGGCGCATGTGGCGATCCGCATCTTGTCCAGGCGCTTGCGCTGGTCGTCGAAGAGAGCCTCGCCGCATCTGCATCCGGGCTTTTTCCCCCGGTCCTTCATCCAATAGACCTTGTCCAGTTTCACCTGTCTCGCAGCGTAACGGGTGAAGACCGAGATCTCCTTTGCCGTCGCCCCTTCCGGCACCGAAAAGGTCGTTCCCTGGGTCGACAGCGCGCGGTGGAGCTCGTTGACCGCACTCCAGGATGTCCTGGTCGCGAGGATCGTTTGCCACGCCCCCGCCCACTCCTGCGTCGTCGTTCCGCGGCTCAGGAGTTCTTCATTGAGACCGCCCCGCTCCGGGGTCAGCAGCACCGCGAACTCCTCGGGGACTTCACCCTCCGTCCACGCCTGGAGGAAGAGGTGCAAGGTCTCGGCCTTGGTCGGGTCTCCGAGAAACAGTCTCGACACGACGGTCGCCACGCAGGCATCGAGACCGATGGAATCTCCATCCTTCGGCCGCGCGCCTCTCGCGAGGGAAAGCCACCTCTCGAGGTATGGCGCAAGCAACCTGTCGCCATCCTCGGACCTCGGCACGATCCTCGCGATCATGTCGAACAGGAGATAGAGGCCGGCGGCCCGTGACGGCCCGCTGGGGACAGCCTCCACCGACGCAAACAACTGCTTGAACGCCCTTTCGACAAGGTTCCTCCGGACGCGCTGTCCGCCAGCTCCTCCTCCGGATCCGCCACCCTTCGGACGAGGCTTGGTCCGGACATCTTTCCCATCACCTGCATCCTCGTCCTCGTCATCGCCGGTTTCGTCTCCGTCCGAGGGAAGGGCCGTCGCAAGGCTCCTAACCAGCGCGTCGATGAGGTCGTCCTGACCGTATCGCGCTGAAGAACCGCCACGCCATGTTTCGTTCATGTCCGCGGCGCTTGTCGTGCCGAACGCCCCCTTGACGAAGGAGTGGACAGATCCGCTGCGATCAGCACGCCCGCCGCCGGTCCTCTCTGCGGCCTCGATGAGCGCGACGGGATCCTGGGCAACGAACTCGAGTATCAGGTTCATGTCGGTGACGGTTCCAAAACCTGCCACCTGTCTTCCGATCGATCGGGCAAGCGGTCCTCGCCTGTTCATCTCCGAGAGGAATGATCGCAGCACCAGCCATCCCCTTACCTCGTCCAGGCCCCTTGCGAAGATGACCTGCACAGAAGAGCCGAACGACAGCGGGTCTATGTTTTCTGGTGGCCGGAGTTCGAACGATCCGTTTCTGTCCACTGTGACAGATCCGGCAGCCAATCGTCTCGCTCCGGACGCGAGATGGGCGCTCCATTCGCCTTCCAGGCCTGACACGCCGAATATCCTGCCTGACAATGCGCCTCCAAGGTACTCCACCACCATTGCCGCACCAATGCGGTCGGCAGGCTCCTTCTCTGAAGTCACGCTGGTGTCGTGGACCTGGACAGGCATCCATCCGAAGATCGGCATCCGGTCATGGATGCGAGCGACCACTGCCTCGACGTTCGCGCCCGTCAGGGCAGGTAGCGTCGCGTTCGCACTTCCGCTGACCACCAGCCGCCCTCGCGCGCATTCGATGTCGAACACCTTGGAATGCAGCGATCTTCCGTCCGTGAAGGTGTCGCATGCAACCGCCGTCACCTTCATTCCATCGGCGGTTGCCGCAGCGAAGTCGAACACCGACGGCGCGATCGCCGGAACCGCCACCGACACATTTTCGCACAGCAGGCCCTCCGAAAGGAGCCTGACCCCGTGATGACCTGTGAAGAACGGGGAGACGACGTGGATGCTTTGCGCACCACCGAGCTCCTCGGTCAGTTCGCCGATCTGGTCGATCAGAGCGCCTTCCATCGTGTGCAGGAGGCGCGCGCCGCTGTCGCCGGGGACGGTTGCCGCCTTGCGCGCCATCTCGATGAACGGGCCAAGGTCCGGCGCACTGACGCAATCCAGCCGCCCTCCCGGCCGAGCGTGGCGCATCATGGATTCGAGCATGCCCGCAAGATCCGCGAAGCAGGCCGAATCCCGTCCCGGACGAAGGAGTTCAAGCACCTCGTTGTTATAGCCCCATCCGCCGAAGGTGAGGTTTCCGGACCCGACCGTGGCTCTGACCTCGCCCTTCTCGTCGGACAAGAGGGCGATCTTCGGGTGGAAGACCCCGCCCTCGCACTTCACGGGAACGAGATCGTAGTCTCGCCCGACCCCGACCGCACCAACATCGGCAAGCGACGTGCGGTAGCCTTCGATGTCCGAAATCACCGTGAAGTTCCGGTAGCTGCGGTAGACCGAGGAGAGGGGGATCGCCTCCAGGAACGAAAGACTGAGCGAATAGGTCGTCAGCAGCACCGACGACCACGGATTCGATGCGATGAGATCACGTGGCGAGAATGGCTGTCCGTTCAAGTCCCTCTCCAAAAAGGCGACGCGATGCATCGGAATGCGCTTTGTACCCATAAGTTGTGGAAATGGCAAACAAATCCTTCTCATGAGGGTGGTGGAATTCTTTGACCGATCCCTGTTTGTCCAATGGAGCGGGCATGGAGCCACTCGACGCTATGGTTGAGATCGGTTAGTTGGTTTCAACGCCGCACTGCAGGCTGTTCGGACATCAAGAGCCCGAGGACTGAGAATGGATATTATCGAGATCAGCAATCTCACCGGATACACGCCCTACACGGATGAGTTCGACCGGATCGAAGACATCGAGGACATCGTTTCGCAGGGCAGGATCGCCGAAATCCACAGATCGCTGACCCAGTTCAGGGAATACGAAGAGGAACAGATGGGTGCATTCTCGCAGGCCGCCGCGGGACTGGTGAGTCACCTCTCACAGAAGTTCGAGGAGAACGGCCTCGACCCGAACCAGACGACGGTGACTTTCCTGATTGACGGCTCGGGATCGACGCGGGGCGAACCCGGCCGAAACATGGCGCTTGCGACGATCGAGCTGTGCGTCGCGCTTGAGAAGATGGGTGTCGAGACGACGGTTCTCGGATACACGACCTCGAGCTGGAAGGGCGGTGACTCCAGAAAAAAATGGCTCAACGACGGAAAGCCTGCCAACCCCGGGCGTCTCTGTGATCTCCTGCACGTCGTCTACAAGCGTCCCGCCGACACGGTTGCCGACACCCTCGACCTCCTCTGCGCGCTTGCGTGCGACGAGACGAAGAAGGAGAACATCGATGGCGAGGCCGTGATGTGGGCGGCAGAGGGCATGCGCGATCTCGAGCGATCGAACAAGATCCTCGTCAACGTCACCGACGGCTTCATGCCGATCGATGATTCAACCCTCGTGTCGAATGCCAGGGCGGACCTGCTGCTCGGGCATCTCCTGACCGTCAACAACGCGATAGAGGACGAGGGACTTGTAGCGCTTTCCGGCGTCTACGTGAACCTAGTCAAGGAACACCTGGAGATGATGACGCGCCTCAAGGAGCAGGGGCAGAACATCTTCCAGCGCCATGCGATTGCAGACGGCCATGGTGACCTGAACGCAACCTTCACTGCCGTGATCGACGGCGTCGAGCTTGGAATCAGGCGGGCAGCGGAGCTGTCTCCGCGTCAGCTCGCAGCAGCGATGGACTGATGGCCGACTAAGTCGTCGCCGTCTTCCTCTACGACGGACACCGCTGCCGGGCCTTGTCGGTGGCGCGGTTGGTGTGCTGGGGCAACGGCAGGCGCGACGTGAATTCGCTGTTCCCGAGCGCGCCGGGCCGCTTCAACGATCTCGATGCAGACATCCGGGTTCTCCTTCATCCATAGTCTTCCCTCGGCGTGGATCTCGTTCAGGAACCCCATTGGCAGACAGTCGGCATAGAGCTCCTTGAGTTCTTCGATCAGTGCCTCGGAGGCCCTTACCCTCCTGACATCAGCATGGTGGATCCCGGGATCCCCTTGGGCGATCTCGAACCTTGTCTTGCGGTGCTTGGACAGGAACTTGGCGACCACCTCGTGGCAGTAGGCGGAAGGATCCTTGTCGTAGTAGCTATGGTGCTGGCGCACCAAGGCCCTGCCTTCTTCGGAAATCTCGAACTCCACCGTCGAGCGAGACCCGTCGGCCCCATGCACCTGGGCGATGTGGCTCGTTCCATTGACGCAGTATCGCCAGTACGATCCGACACAATGGTGCATGTGATTGCCCTCCTCGAGGAGCTGCAACTCGTCGGTGAGCCACACGAGCCGCCCTTTCTCGCACGCGAAAGCTCCCGCCGTCAGTGGCTTCCAGCTTGCGTTCCTTTCTTCACCGAACGCGGCTTTCCTCAACTCACGCAGCCGTGTTGAACGGCGGCCTGTTCCCTTGTGCCACGCCTCATTGAACAGACGCAGGCGTTTCAGGCCGAAATTCTCACCAGCGACATGATCGAGAATTCTCCCGGCCAGCTCCTGCATTTCCGTGCTGCCCCGGCTTCCTGTCGAGAGGTGGTGGTCGATCAGCGAAAGAAGGCTCTCCGCGGTATCGTTGATCGACTGCTGGAAGTCCCGTCTCTGGAGCTCGTGATACCCGACCCAGTTCTTCGACATGGCCGCCAGTGCCGCCCGTTTTTTCGTGTGTGGCAGGAGTTCGATCATCCCCCAAGAGACAAGATCGCTGTAGGCAACCCATTCCTTCCTGCTCGTCGGAAACCTCGACGGATCGATCTCCGCGAGATTTTTTGAGCGTCTGTCTCCGGGGTGATCGCTGTCGCTCACAAGTGCGCGCATCGCGCGGCCGAGGCGCTGCCAGTGAACTCCCCGAAACCGCTTGATCCTCTGAGCGTCAAGGCCCGTGAGCGTCTGCAGTGCGGGAATGAGCGGCTCTCCATTCCTGATGACGGAATCCAGCTTCTCCAGGTGGTAGGTGAAGACGGGAAATGCCTCGCTCATCTGCGCGCGTCGGCGGAATGTCTCCGCATCCGCATTCTTGAGCCAGCGATAGAAGCCGAACGTGGCAAACGGGTTTCGGAGCGCGATGCGGCGGATATCCGGATCAAGCATGCCGACGATGGACATGTGCGCCATGCGCCCGATAGGCTTGCGGCGGGCAAGAGATTGCCTGAGGCTGTTCCATTTTTTCCCGGATAGGCTGTGGCCGATGTAGATCTCGATCTGCTCTCTCCGTCTCGAGAGGGCCATGGAGGCCGAAGCAGAATTCCGCGCTGCTTCGAAAAGCACCGAGTACGTCACGTCGCCGACGAGGCGGGAACCATCGAGGCCTTCCGTATCTAATCGGTTCTCCCGGGCGTTGGCCAGGTTCAGACGGATCTCAGGCCAGTCGTTTTCCCAGGTGAGCGATATGCGTTTGGAAGTCAGGCGATAGGCCGACAGCCGCTTCTTACCCACGATGACCGCCACGCCCGTCGTCACCGTCGGATATCCCGACACGAAATCCATTGCAGTTCCGATGAAGACACCCTCGCCACGGGAGGTCTTCACGCGGTGGACCCCGTGGAGGCGCGTCATCATCCTGATGAGCTGGGCGAGCAGACGGCGGCCCTCGGCACCCTCCGCTGTGCGTGCGGCGACCTCGGTGACGAACTCCTCGAACGCGGCTTTCCTCTGCTCGCTGGTGCGCCTGACGGCGCGTGCAGCAGGCAGGATCCGGCCCTTCACCAGATGGAGGATCTTCTTCTCCAGAAGGGAGTCGAGGATCTCTTCGGCATCCGCTTCCGGGCGGCCAAACTGCTTCAGCCGGATGTCCAAAGCCTGGATGGCCTCGCCTCGAGGTTTCCCCTTGAATCCGGGATTAAGTGCAAGCTGGGACAGCTCAGATCTGAACGAAAGTACTGCGCTTCTGAGCTTGGGATCAGCGGGCACGCCCGCCGTGTCCATAGCGACTGCCATGGTCGGTGTCTCCGTCGAATCTGGCTTTTCCCGTCCATGGTGAGACGGCTCCATTGAATTCGCAACTCGAATCCTTTCGACTCGGCGGCATGAAGGATTCACTGTTGCAAATTCGTTGACCGCGGGGTATCGAATCCTTGGCAGAACTCTTCGAGGATCATGAGCATGAGCGCGAATATGGATTTCATAAACACTCAGGGAGCTCCGAAAGCGGAGAAAGCACGCGAGACGCTTTTGCCGCTCAGAGCAAGAATTTGCCTCACAGCCAGCGTGCTCGTGCTTGTTGCAGGTCTCTTGAGCGGGTTCGGCGCCGTGGACTGGTACGCCTCCTTGTGGACAACCCACCCAGTCTGGAGCTGCGTTCTGACAGTGGGCATTGTTGCGGGTGTCGGACTGATTTTCGACAGGACGAGATCAATTGCGGGATGGATACTTGTCGGTGGAGTCCTCCTGTTGATCCTCGTGCACATGGCGGCATTCTCCGGCTACGGCTGGTATGTGTTTTTCACGGAAGGAACGGATCTCCAGGGAAAGTATCCCTTGGCCATCTCGACCGCCGGGGCAGCACTGATTGTTCTTGGCATTGTCATGGTCAGCTTCTGCTGCTGCATGCACATGGGGGCCGACGATCAGACATTCGCCTGCCGCGCGGCGCAGGGGGTCGCCTACTCGGTAATGTTCACCGCCTTTGCCCTTCTCATGGTGACAGTGTTATCGAGGCCCGCACCAAAGCATATCGCCGCGCTTCCGGAGGCTCTGAAATGCTTGACTGAGAGCGGGAGCACCACTTCGACGTGCGGCCTTCCAACGAAACTGGAAGAAGACAGCAAGACCGCAAGCACGAGGGAGGCGAAATGAGCCGTTCCTCACTCTGCCTTGCGACCAGTCTGGCGCTGATCCTCCTGTCGTTCCTCTATGCGTTCGGGGGTCTGGCTTGGTACGGAGAACAGTTAAGCGCTGATCCGGCTCGGATCGGCGCCATCACGCTGTCTTATCCCATCATCGCGTGGGCCGTCATGAAAGCCGTGCGCGGGACTGGCTCGGATGCTCTGTATCGAGCACTCTTCATGGTTGTCGCGCTTGGAGCAATGCACATGGCGCTCCAGGGATGGTGGATGCTCTTCCGCGACGGAAAGTCGATGACTGGCTATGGATCGGCTATCCCGACGTCGGGGGGTCTGACGATAGCCGCTTCCATCGCGTTGGCGAGCTTCTGCTTCGCCTGGCACGCCTTTGGCAGGCGGAAGCAGAGCGATGTGGTCGCGGTCTCGCTCGTCGTCATGGTGGTGCTCCAGGGGCTGGCGGTGCTTGCCCTCGACACTCACGCTAGGGAGCTTCACCGAACGCGGGAATTTGCTCGGCTTGACGCGGAGATACAGCAGAATCTCGATGACGCAAACGCCTCGCTCGAAAGAACCGATGCCAACCTTCGCGAAGTCAATCGGATCCTCGGCAGAATCGGGTCCATCCAACAAGAGATGGAAACCCAATCTCAGGGTCAGTAGCCCCTCATCGCTCCAACGGAGATAGCCATCGGCATGGCAAGCAAGGATTCAACAGACATCGGTGCGCTCCTTGATGAAGCAGTTCGCCAGAACTGGTGCGCGGTCTATGACCGCTGCATCCGCATCTTCGATGAGAGCGAACTTCCCGACTCCGTGTTCATGGAATGCTGCGAGAAACTTCCGGACGGGATCGCCGACATGTTCCTTCAAGTCGCGAGGGATGCGGCAGGCGACTGGATCGCAGATGACAGCCAGGTCGACGGTGACGATGTCCAGCTCGTGGAGACGAGCTACACGCTCTTCGCAATCCCGGTGATGTCCCTGCCGCATGCCCGTCCGACATCGGAAGATTTCGACATCCTTGCCGCCAGCCTGCGCGCCGCGGCGGGCGGAGACGACATCTTCGTTATTTCCGAGACTGTGTCGCCAGAGGACTTTCTCGCGGCTACTCCCGATGCGCTGCGCTATGCGGTGAGCACGATCGACTGGAACAGGGCCTTTGGCCACGACCTTGACCCGCTCGAGCATATCGTGGACAGAAGCGCCACGATGCCGAAACGCCTGCGGCTAACCGAGGTCATCGTCGGGGCGCGCATCGAGCGTTTTGTAGGCGGCACCAGTTTCATCCCCGCAAACTGGGTCGGCGACTGTCCCGATGATCTTTACGAACGGTTCAAGGATTTGTTGGGGAAGCATGGCTGCGCGTTCTCCGCTGCCGGCCGCCCCATGTCCGGCGGACAAATCATTCCGATCCTGAATACGCGCCTGAAGCTTGAGGATGTCGTGAACGATATCGCCACGATCGGCAACGAGCTTGATATCCTCCCGGATGTCCTGATCTACGAGGATGTCAAGACGGACAGGACCTTCGTCGCCCTGTCCGTCGAGGGCCATCCTCTCAGCGACGCTGTGATCGAACGCGCGGGATCCACCATGGATGCCGGCGATGTCGCAGCAATGATGCGCACGTTCATGCCAGGTGTCGTGGAGACCCAGGATCCCAAGCTGTTCACCCAAAGGGTTCTAGGCGAGGCCAACGTCAACTAAGACTAAGGCCGCGGGATGACCGCGGCCTTGCAGATCTCACGCCACTCGGAATGCGCGCTCGTATTCGTCGCCAGACGATTCCATATCGATGTCATCCTCGTCTTCGTCGGAGAGGACGATTGTTTCCTCATCCAGTGACCGGTCGATGGTGTAGGAGACGACGTTGCGGAAGTCAGACATATCGATGATCGCCGGGCCATACGGATTGTCGACCTCGTCCGTCTCAAGATCCCTGAACGTGATTGTCTGCTCATCGATCTCGTAGGTGTGGGTGGCCGAATCGTACATGTTCGCGAGAACTCGCTGGACATCTGCCATCGCCATCGCGCCAAGGAATGGGTGGCTTCTCTTCCCGGTCATGTGATCCGTGACGAACAAGGCGAGCTGCTCGGCCTTCTCCTGATCGGTCATAGCGGCGGCGAAGGCGTGCCCCTCGACGAGCGCGTTCCTGTTCACGGCCGACCGATAGCGCTGAACTTTTTCCTCGAGATGGAAGATAAACCCGTCGAACACAAAGCGCCCGATGGTGTCTCCCGATACCGGGCTACCGTTCCCGTCGACCTTCTTGACGGTAATGACCGGCAGGATGCCATCGTCACGCCGTCCACGACCACCGCGGGGCAGCGCCTCGCGCTTGCCCCGCGTCTTGGCAGTCAGGCCTTCGCTCAATGCGCGTCCAAGGCTCCTTCCAGTCTTGTGAGCGTTCGCGGACGTGGTGTAGTCGACCTTGGTCACAAGCGTCATGCACTCGCCGGCATCGTTGAGAGTGTACGCGATGTCGGCCATCGTTCCGTCGCGCCGCCTATACTGGCTTGTCTCTCCGACCGGAACGATTTTTGCGGGACTCCGCAGCTCGGGATCCAGACGCATGGAATTCGCGGCCACGTATTCGACGATGCGGTGTTTCTCCATGAGTTCTGGCAGGTTCGAATACTGGTTCGCCCGGCGGGGCACGATGGCGCTGGTCGTCGCCTCGGCCATCTTCTGCTGTTCGAGATACTTAATCACGTCCGCCCGGAACGCGCGAAGCGGGCTGCTTTCGTGATCGGACTCAATCATCTCGTCCGTGATCATGAAGTAGCTTTCATGCTGGTTCCGGCCTTTTTCAAGGGTGGACTTCTTTACGTGGCGGCTAAGCTTGAAATCTTCGGTCGCTCCGAGATTGTCGATGTATTGTTCGATCAGATCCTTGGAGTTGTTGGACATGATGACGAGCGGCTTCCTCTTCCCGTAACCGCACATGCGCCCGTACACGCCCTGAAGCAGAGCGTTGGCATCCGTTGCCGAATGGGTGAGATCGACGGCCATCACGGTCGATCGGGGGAACGCATCGCCCATTCGTCCCTTTCCCACGGTCACGACGACGTACGGTCTCTTGTCGTTCTGCGTCGCCTTCCAGATTATAGGCTTGATGTCGCCATCTGCGTTGTAGAACCGGATCACGTTGTATGGAGACTCTGGCCCGTCGATACCCATGGCATCCAGAACATCGTCGGTGATCCTCCGGTTGTTTGCGACACGGAGAAGCGCCCCTATCGGCTGGCCTGACTTCGTCTGCCTCCTCATCAGCGTTCCATCGAGCAGCGTGCGAACGAGATCCGCCCCCTTCTGACGTCTTTCCAGGGTGTTCATTTCCCGTTTCGTGCCGTCGTCTCCGATCTTGGTCGGCTTGAATGTCTGGCGGCTCGGCCTCGTCGTCGCGCCGATGAGATATGGCATCTCGTCGAACCACTCCAGGCTCTTGTTTGACGCGAGATCTTTGAAGGAAAGGACCTGCGGCATCTCGGTTATGACGCTCTCGTCTATCCTCTCGCCGCCGAACAGGTTGGGGCCGACATAGGAGCTGTTCAGCTTCTGCTTCACCAGCCATAGGTTCGAAAGCGATGCGGTGTCGAAAGGCGTGGCAGACAGGCCGACCATGAAATTGGGCGTGGCCGGGGAGAAGAAGTCCTCGTCGATCTCGGCGAAAGCGCGGGACAGCAGGCACTGTATTTCCGTCCCATCCCGACGTATCTGGTTGCTTGCGCCGAACTGCGGCTCGTCGACGATCAGCATCACGCCATGTCCGAGTTCCCTTGCCCTCTGGCAATGAAGCCTAACCTTCTTGGAAATCTCTCCCGGGACACGCTTCACTGTCATCCCCTGGACAAGGGATCCGACGATGTCGCTTCCCGGATATATGTCATCGACAATCCTGGCCGCGTAGTCGTGCAACGTGATATCGGTTTCGTCGTCTGCCGCCGCCAGGTCGGTGCCAGACTGCGCATAGTAATCTATGAGGCTATGGCTCAAACCGTTGGAAACAATGCTGATCTCTCCATACAGATTGAAGAAGCCACGCATCGCCTTCTGCGTCTGCATCAGATGGCTGTTCTGGTTCGTGGTCATGAACAGCGGAACGTAGCTGACCTTGGACTTGAGATAGTGGACCGGTGCCGCGAAGAGGGTCATGAACGCAGTGCCCGTCTTGCCGGATTGCAGCGCCCCCAGGACGATGCCCGAGCTTCCCGGATTTGCGATGGTCTCAGCAATGACACCGACCGCTGTCTGCACCTGTTCCTTATGGACCTTGTATTCGGTGAGGGCGCCGAGAAGCTCGCGGAGCCTCAGATTGCCGGCCGTCTTCAGGTTCTCTACGACATTTGCGGGGTCGAGCGTTATACCCATGCCTGACTTGACGGCGGCCTCGTTGAACCAATGCGAAAACTGGACGACGTGGTTCTGCAGCTCGGCCACGAGTTCCGTTCTGTTCCTGATGTGCATGAGGCGATCCCTGGGATGGTCTGAATGTCCTCAGAGATTCGGCGATCTGCTTGCATCCGACAAAGCCTCCCCGGTGCGGCCGAGCAACCCCAGCAGCTCTCATCAGGCCTACACCCGACTTTTCGTCGTCAGATGCAAGCCCGGCGGGCAGGGTGTACCCGTGACCGCAGGAAGCAATGGCTATGGAAGAGAACTTTTCAAGGATGACGCAGGAGGAGCTGTCCGAGCACGCTCGGGTCTACGGCTGCAACGATGATGTCACAGTGTCGTTGGATGCGATCTCCTGGTCCTACGAACCGTCGTTCGATGTTTCACGTCTTCTCGAGGTCATGACGGAAAAGGAGTGGGCGGATTGGCTGGATGAGGAGATCGAGATGTCGGTCACTGAATTGGACGATCCTGATCGCTGGGCACCTCTTCTCGAACAGGAGATCTTCGAGCCAATCGTCATCTTCGACCACCGCGACGGCACGATTCATATCTGGGACGGGTGGCACCGGAGCGCCGCCGCCGTTGCCAAGGGAGCGAAGACGATGAAGGCGATCTACGGAACTGCGCCGGAGTACGCGCTGGATATGCCTGTTGCTTGAGGAACGCTGAGAAAACTGGTAGTTAGACTATATGATCTCACCTGGAAGTAACTCTGTCTGGCGGGCGCTGACTACGGTGAATGCACCGCTCCCGACCCACATTGGGGGCAGTACCCTGATCGAATGTCTGCGTCTCGAGACCAGGGACCGGAGATGGCGGCCGCATATCCGGTCCTTCTTCCGAGAGGTCGGGACCGACGCCATCATGGACATGGTTGTGGAAGGCTCAGTGACGTTTGACGATCTTTCAAAGGCGATCTCGTTCTGGGAAGTCGATGAGGATTACGAAAATGCGCGATGGATCAGGGAAATGGCCCCCGTCTCAGTGGCAAAAGCTGATGGGGATGACGTTAAGGGCGGTGGATTCAGTCGCAACTGACGGCGAATCACCCGCGTGGACTTTCGGCGGCGGAACCTCTCTAGCGATCGATATCGGGCATGGATTCCGCCTGTGATCTCGCACTGGAGGCGTTGGAGCACATGGAGCACGGTGCGCACCCAGCTCCATGATCGGACCGCGACGATGCGGGCCTGCTGTAGCAACCACTATGCGATGATGGTCATGCCCATCATCTTGGCATGAATCACTCTCCTGAGGCGCGGAAGTCCTTCATGGCTTCAAGGGACATGACGTCCACGCCACGGATCGCGCCGGGCTATGTCCCGGGTCCGTGAGGACGGATCGGTGCCAGTCAGTCCCGGTCGAAGGTCGCCATCGGCAGATCATCGATCGCGCCGTTTCGTCCTGCGAAGTCCCTGAAGGGCCGCTTGCGGCGTCGCTCCTCGATGCCCCGAAGGTTGTCGATCGATGTGCGAAGCAGCTCCATCTGCTCGGCCACCGCGTCTCGATCGATGAAGGAAGCGCTAAACAGGCTTTCTAGGCTTTCTCCAGTACGAGAATTGGAGCGCCACACCCGGTGAGCCATCCTGACATCTTCGCCGAAATACTTGGAAAAGAGCTCTCTGACTTCAAGCAATCGCTGCACGTCAACCTGGCCGGGGGAGACGCGGCCATCGATCCATGCCCAGAGCATGGGCTGGCTCGTCGTGAAAACCTTGGCAAGATCGCGCATAGGGAAGCACTGACGAAGCCGCCCAACAAACTCGACTGCGTCTGCGGTCTCAGACATGAAAGACACTCATGGAATCGAGCGACATGACATCCACTCCAAGCAGAGAATCCCATTCGAATACCACGTCCGCCTCTTCTCGGGTATCCACAACGGTGCCGCGGGCCTTGGCGTGCATCATGGCCACGTCGCCGAGGGTCGGCTTGACCTTGGGCAAGTTGACTACCGCCTTCGCAGCGATCTGGAGCTCGTTCTGCTTGCCGTAGACGTTCGCGTGGCTGCGTCGTCCCGAGGCGATGTCCGCGAAGATGACCTCACGCCTCACCACGTCGAAGATCAGCGGCATGTGCATGGTCGACCCCGACTTGACGTCGAACTTCAACGCCACCGACTCCGGCTCGTACTTTGTCCCGGACTTCAGGGCATCGCGCTCCATGAAGCCAGCGAAGCAGGGAAAGCCCTTGAACGGGCCGCCGCTGTACGAGATCAGATGACCCATCAGGTATCGGCCGCCCTTGCGCGCGATGTGGGCCGGATCGAAGTCGATGAATTCCGAGGCTCCTTCCGGCGCCCACGTCACGTCGCCCGAGTGGATCACGTTCCAGCCGTTGTGCGCCAGGTCACCGTAAAAGACGTTCTGCAGCACGTTGAAGTCCTCGTCGTAGACGACCGAGGAGAGGTCCACGTCCTCTCCCGTCCAGTGGACGAACAGGCGGATCACCGGAGCATCACCCATCGGATAGCGCTGGCCTTTGGTGACCTGAACCGTGGTCGAGCTGTCGCCGCGCCTGTTGAATGGCACGACCTGATCGTGGAGGGCGGGATCGACGAAGACCTTGCCCAGGGCAGGAAGAGCGAAGAGGCGCTTCAGGATCTCGCTGTCGATGATGTGGATGGCTCGGCGTACGGCGTGCGCAGGCAGGATGTCGCGCTTGTCTTCGGCGACCTTCATCTTGTTCGAGGCACCTTTCGGCGTGAAGACGCGCATCGCCGACTTCGCCGTTCTCGCTGCCAGGTGTTTGCGCAGGGCGAAGAGGGCTGGCAATGCCGCATCCTCGGCAACGTGCCCCAGCATGTTCAGCAGGATGCCTTCATGGTGCTCGTCCTTCAGGCTGCGCAGCATGAAGTCGAGGCGACGGACGAACTCGCCGGGGCGCTTGGCAAGATGGGTCGCGAGACCGTCGGGGCCGACGATCCAGCCGATGCGCGCGAGGTTTTCGGATCGACGCGAGAAAGTCTCGATCGACGACGGCTCGCCGCGGATCCTGTCAAACACGGAGGCGACCTTCGGATAGCGGCGGCGCACGTCCGCCCGGCCGACGTGGATGTCGAACGCCAGGCGCTTCCACTTCTCGCGGTGGCGCAGGATGTCCTCGCCGAGATTGTCCATTGACTCGAGAAGCTCCAGCAGCTTGCGGCGGCGCGCCTTCGTGATCCTGAATCGGACGTTCTCCGAAAGGGAAAGGTCGGCGTTCTCGTCGCTCATCCACGTCGCGAGGCGGAGCGCGTCGGTCGCGCCCTTCACGAGATGTCGGATGGCGGTGCCATCCTCGCCGCTGGCCGCGAATGCCAAAGGAAGGTTCTCGCGGAACACCTCGGCCGGCACCTCGACGCGATGGCCGGCCTTGATCGCGGCATTCACGAATGCGCGCTCGTCCTTGGAGAGCGACGACGGACGGGCGATGAGGCGGCGCACGGATCCCGCGACCATTTCGCTGTCCGCGAGGCGAAGCAGCTTGTGTGGCGAGACAGACTTGAATTCGAAGAGAACCTCGTCCGATGACGAAAGCTCGCGCACCTGTCGCTGGCAGAGAGGGCACGCGGAGAACTGGGTGAGATCCGGGAAGAGGTCGTCGCAGATGAAGTGCCCGCAGGAGAGCAGGACGAAATTGTTGTGCGGGCGATCAATCTCGTTGCGGAACGCAGACACGATGCGCTTCGCCAGGTAGGCGTGCGTGTGCGGCGTGTCATAGGGAAATTTGTTGTAGAGCGCAGAATGGTTCATCAGCGATCCCGAGAGATCCCGGAGATCCGTCAGCAGGGCATTTCTGAACCTGAGAAAACCTGACTTCTCCATCCTTGCGAGCGCGTCCAGAAGTTCGGGCGCGAAAGTGAAGCCCTCGAGTGCGGCCTCGGCATTGAGCGCGGCCGCCTCGGTGCGCAGGATTGGCTGGTCAGCGGAAGGCGTGACAAGAACCTGACCGAAGAGCGAGATGAGCGCCTTCTGCATTATGGAGACCTCTGAATTCAGGGGAAGAAGGAATGAGCGGGTGGCATAGCGGACAGCTAGTTCGCCTATGAAAAAACAGAAGGAAGCACATCCATGGGCCTCCCGCTCTAGGACTATGGATATCTCAATCCTGACGTACCGTCAACAGCGACGAAGGATTCGATCTCCAAAAAAGTGACATGCCGACCCGCAATCCGCACCGTGTGCTGCTCCGTCCCCGGCCTGACACGTTTCGATGCGGATATGCGTCCGGCATGCGGCACAGATTCGATCACATTCGTGCTTCGCGCACAAGAGGATTCGCTTATCGACCGAACATGATAGGTTTGACGGGCTTTGTCAGTCTAGGAGCCGCGCGGTAGTCGCTTCGGAACAATGCACAGCCGATCACGAAGAGGACACCAGCAAGGAAGACGGCGAGGCCGGTGCCTTCCCGGATGTCCGCGGCGAGGCTCTTTCGCAGTTCCGCGGTGTCAAGATGTCCGGGCTTGAGGATGCCAACTTCCTTCATCGTCCTGTCGTAGGACAGGAGCCTGCCCTTGACGAGCGCGCCAACGGCCGTCACCTCGTAGGCTGGAACCATCGTGAAGCGCGTCCGGTTGTCACCGATCCTGGGATCTCCTGCCGCGGCCGACTTCTCGACGAGACTCCCGTTGACGAGATCGAAGCGGAGCCTCGTTGAGGCAGGAAGCTTCTTGTACTGCTCCCAGTCCATCATGAGCTTCACCTCGCCGCCGAGGAACTGCGTGTAGGAGGTGTCCAATGCGGCGATCCGCAGACCATCGCGCACAATATCGATCTGCTCGGCCGCCACAAACCTGTCTGGATAGGCGATGGTGCCCTGATTGAAATGACCCTCTTGGAAGTCCGTTGAATCGATGGGTTCCTCGCTCCAGATCTGCGAGTAGGTTCTGAATTTTCCACGCTTTTCTTTCCATTGATAGATCTGGGTGTCCCGGAAGAGCTTCAATGCCGGGACCTTCAGATTGAAGGCCGGATCCGAGAGTTCGCCCCGAGGGGTGGCGGTGCCGTGGGTGATGACGATCCGCCCCTCCAGTTCGGATGCCTTCGAGGGGTCGTCGTATGCGATGGCTGCCGCAAGAACGCTGTCGAGCTTCGTCAAGCGGTCGTGGTCGATCTTGAGGGTGAACCACGCAAGCGCAAGTCCCGCAACCACGCACACAGCCGCGGCAAGGCTCTTCAATGAAAGTCTTTTTCCAAGCAGTGACATGCTATCTGTCTCCCTTATCGGCCGAACTTGATGGGCTTTTCAATGACAGTCGCTGTCGCAAAATCTTTGGTCACCATGCCGAACGCGAGAAGGACCATGCCAAGCGCAGAGGCCAGTCTCATGGTGTGGCCTCCGGTGTTATCCTCCTCGATGCGCAGGATCATCGAGGAAAGATCGGTCGCACCAACAATATACTGTCCGACATGGCCATATCCTTCGGTCTCGCCGGGCACGATTTTTCCGTCATGCATGAGGCCGACGACCACGCCGTCTTTCGGCACGATCGCCCGGTAGCTGATCCGGTTGGTGCCGACCCTAGCCGGATCGCTCTTTCCCGATGCAACAGGCGCTGTTTCAATGAGGCGTCCGTGATCCAGGACATATCGGCTGCGGACACGGTCGGGCAACTGCGGCAGCATGTCGGTGCTGACAGGGATCAGACGTTCCTTGACGGAGGCGATGAATGCCTGATCGATCGGAACGCCCGCGACGGCTAGATCCTCCGCGCGGTCAGCGTAGCCAGGGTACTCGACGTCGCCGCGGTTCTTGTGACCGTCAGGGCGCTTGAACGACTTCGAGTCGACGGGCGTGTCGACCCATGCCGTCCGGTACTTCGGATGCTTGCTTCCGTCCTGAACCCACTGGTAGATCTCGGTCTCCCGGGTTATGGCGACGCTGCCGAAACGCAGCCCCAGATCAGGATCGACCAGCGTCCTCGAGGCTGTCGGCTTCCCGGTCGCGTAGACAAGCTTTCCTTCCAGCGCCGCGAGGTCGTCGCCAGAACGCACAGCGGTCGCTCCGGTCATGAACGCCAGGAGCTCCTGCTGCCTTGTTTCGAAATAGGCGTCGATGCCGAAGGTGGCGGCACCTGCAGCTAGCGCGAGAATTGCGAGGACGGAGAGGGCAGTGAGCCTGCGTCTGAAGATGATCATGGTGGAATCCTTCGATGTAAGGATTCATTACCACGGCCATAATCCATGTCAACAAAATGTCATGGATTGGACGGCAAATTCCTGACCTTCGACCGTCTCCTACGGCGTGCTGGGAGCCGCCGGCCCTGCCACCCGTTCGGGGACCAGATAGAGCCATGTCAGACGTTGAAAGTGCCAGTTAGCCTCCTCGCCAGTGTCACAGACCACGACGCGGTAGTGCCACTGATCGGCATCGCCGACGATCACTCCGCGCCGTCCATCCTCATGCTCCACGAATCTTTCACTGATGGCCACAGCGTAGTCTCCTATAGGGTCGATCTGGTCGGTTGGCGGTCGCTTTCGCCGCCAGACCGGGCTTGAGATGATGCTGGAATGCGTGACTGAATTCCGCAACCCCTGCTTCTCGCAGGCGTGGCGGGAGCGCGTCCGCCACTTCCAAAGAAACTCGGACAAGACTGTGGCTATTCGGATTATCGTGTGGAACCACACGTTGATCCTGGTATGGCTCGGCACCGCCTCAGGCGGCGTCCGCGACCATGTTTCCGAGGCGACGCACGGACCGATGCCCCACGTTATCGCCTCCGGGCGGCCTAGCCCGCCCGTGCGCCGCAAGGGCGCGGTTTAAGATATTGATCGCCGCGTTGTGGTCCCGGTGCAGGACAAGACCGCAGGTGCAGCGGTGCATCCGCTCGGAGAGCGGCTTTTGCACGCGCTCGTCGCAGGACGAGCAGTCCTGCGAGCTGAAGGCGGGGTTTTCCTTCACCGTCGTCCCACCGGCTCTTT
>JAESGS010000542.1_pt1 | contig 25168 bp, 21 predicted proteins | sample 9269761 | NCBI WGS metagenome assembly JAESGS01 (sample SAMN15741799, study PRJNA653493) | algae metagenome | isolation source: Cyanosarcina radialis HA8281-LM2 and co-occurring heterotrophs from damp... | place: USA: Makauwahi cave, Hawaii | collected 2011-01-06 | reverse complement strand
GCCCGAGCAGCGACTGGAAGCCCGGAACGAAGGTGCCGTAGACGTCGTCCGTCAGCACGATCAGGTCGGGGCGCTTCTTGTTGACGAGGTCGACAAGGCGCTTGATCGAATCCGGATCCATCGCCACGGCGGACGGGTTGCCGGGATTGACCAGGAACAACGCCTTCACCTTGGGGTTTTCCAGCGCCTTGATGTCTTCGTCGGTGAACTGGAAGCGGTCCTCCTGCTCTGCGCTGACATTGATGGTCTTGAGGTCGTAGTCCTCCAGTTCCGGCATTTCGAGATAGGGCGTGAAGATCGGCGTGCCGAGCGCGATCGTGTCGCCGGCGTTAAGCAGGCGGGCGTTCTTCAGCGCCTTGAAGATGTAGCACATGGCGGCGGTGCCGCCTTCGACGGGGTAAAGGTCGAACTTTGCCTTCGGGCGGTGGCCGGCGCACATCGCCCACATCAGGTACTCGTGGGTGATGATCTCGTTGTGGTGCAGCGCCCGATCGGGAACCGGATAGTTGTCGCCGATGATCGAGTCCGTGAGCTCGTGCACGAAGGCGTCCGCATCGAAGCGGAAGGTGGTGATGGCGTAGTTGACGGCGTCGGAAAGCGTCTTTGCCGGCGGGATGCCTTCATCCTCTTCGTCCCAGTCGGCGGTGTTTTGCAGCAGCTTCTTCGTCCACTTTTCGAACCGCGCGTGGGCGCCGTCCTTCGGCGGCATGCCGGCAACGCCCGCCTTCGGGTCGTAATAGGCGCGTTTGGCCTCCGTCAGCGCAAACTGGCCGAGCAGGAAGAAGGCCTCGCGAGCGCGTGTCGCCGTCCAGTTCGGGTTGCCGCGGCCGGCATTGAGGAAAGCCTTGGCGGATTTCTGCGAGCTCGACTTGGCGAGCTTGATCAGTTCGTCCTTGATTTCGAACGGGCTGAGATCAGAAAGGCTGTCGTAAAAATTTCTGTCCAACATGGTCCACACTCCCTGTGATCTATGCATTTTGAACGATGGTCGGCTTCGCTCGCTCGCCTCAGGCGAGCATGATGACGATGACGAGGCCGAAGATGGTCAGCAGCGTGTTGCCGATGGCGTAGGGCATGCCGTAGCCGAGTGCCGGCACCTTGCTCTTGGCCGCCTCCTGGATCATGCCGAGCGCTGCCGTCGTCGTACGCACCCCGGCGCAGGCGCCAAACAGGATCGCCGGGTGGAACTTGAAGACATAGTGGCCGAGGAGCACCGAGGCGATCATCGGGATCGAAGTGGCGACCACGCCCCAGATGAACAGCGAAATGCCGACTTCCTGAAGCCCCGCGACGAAGCCGGGACCGGCGCCGATCCCGACGACGGCGATGAAGATGTTGAGGCCGAGCGTGTTCATCAGCCACAGCGCCGGTGACGGGATGCGGCCGAAGGCGGGGTAGGTGGTGCGCAGCCAGCCGAGCACGAGGCCGGCCAGAAGCGCGCCGCCGGAGGTCGAAAGGCCGATCGGGATGCCGCCGATCGTGATTGTCAGCGCACCGATCATCGCGCCGATGAAAAGCCCCCAGCCGAGGAAGGCGATGTCGGTCGTCTCGACGGGCCGGTCGGCAAAGCCGAGCGCCTTGATCGCCGCTTCGACATGGCGTTTCGCGCCGCCGATGGTGACGATGTCGCCGCGCTCGACCGTCGTGCCGGGCAGCACCGGGATCTCCACCAGCGAGCGGATGATCTTGCGGGCATAGACGCCGCGCGCCCAATCCATGGTGCTGACTTCCGCCAGCGTCTTGCCGGCGAGCGCCTTGCTGGTCACGTAGACATCGAGGACTTCGGCTTCCGCGTTGAGCAGCTCCTTGTCCTCGACCTCGATCAGCTTGCTGTCGAGGTTTTCGACGAGCAGCGAACGCCGGCCCGAGAAGGCGACCACGTCGCCCGGCTGCAGCACGGTGTTGCCATCGGCCTCGATGATCTGGTCGCCGCGCCGCAGGCGCTCGACGAAGACGCGGATCCCGGGAAGGATGTCCTTGACCGGTTTTCCGGTGAGCCCGCTTGCCTCGTCGACGCGATAGGCCCGCAGGCCGAAGTCGTGATAGGCGCGGGTAATGCCGGGCTCGCTGCTCTCGCTGCCACCGCCGAGCTTGGCCTCGTATTCGCGGCAGGCCGCCGGAAGGTCGATGCCAAGAAGCTTGGGACCGAGCTGGGCGAGGATGATCGCCGAGCCGATCGTGCCCCAGATATAGGTCACCGCATAGGCGATCGGGATCTGGTCGGCAAAGGTCTTGGCCTGCTCCGGCGTCAGCCCGAGCGAATTGATCTGGTCGGTCGCAACACCGATCGCAGCCGAGATCGTCTGCGAGCCGGCATACATGCCCGCGCCATAGCCGAGCGGCAGCCCGGCAATCAGCGCGCAGAGATAGGGAACGACGAGGCACAGCACCAGCACGGAGAGCGCAAAGGCAATCTGTTTCGGTCCATCGGTGCTCAAGCCCCGCACGAATTGCGGCCCGACGCCGTAGCCGACGGCGAAGAGGAAAATCAAAAACAGGGTGGATTTCAGGTCGCCGGAAACCTGGATACCCAGCTGCCCGATGAGAACGCCCGCAAGCAGCGTGGCGGTGACATTTCCAAGGTTGAACCCCGCGACCTTGATCGGACCGATGAGGAAGCCGATACCGAGGGCGAGGAAGACGGCGACAGGTGGATAGGTCCGAAGTGTGTCGACGAAGAAATCAATGGGATTCACTGATGCTATTCCCTTCTGAAAGTTGAGTTGCCGTCACTTCATTTCGGGATCTGCGCGGCTAAGTTGAGCTTGTTTCCGAGGCTTGTCGATGCCCAATTTTAATCCCGGCAATTGTTGCTTCGGTCGTCGAAATTCTCAACAGGCATAGGGTTACGTGAGCGTAACGTATGTTACATTCCAGCGTTTTACTTGGGGTTCGGGATCGAGGGCGCCGTGATGTGTCGGTGGCATTCGATCGCAAGACCGCGGCGTTGGCCCGGATCGCGACGCCACTTCAACTCTTGTGTTGTAATTCGTAACGTTATCTCCCAACGTGAGGCACGGGGCTTTTTCTCTTGGTCATGCTTGGACAAGCGGCTGGACGCACAAGGAACGGCGCGCCTTGCTGCTTGCGATAGGGGCGGCAGAACTTTGAGGGCTTGAGAAGAAAAGCGGCATCGTCTTCGCAAGGCGGCCGGTTCGTAACGTGACGAGGAGGGAAGCAATGATGGATGAGGTTATCCGAAGGCTCGGCGCACTTGGCGTTCAGCTCCCGACGCCGCCGAGGCCGCTCGGCGCCTACCGTGCGGTGATCGAGGCGGGCGAGATGCTTCATGTTTCGATGCAGGGGCCATTGCTGGACGGGCGCTTCGTGCATCCGGGGTTGCTCGGGCGCGATGTGACCATCGACGAGGGGCGCAAGGCCGCAGAGCTGGCAGTGCTCAATGCGCTGGCGCAGATCCATGAGCATCTCGGCCGTTTCGAGCGTATTCGCCAGATCGTCCGGCTGGAGGGGCATGTCGCCTGCACTGAGGATTTCCTGGAGCACCCGAAGGTCCTCGACGGTGCCTCCGAGCTACTGGCGGCTGCCTTCGGCGAAAGGGCCGGCCACATTCGCTCCGTCTGCGGCGTGCGAAACCTGCCGGGCAACGCCTCTGTCGCGGTGACGCTGACGGCCGAACTCTTCCCGCCGGAGTTCTGAGGCAGCACGGCACGTCTCTTAGCCGAAAGGTGGTCGCTATTGCGGGCGTCGGATTGTGTCCGGCGCCCGATTTTCGACTTGCGCGACGTAATGTTATTTAATAACACATCTCGCATGACGAAACGCCGCATGTTGATAGATCCCTCCCGCCTGTGTCGTGCGGTTGTCTCGTCTGCCGATTCATGCGAGGAAGGCGTTGATGGTGCTGCGTCCGCGACAATGCGGAAGCGGCTGAAAAGGGAACACGGAACGGACGACCCTGATGGGGCCGAGACCGTGGCTGCCCCCGCAACTGTGAGCGGAAAGCGCATTCACACCATGTCACTGGTCGAAGACCGGGAAGACGTGGATGCGCCACGACCCGCGAGCCAGGAGACCTGCCATCGAACCGATCAACCACAACGGACGGGGTGTTCCGATGGAAAAGAACTGGCTTTCATACGACGGTTTTCCGTCCTCTTGCCGTTTCGCCATCTCTTGCCGTCAGTCCGGCGGAGGGCAGGAATGGCTGAGCCGAATTTCCGACAGCACAAGATAACGGTCTGCACCGATTGCCGCTTCACCGGCGGCCCATGCGTGCCCGGTGCCGAGCTGATCAAGCGGCTCAACCTGAGCATCGCAGCGCTCGGCGCGCCGCTCGATCGCGACTTCTCGATCGCCGGCACGGTCTGCATGGCAGCCTGCACGCGGCCCTGCACCATCGCCTTCCAGGCGACGGGGAAGGCGACCTACCTCTTCGGCGACGTCTCGCCGGAAGAGGATATCGATGATCTCGTGCGCTTTGCCACAACCTATGCCGAGCGTGGCGATGGCATGACGCGGGCGGCGGAACGGCCGCGCGGCCTGAAAGGCAAGACGCTTGCCCGCATTCCCGCAGCGATGCTCGTCTCCGAAGATCTCGGGGGGCACTTCCAATGAGGTCGCGGGGAGGAACGTACCCATGAGCTGCAACGCAACGGGAGCATCCCTCACGGTCGAGGGCCTTCGCTGGGGGCCGCGTTCAGGCCTGACGCTGGTCAACGATATCGGCTTTGCGATCGCGGCGGGCAGCCGACTTGCGATCCTCGGGCCGAATGGCGCGGGTAAGACCTCGCTTCTACGCTGCCTCTACCGGGCGGTGCAGCCGAATGCCGGCCGTGTTTCGGTCGATGGCGTCGATCTCTGGTCGATCTCGGCGCGCGAGGCGGCAAGAACAATCGCCGTGGTCTTGCAGGAGATGCCGGGCGATTTTCCCTTCAGCGTGCGCGACGTCGTGATGATGGGACGCATCCCGCGGCGGGAGGGCTTGAGCGGTTGGAGCGATTTCGATCGCGAGCGGGTGCAGCATGCGCTCGCGCATCTTGATCTCGGCCATCTTGCCGGCCGCCAGTTCGCCACACTTTCGGGCGGTGAGAAGCAGCGGGTGCTGATCGCCCGCGCGCTGGCGCAGGAACCGCGCATCATCATCCTCGACGAGCCGACGAACCATCTCGACATCCGCCACCAGCTCGAAATCCTCGAGCTCTTGCAGACGCTGAAGCTGACGATCGTCTCGACGCTGCACGACATCAATCTCGCCGCCGAGTTTGCGACGGATGTCGCGATCCTGACCGCCGGGCGGCTGACGGCCTTCGGCCCACCCGAAGAGGTGCTCAGCCCCGGCGAGCTTTCGGCCGCCTTCGGCGTCACTGCCACCGTTCACAATGCCGCTGCCGGCGGCGCCCGTTTTTCCTTTTCACTTCCTAGACAGGGATCGATTTCATGAAGATCAATATTGCCCCATTTTCTCTTCTTTTCGTGCTTGCCGCCGCCACGCCGGCGCTCGCCTATCCGGTAACCGTCAAGAGCTGCAACCGCGAGGTTACCTTCGACGCGGCGCCGAAGCGGGCGATCGCCAATGACGTCAATCTGGTGGAGATGATGCTGGCGCTGAGGCTCCAGGACCGCATGGTCGGCTATACCGGCGTTTCCGGCTGGAAGACGCTGGACGAAAAGCTGCGTGAGGGCGTCAAGGAACTTCCGGAGCTTTCGGAGAAGTATCCGACCAAGGAAGTGCTGCTCAACGCCGATGCCGATTTTTTCTTTGCCGGCTGGAACTACGGCATGAAGGTCGGCGGTGAGGTCACGCCCGAGACCTTGGCGCCCTTCAAGATCGGCGTCTACGAGCTGACCGAGTCCTGCATCCATGTGATGGCCAAAGAGAAGCCTGATATGAACGACATGTTCGTCGATCTTCTCAATCTCGGCCGCATCTTCGGCGTCGAGGATCGCGCCGAGACGCTGGTTGACGGCTATCGCCGCCAACTTGCCGAGATCACCAAGGCGAACTCCGGCAAGGCTAACCCGACGCGGGTCTTCGTCTATGATTCGGGCGAAGAGAAGCCCTTCACCTCTGGCCGCTTCGGCATTCCGACGGCGATGATCGAGGCCGCCGGCGGCGCCAACATCGTGGACGACGTGGAAAAGAGCTGGGTGGAAATCTCCTGGGAGCCGGTGATCGAGCGCAACCCGGAAGTGGTGGTCATCGTCAACTACGGCGAGGTCAAGGCCGAAGACAAGATCGCCTTCATGAAGAACAATCCGGCCTTCAAGAATGTCGATGCCGTCAAGAACGATCGCTTCGTCGTGCTCGATTATGTCGAGGCGACGCCAGGCCCGCGCAACATCGACGCCATTGCCAGGCTTGCCAAGGCCTTTCAGGGCGAGGGCCTGTAAGCGATGCTGGCTGAGGATGCGTCGCCTGGTCCCGTCGCCGTTTCACGCGTAGCGCCGGCGCGGGCGCTGAAGGCGGGTGTCGGTCTCATGGCGGCGCTTTTGCTGCTGGCCTTGACCGTCACGGCCGGCGTGTCGCTCGGCTCGGCGCCGATCCCGGTTGCGACCGTCTGGTCGATCATCGCCAGCAAGATTTCGCCCGGCAGCGTCGAGGCTTTCTGGTCGGCCGGGCGCGAAAGCATCGTCTGGGATGTGCGCCTGCCGCGCGTCATGCTGGCGGGCCTCGTCGGGGCCGGGCTGGGGCTGACCGGTGCCGTGCTGCAGGCGGTCACGCGCAATCCGCTCGCCGATCCGCATCTGCTCGGCGTTTCCTCCGGCGGCGCGCTCGGCGCGATCGTGGCGCTGCTGCACACCGGCATGATCCTCGGTCTTGCCACGGTGCCGCTCTTTGCCTTTGCAGGCGCGCTTTTCGCAACCGTGCTCGTTGCCTTCGTCTCCCGCGTGCTCGGCAGCAGCGCCGACCGCCTGGTGCTGGCCGGCGTCGCGGTCGCCTTCGTCTTAACATCCGTCGGCAACCTCATGATTTTCCTTGGGGACCCGAGGGCGACCCACACGGTCATCTTCTGGATGCTTGGCGGTCTTGGCCTGGCGCAATGGTCGCAGCTCGTCTATCCCGGCCTGGTGCTTTTCGCCTCCCTCGGCTGGCTGATGATCCGGGCGCGCGAAATCAATGCGCTCGCCATGGGCGACGAAACCGCGATGACGCTCGGCATTCCCGTGCGCCGCTTCCGGCTGACGCTGTTCGTCGTCACTGCGCTTCTGACCGGGGTGATGGTCGCCTTTTCCGGCGCGATCGGTTTCGTCGGGCTGATGGTGCCGCATTTCGTGCGGCTTCTGGCCGGCAGCGACAACGTGCGGGTCATTCCGCTCTCGGCCTTCTTCGGGGCGCTGACGCTCATCCTTGCGGATCTGGCGGCCCGCGTCATCATGGCGCCGGAGGACATGCCGATCGGCGTCGTCACCGGGCTCGTCGGCGGCATAGCCTTCATTGCCATCCTGAAGCGACGCGCGTAAGGCGGGTAGGAACAAGTTATGGACAAGGGCCGGTTATGGACAAGGGCCGGTTCCGGCCTATGTGTTAGCGCAGCCGAGGGATCGGCGACTGGCCCGCATGAGGAGCATATGGCGAACGAAGCTGACATCTGCACGCCGCAGGACGTTCTGAATTTCTGGTTTGGCGAACTCACCTATGACGACTGGTTCGGGACGAGCCACGAACTCGACCAGGCCTGTATCCGCCGCTTCCAGGCGTCGCACCTGGCGCTGGCCCGTGGCGTCGACGAAATCTGGCGCGCGAGCCCGGAAAACCGGCTGGCGGCGATCGTGCTTTTGGACCAGATGCCGCGCAACATGTTTCGCGGCACGCCGCTCGCCTTTGCCACCGATTGCCTGGCGCTGCACGAGGCGAAGCTCGCCGTTGGCACCGGGGCAGACATGGCGATCAAGCCGGAATGGCGCGCTTTCGTCTATCTGCCTTTCGAGCATTCGGAGAACCTCACCGACCAGACCATGTCGGTGAAGCTCTTTACCGAGCTCGGCGATGCCGATTATCTCGACTATGCCATCCGGCACCGCGAGGTGATCGAGACCTACGGCCGCTTCCCGCATCGCAACGCCTTCCTGGCGCGTGCCTCGACGGAGGCCGAACTTGCCTATCTGGCGCAGCCCGGCGCCGGTTTTTAACGGGAAAGCGGGCGCTGACGGGGATTTATCGCCGTTCTTTGCATCTTTCCGCCGTCTTTCGTATTCACATCGAAACGTGAAGACGGCCGGAGCGATTCCGGACCACGGTCTCAATCTGCAAGGATCATGAAATTGCGTTCTGTCGGAAAACTGCCCGCCATTCTCGTCTGCCTGCTGGCGCTTGCCGTGGGCGGCCCGGTCATGGCCCAGAAGGCGGCGCAGCCGACACAGGCGACCGCGCAGAATGGAGCCCAGCCGGGTCAGAAGTCGGGGCCGTCCGCCCAGCCAGCGCAATCGGCCCAGACCCCCTCTCAGCCGGCTGGCAAGCCGGTGACCGAGGAGGGCGCTCAGCCAGCTGCTGCCGGCACGACGCCGGATTCCGCCGCACCGGCGGCAACCGCAACCCAACCGGCACAGGGCACGCCGGCCTCGGCGCAGGATGCCGCTCAGGCCGAGGCGACGCCGCCGGCCGAAAACCAGACGGCGGAGCAGCTCGCCAAGGCCGGCGTGGAACTGAATAGGCTGACGGACCAGGTCGCGAAGGCCAAGGACGACGACATAGCGCTTGCCGAACTGAAGGTGCAGGTAGATGCGCTCGCCAAGCAGATCATCGGCGTCTCGGTCTCGACCCGCCCGCGTCTCGACGAGATCAAGGCGCGGCTGACCGAACTTGGCGATCCGCCGGCCGAGGGACAGCCGCCGGAAGCCGACATCGTGACCGCCGAGCGCAAGCGGCTGATGGCCGAGCGCGGCGCGATCAACGCGCTGACCGGCGAGGCTGAAGGCCTGTCGGTGCAGGCGACGAAGCTCTCCAACGCCATTACCGCGACAAGGCGCGCGCTGTTTTCCAATACGCTCCTGAAGAACACCGAAGTCTCGACCGGAATGTTCGACGACGCGCTGACGGCGACGGCGGACGAAACCCGGGTGCTGTCGCGCAGCGTCGGAAGTTGGCTGAGCTTTGCCTGGAACTACAAGCGCGTGCCGCTGCTGACGGCGCTGTTCCTGTCGCTGCTGGCGGCGCTCGTGTTCCTTTCCGGCAGCCGCAGGCTCTTTCGCCCGCTGATCGAGCATGACATTACCGATGAGGAGCCGAGCTACTTCCGGCGGCTTTCCGTCGCATTCTGGTCGACACTGATCCCGACCATCGCGTCGGCCGCCTTCGCGGTCTCGAGCTTCCTGTTCCTGCGCGGCTTCAACGTGCTGCGCTCCGATATCGCGCCGATCATTGCAATCACGCTCGGGGTCGCCGTCGTCGTCTTCTTCGTGACGAGGCTCGCTCAGGCCGTGTTGTCGCCGCGCGATTCGCGCTGGCGGCTCGTCCGGGTTTCCGATCGCGGCGCGCGGATGCTGATGATCGCGATCTTCGCCATGGCGCTGGTCAACGGTCTCGATTACCTCTTCGGCGGCGTCAGCGAGGCGCTTGGTTCGCCTGTCGTCCTGACCGTCGTCAAGAGCTACATTGCCTCCATCGTCATCGGCCTCATCATCATGGCTTCGGCCTGGATCAAGCCGACGCTCAGGAAGGATGAATCCTTCGATGCCCATGGCCGCGCCTGGCCGCGGGTGGTGTCCTTCGCGCTGCTTGCGACCGGCGCCTTGCTCATCATTGCCGCTGTGTCGGGCTATGTCGGTCTTGCCCGCTTCATCGCCACGCAGATCATCATTACGGGCGCGATCCTCGTCACGATGTATATCGGCATCCTCACCGGCCGGGCGGTTGCCAAGCAGGGCGCCTTTGCCGAGACCGCCGCCGGGCGTTATCTCGAGCGGCGCTATAATCTCGAACAGGTGGCGCTCGACCAGATCGGCCTTGCCGCGGGCCTCAGCATCTACGCGCTGGTCGTGATGTTCTTCATCCCGCTGATCCTCTTGCAGTGGGGCTTCCAGGTCGCCGACATCGAGTCCTGGGCCTACCGGATGGTGACCGAGATCAAGATCGGCTCGATCACGATTTCGCTGGTTGGCATCCTCGCCGGCATCCTGTTCTTCGCGCTCGGCTACGCCGTCACCCGTTTCGTGCAGCGCTGGATCGACGGCAACATCATGGCGCGCAGCCGGGTCGATGCCGGCGTGCGCAACTCGATCCGCACCGGCATCGGCTATACCGGCGTCGGGCTTGCGGGGCTGATCGGCCTGTCGGCGGCCGGCATCGACCTCTCCAACCTCGCGCTCGTTGCCGGTGCTCTCTCGCTCGGTGTCGGTTTCGGTCTGCAGAATATCGTCTCGAACTTCGTTTCGGGGCTCATCCTGCTTGTCGAGCGTCCGTTCAAGGTGGGGGACTGGATCGTCAGCGGCACGACGGAAGGCTTCGTCAAACGCATCTCGGTCCGCGCGACCGAGATCGAGACCTTCCAGCACCAGTCGATCATGATGCCGAACTCGCTGCTCATCAACGCCTCGGTCGGAAACTGGACGCATCGCAACAAGCTCGGCCGCTCCGAAATCGCCATCACGGTGACCTATGCCAGCGAGCCGCGCCGGATCATGGAGCTGCTTTCCGAAATCGCGGCCGCCCATCCCATGGTCTTGAAGAACCCGTCGCCGAGCGTCGGCTTCACCGCCTTTGGCGATGACCGCATGACCTTCGAATTGCGCATCTACGTCGCCGACGTTCTGACCGGCGGCGGCGTGCGCAACGACCTGCGTGTCTCGATCTACGAACGCTTCCGCGACGAGGGCATCGGTGCGCCGTTCCCGGTCAAGATCGAGGATGTGCCGGTCGAGGACCAGACCGGCATCGAAAGCCACCACCCGGAAGAGGTTGGCGAGCCGAAGGGCGCCACCTCCGCCGAGGAAAGGGCCGCAGCCAAGTCCGGCGCTTCGGACAAGAAGACGGCCGCTGCGGCGCCGCTCGACGAGGAGCGCGAAGTGGAGGGGGCAAGCGGCCGCCGGACCGCCAGCCGCCGGGCAAACCCAAACCGCTGATAAACGGACCGTTCAGCCACTATTCAGCCGGCCTGCCATAAAAAGCATGCAATTCTTCTGGTGACCGACTACGCTGGTCATCGGCTGAAGAGGTGGCCGGCGCAGCGTCGCGAAACCGACGGGGCGGCCGGCTCGGCAAGAGGGCGGCGCGTCTGGCGTCGATGGGCGATGAAGAAATTTGTGATTGCTTTGCTTTCCGGTTTGCTGATGGCCGGCGCGCCGATGGCCGGTGCTGCCAGTGCCGCGACTGTCACGAACAAGGACAGCGAGACCGCCGTTCTGATCGTCGTCGAGGGTGAAAGCCGTGTGGAAGTGGCGATCGCATCCGGAGCGACCGAAATGATCTGCCCGAGCGGCTGTTTCGTCACCGCGCCGAGCGGTGACCGCATCGGCCTGCAGGGCGACGAGAACGTCGAGATCGTCAACGGCAACGTCGTCGTCAAGTAACCTTCCATTGCGTGACAGCGGTACGGCAGGCGCGCCGAAGTCGGGCGGCACTCCATTCGTTCGATATGTCGGCAGGTGCCGTCGCTGATGGCGCCGGCAAGCCCTTGGAGAGTGGTCGCGGTGCTCTCTTCGCTCGAAGCCTAATCCGCATGGATGGGCGAGGGCGCCGAAGGTCTCATTCATTCGGGCGGGCAAGCCCGCCTCGGCCCTGCCGGACACTCTCCTTGCATTGACAGGCTGCATTGCCGGTAGCACGCTTGGGCGTTGGGGCTGACGCGCGTGGTCGCGATCATCCGCGCATTGCCGGGGGGAGCCATGCCATTCCTTCGCATCGCCTTGTCCATTCTGCTGGTGCTTTTCGCATCGGAGGCGCTGGCCGAAAAGCGGGTGGCGCTGGTCATCGGCAATTCCGCATATCAGCACGTGGCCACCTTGCCCAATCCCGGCAATGACGCGCACGACATGGCGGCAAAGCTCGACGGGTTGGGCTTCGAGGTGGTGACGGGCGCTGATCTTGACCTCTCGGGCGTGCGCCGCGCGGTGCGCGACTTCGTCGGCCGGCTCGACGGCGCCGACCTCGCGCTGTTCTTCTATGCCGGGCACGGCCTGCAGGTGAACGGCGAGAACTATCTCGCTCCGGTCGATGCCACGCTCGCTTCCTCCGTCGATCTCGAGTTCGAGGCGGTGCCGATGAACCTGATCCTGTCGGCGATGGAACGCAGCACGCGGGTCAATATCATCCTGCTCGACGCCTGCCGCGACAATCCGCTAGCGGTCAATCTCGCCCGCTCGATGGGCACGCGCTCCGCCTCGGTCGGTCGCGGTCTGGCCAAGGTCGGCACCGGCATCGGCACGCTGATCGCCTTCTCCACCCAGCCCGGCAACGTGGCGCTTGACGGATCAGGGCGCAATTCGCCCTTCACATCGGCGCTGTTGAAACATCTCGGCCAGCCGGGGCGCGACATCACCCGCGAGCTGATCGATGTGCGCCGCGACGTGCTGGCGGCGACCGGCGGCAAGCAGGTGCCCTGGGACAATTCCTCTCTGACCGGCGAAGTGGTGCTGAAGCCCGCCATTGACGGCAAGCCGGCGCCGGCCGAGGCGCCCGCGACGGGGCAGGCCGCCGAGCTTGCCTATTGGGAAACGATCAAGGATGCGACGGACCGAGACCTCTTCGACGCCTACCTGCAGCAATATCCCGACGGTGCGTTCGCATCGCTCGCCAAGGCAAAGATCAAGATTGTCGAGCGGGCTTCAGTGCCATCATCTGAAGGCGTGCCCGACGGATCGGGTGGCCAGGCCGTGGCGGCCATCGATCCGGCGCTGGCTGCGCCCAATGCCGATGACACGACACTGGCCCGTTCTGTACAGGTTGAGCTCAACCGGCTTGGCTGTCGCGCCGGCAGCGAAGACGGCGTCTGGGGTGCCGGCAGCCGCAAGGCGCTCGAAGCCTTCGGCAAGTTCGCAAAGGTCGACCTTGCGACGCTCGAACCCTCCAGCGACGTGCTCGGTCGCCTGAAGTCTGAGAAGGTGCGGATCTGCCCGCTTGCCTGCGGCCGTAACGAAGAGGCGAAGGACGGCCGCTGCGTCACGATCCGGCGCGAGGCGAAGCTGCCGCAACCAGGCGAGACGCAAGGCACGATCAAGGCACCGCAGAAAAACACCGGCACCCGCGCGATCAGCCCACCGGCCGAACTGCAGAAGAAGAGCTTTGCCAATTGCCCCGCAAATGCCGACGTCGCGTTCCGGCAGATGTTTGCCCGTGGCTCGGGCCGGGGCCGCATGACGATTTCCGCCACCCATTCCTGCGGCCGGGCCTTTGCCTGTCATCGCACCGCAAGGGGCCAGCCGTGGGATTGCGGCTGGCGGTGACGCGGACAGCGCATGCTGGCGCCATCGAACGGGGTCGGCGTGAAGGGCGGCGGCGTTTCTCAACCCCCGCGCGTCATTTCGGGGCTTGATTTCGCTGCCGCATGCGCAAGGATCGCCGCGATGGTCAAGGCCGGTTCCGGCAAGGGAGGACTCCCCATGAAACTCCAGCTTATCCGCAACGCCACGCTCAAGCTCGACTATGGCGGCCACACCGTGCTGATCGATCCCTTTCTCGGACCGAAGGACAGCTTGCCGTCCTTTGCGGGGCGGGCGCCCAATCCATTGGTCGAGCTGCCGTTCGACACCGATACTATTCTTGCTGGCGTCGAGCTCGTCATCATCTCGCATCTGCACGAGGACCACTTCGACGACACCGCCAAGCACCGCTTGCCGAAGGGGCTGCCGATCTTCTGCCAGCCGGGCGACGAGGAGGTGATCCGTGGCGCTGGTTTTCGCGACGTCACGCCCCTTCTCGGCAAGGCGCAGTGGCAGGGCCTGAAGCTCACCCGACGCGATGGCAGCCACGGCCTTGGTCCTGTCGTTCAGGACATGGGGCCGGTCATGGGCTTCAGCCTTGAGGCCAAGGGCGAGCCTACGGTCTACTGGGCCGGCGACACGGTGCTCTATCCGGCCGTCGAAAAGACCATCCACGACACGAAGCCGGATGTGATCGTCACCCATTCCTGCGGCGCGCGCTGGGACGGCGCCCTGATCGTGATGGACGCGGCGCAGACGATCGCGGTCTGCGAGGCCTCCAAGAAGAGCATCGTGGTTGCAACGCACATGGAGGCGCTCGACCATGCGACGGTCAGCCGAGGTGATCTGCGCGCCGCTGCCAGCGCCCACGGCATCGCCTTGCCCAGGTTGCTCATTCCGGATGATGGCGACGTGTTGACCTTGATACCGCCCGTGGTCTAGGCGGCCGACAGGTCGCACAGGGTCAAGCCGTCACGCGGTACGGCTGCGGGGGCGCTCCTTGCCCGGCTGCGGTCTTCATCCGCACTGGCTTGTCGCAGGTATCTGTGAATATTCGAAAAGTCGCGCATATTAAACGCAACGAAATCCTCCGCCGCAGGAGCGGTCACCCTTGTGGATCGAAAGCTCGCAGCCATCCTTGCGGCCGATGTCGCCGGCTTCAGTCGCCTCGCAGCGCTCGACGAAGAGAACACGCTTCGCGCGCTCGACCTTTGCAGGGCGCGGATTGCCGAATTGGTGGATGACCATGGCGGCCGCATCTTCGGGACTGCCGGCGATGGTCTCGTCGCCGAGTTTCCAAGCGCTGTTCAGGCCGTCCGCTGCGCGGTGGAAATCCAGCGCGGTCTCCTCGATACGCAAGATCTGCCCCCCGAACGCCGCCTGCAGTTTCGCATCGGTGTCAATCTCGGCGACATCGTCGTTTCGGGAGACGATCTGCTTGGCGACGGAGTCAATATCGCCGCGCGCCTGCAGGAGATCGCTGCCCCGTCGGGCATCTGTATTTCCGGGGCGGTGCGCGAACATCTCGACGGCAAGGTGTCCTTCGCGCTGACCAGCCTCGGCGAGCGGAACCTGAAGAACATCCCCCGGCCCATTCTGGTTTTCCGGGTCGACTGGCAAGATGAGATCGCTGTCGGAGGCGGCATCCTCGACCGATCGCCGCCAGCGGGTCGCAGCAAGGACCAGCCGTCGCTCGTCGTCATGCCCTTCGACAATCTGAGCGGTCCGGGCGACGAGTACTTCGTCGACGGTGTCGTGGAGGAGATTACGGCCGCGCTTTCGCGCGTCCGGGATTTCTTCGTCATCGCGCGCCAGTCCGCTTTCACCTACAAGGGGCGCTTCGTCGACGTGCGTGACGTCGGCCGGGAGCTCGGCGTCACCTATGTGGTTGAAGGCACCGTGCGACGCGGTGGCGACCGGCTGCGCATTTCCGTGCAACTGGTCGACGCCGAGACGCGGACCCAATCCTGGTCGGATCGCTACGAGGGCGCAATCGAGGATATTTTCGAGTTCCAGGATCGGATCGCCGCGCAGGTGGCGGGCGCCATTCACCCGGCCATCCGCGATGCCGAGATCGAGCTTGCCAAGCGCAAGCCGCCGGCCAGTCTGCGCGCCTATGATTTCGTCATGCGTGCCTTCCCCAATCTCTGGGGGCGCCGCAGGGATAGCAACAACCAGGCGATCGAACTGCTTCGGCAGGCGATCCTGGTCGATCCCGGCTACGGCCGCGCGCATGCGCTTCTGGCCTGGTGCCATGCCTCAAGCGCCTCCTATCTATGGACCGACCGGCCAGAGCATGAACTGGATCAGGCGCGTGCAGCGATCGAAGGTGCAGGCTCGATCAGCGACGATCCGACTGCCTTGACTGCGGCTGGCGCGGCAATGAGCATCTGCGGTGATCAGGAGCGCGCCGCCACCTTCATCGAAAAGGCGCTGGCGCTTGATCCGAACAACGCCTGGGCATGGGCTCGCTTCGGCTGGATCGCAATCTTCACGGACAATCCCGCGCGGGCAACGGAACGCTTCCAGCGCGCAATGATGCTCAGCCCGAGAGACCCGCTGGGATTTAACATGAAACTGGGGATGGCCTTTTCCATGGCCATGCAAGGTTCCCTTGCGCAAGCCATCGCGATCGCCCAGGAGGTCGTCAACAACTATCCCGACGTGACCTGGTCTTATCGCCACCTCGCCGCCTGGCCGGCGATGAACGGAGACCTCAAGACCGCCCGTTGGGCGGCGCAGAAGCTGCTTGCGGCCGAGCCGTCCTTTACGATCGAGCGTTATCTCGCCTTGCCATGGTTTCAGAAGATACCGCGCTGGCAGCAACAAATGGCCGAGGGTTTGCGGCAAGCCGGATTGCCGGAACGCTGAAGGAGCGGTTCGGCAAAGTTCACGGGATCGAGAAGATGCTGATCTCGTTGGTGATGCCCCTGAGCGCCACGTTGTGCGACTGCGGATTGAGGCCGCGGTCGGTCAAGAGGCTCGATGCACGCGGATCCTGGAGCACGGCGCCGGTGGCGAAGATTTCGCGCGAGGTCGCCAGATGCTGGACGCGCGAGGCAATGTTGACCGTCTGGCCGAAATAGTCCTGGCGCTCGTTGAGGTTGACGGCGATGCACGGGCCCTCATGAATGCCGATCTTCAGCAACAGGTCTTCCGCGCCGCGCGCGTCGTTGAGTTCGCGCATCGCGTCGCGCATGCGCATGGCGGCGGCAACCGCCCGGTCAGGCGTCGGGAAGGTCGCCATGACAGCATCGCCGATCGTCTTGACGACCGCGCCGGCCTCCGCCGCGACAATCTCGTTGACGACGGTGAAATGGGTTCGCACCAGGTCGAAGGCGGCGAGGTCGCCGACCCGTTCGTATAGCTCGGTCGAGCCGCGCAGGTCGGTAAACAGGAAAGTGAGGCTGGTGATCTTCAACCGCTGGTCCACGTCGATCGTGTCGGTGCGGTAGATGTCGCGGAAGGTCTGGTTGGAAAGCAGCCGCTTGGCCGTCAGAAACGGGCGCCTGCGGCCGAGAATATCGTGCAGCGTGTCGTTGGCGATGCAGACGGAGGGCAGGGTGCGCACATCCGTGTGGTTTTCCACCTGGATGCGCAAGGGGCCAGGCTGCATGGTGATCGCCTCGTCGTGGCGATGGCCGCGATCGAACACCAGCGACAGCGTGCGCCGCTCCTTGGTCGGCTCGCCCTTGACGTCGATGAACTGCGCCGCATGCGTCACCGGCTCGAAGACGATGATGAATTCCGGCGGCAGCTGTAGCGAGATGACGGCCTTTTCGCCGGGCGGCAGCTCCAGCGCCTCGATCACGAAATCGTCGATCTGCGCTTCGTAGTCTTCCTCCGGCAGTTCGATACCCGACCCCCAGTAGATCTGTCGGAAATATTCAGGCGGCGACAGCTCGTGCGGGTTATGCGCCTCGATGTGCCGGACGCGCGGGTTCACGGTGAAGGTGACCTCCACCATTTCGTCGAGTGTCGGCTCGTAGCCGGCAGCGCAGAGCGAGCAGGTATAGGTGTCGCTCTGCACCGTCTTCAGCGAGGTGTTGCTGTCGAGCACGCCGCCGCACCCCGGGCAAAGTACGTTCCATGACAGCTCGAACAGGCCGAGGCGGGAGGCGTGCAGGAAAGCGGCGACCACCTTTTCTTCGTCGAGGCGGTGCTCTGCTGCAAAGGCGAGTGCATTGACACGGCAGAGCTTCCGGTCCGGCGCCTCGCGGACGAATCGCTCCAATACGCCGGCGATTTCAGGCTGCACGGTCTGGCGCAGCATATCGAACAGAGGCTGGGCTTCACTCATGCCGGCATCCTACACCGAAAACGAGCGCCGGGGCAGACGGTTTATCGGTGAGGATTGGTCGAAGGGAAAGCGGCCGACCGCCTTCCCGTCATTCGCTACGCTCGCTTAAATGCGAAGGGAGCTCCACCTCGCCAGCACTTCTCACGCTGCCTTGCGGTCGCGACCGAAGGGATCGCCAAGCACGGACTCCGTGTGCAGGCAGGCCTGCCAACCACTGTTCTTACGTATCCAGGTGGTGGCGTCGGCGGCTTTCAGTGTCAAAGGCTGCCCTTCCACATCCATCTCTTCCGTCACCGTATAGGCAATGACGGCGACGTCCTCGCGCGGAAAGACCACGCTGACGTCGTCGAGGCGGAACGATTTCAGCTTCCAGGAACGCTCGGCCTGCTCTGCCATTCTGCGATAGTCGTCCGGCGTGAGCACCGCTGCGCCTTGCGCTCCGACGACGATCGAGCGTTCGGGCAGCATGGCCACGGATGCCTCGGTGTCTTTCTCCAGAATGGTTCGCCAGAATTCCTGTTCGAGGTCGATAATCTCCTGTTCGTCGGCATGCGCCATGGTTCCTACCTCCGTTTGGCATACCGGCAGAAGACGTCAAACGGCGAAAGGTTCCGCCAAGACAGTTGGGTTCAGGCGATCTCAGAGTGCATCTTGATGCCGGCAACAAGGGCGGGAACCGAACAACCAGCCACGTCGTTTCCCTGGTCTGGCATCATTGGTTGCGACAGGGGATAGGATCATGACGGCGCTATCGGGAAAATGCCTTTGCGGTCGGGTCACGCTCTCGGTGCGAGGCGAAGCGATCCGGGTCGGCATCTGCCATTGCATGGACTGCCGCAAGGAGAGCGGATCCGCCTTCACGTTCTATGGCATCTGGCCCGCGGAACAGTTTGAATATTCGGGCGAAATTTCGGATTTCCAGGGCCGATGCTTCTGTTCGCATTGCGGCTCGCGCGCCTTTTCGGTCGATGCGCGCGAGGCGGAGGTCAAGCTCGGCATCCTGTCCCAGGCGCCGACGCCGCTGAAGCCGAGCTACGAACTCTGGGTCAAGCGCCGGGAGCCTTGGCTGCGGCCAGTGGAGGGGGCCGCGCAGTACCAGGAAGACCGCGAGCGTACCGGCGACGAGGGGCCGGCCGACACCCGCTACTAGGCCCGTTTCGCCACAAATTCGAATCCCCTTAAATGAGCATCGATTCATGCAGTGAATTGTGCTTTAGATCAAAGCGTTGCCGCCCCCGTCCGGCCGAGGCGTCGTCGGCGAGCGGACGCTGGGGGAGTGAATGTCGGCACGGCCTTCCTTACGAATTTCCACGCCGCTCAACGGATTGCTGGCAGCGCTCGGCCTTGCCGCCGTCGCGGCGTTGACGACACGCAACATCGGCGCGACGGCGCGGCTCTCGCTGGAGCTCGTGCTTGGCGGCCTCTGGCTTTTCTATGTGCTGCAGCTGGCCGATACGCTTGCCGCCTGGCCCACGGCGGACCGCCGCGCGCTGATGCCGCATCTCGTCATCGATATGATGGCCGTCATCGTTCCGCTGGCCGCCTTCCTGTTCGCCGATCCGCGCGACCAGAGCCTCTATTGCGGCGTCTGGCTCTTGAAGCCCTTGCGCCATTCCACCTTCTTCCGGCTGCTCGGCCGGGTGGTGGCGCGCGCCGCGCCCAATCTCGTCGGCGTCACCTCGCTCTTCGGCATCGTGCTCTTCGGCGCATCGCTGGTCGCCTATCTGATCGAGCGCGACATCCAGCCGGACAAGTTCGGCAGCATTCCGCAGGCCATGTGGTGGGCGGTGGTGACGCTGTCGACCACCGGCTATGGCGACGAGATCCCGCAGACGCTCGCCGGCCGGGTGCTTGCGGGTCTGGTGATGATGAGCGGTATCGGCATCTTTGCGCTCTGGGCAGGCATTCTTGCCACCGGGTTTTTCGAAGAAGTGCGCCGCCAGGATTTCGTGCGCAACTGGCAACTGGTCGCGGCGGTGCCGCTATTCGAAAAGCTCGGCTCGGCCGCCTTCGTCGAGATCGTCAGGGCGTTGCGTCCGCGGGTGGTGCCGGCGGGTAGCATCATCTGCCGCAAGGGCGAGCCAGGCGACCAGATGTACTTCATCGTCGAGGGGCGCGTGACGATTGCAACGCCGTCACCGACGCCGGTCGAGCTCGGGCCCGGCAGTTTCTTCGGCGAGATGGCGCTGATATCGGGTGAGCCGCGCTCGGCCACCGTCACGGCCGCCACAGAGGTGTCGCTGCTGTCGCTCTATTCGGAGGATTTCCAGATGCTGTCGAGCAGCAATCCGGAGATCGCCGAGGTCATCCGCCGGACCGCCGAGACGCGGCGTGGCCGAACCCCGGAGGCATGAGGAATGCCGGCGTCCAAGGCCGCCTGCGTCTCAAGCCGGCACGCCGGTCTCGTTAATTCGCCGGTCGCTTATTAACACCGAAGAAAGCCTTTCTCCTCTAGCATGGCGCCTGCAAGTTACAGCGACTAGGCGGGCATGAAGAACGCGCGGAGCTGTAGGGGGACACTCTTTTACATAGGCGTTCAATGTCATTTTTTGGCGTTTCCGGAATGTATTATTCCGGCGAATCCCTTGCCGAGCACCGCATCGTGCTTGCCGAGGACTCCAACCTCTTCTCATCGATGGTCTCGAAGCGGCTGAAAGAGCTGTTCGACATCGATGTCATCGTCTGCCGCGACTATGACGATCTGCAGTTCGCCGTCGAAAACGCGACATTCCCGGCCTCGCTCGCCATCTCCAACATCAACCTGCCGGGGGCGGAAAACGGCGAGGCGCTCAACTACCTGATCGAAATGAGCGTGCCGACGGTCGTCTTCACCGGCTCGTTCCAGGAATCGACGCGCGAGAAGATTTTGGCCAAGGAGATCGTCGACTACGTCATCAAGGACAGCGTCTTTGCCGTCGACATGCTGGCGGAATCGGTCTGCCGGTTCCTCACCAACCACAAGCACCATGTGCTGATCGTCGATGACAGCCCGACCGCACGCGCGCTGCTGACGACGCAGCTCAAGCGCTACAATTTCCGCACCAGCTCGGCCGAAAACGGTGCGATGGCGCTGGAGCTCCTCAAGAACAATCCGGACATCGGCCTCGTCATCACCGACTACAACATGCCCGATATCGACGGCTTCGAGCTGACGCGGCGCATTCGCAGTTCCTACGGGCCGCACCAGCTGCGCATCATCGGCGTTTCGTCGTCGACCAACCGGCTTCTTTCGGCGCGCTTCCTCAAGGCCGGCGGCAACGACTTCGTCGTTCGTCCCTTCGTCAACGAGGAATTCTACTGCCGCGTCAACCAGAACCTGGATACGCTGACCAAGATCCGCACACTCAGTGAAAAAGTTAGGGTTCCTGCTTAACCATCAAAGCAGGATCGGTAAAAACCCCTAAAAATTATTGGGTGCGTGCATCAAAAACGCCGCGCACAGGTTGCCGTATTAACGAAATTGCAATCCGGACGGTCTTCAATCCGCCGCAGCAGGAGCGGGAACCCGGTCACACGGATCACGCCGGTCGAAAGGCCAGGCGCGGCAAGTGGCCGGGTTGAAGATTTCGGGAGCCAGCGTCACCCCTTGAGGGAAGCACGCCTGTGGCTCGAGAGGGGTTGCAGGGACGTGAGATTGCGCCGCACGCCGGGCCGGGTGAATTCTGTGCAGAAGCACAGTGACAAGCGCATGCTGCTTGTCGAAGATTCCCGGATGTTTGCGACGGCGCTGAAGTACGGGCTTGAGTCCGTCCACGGCATTCGCGTTACCCATTGCAACTCGTTGGCGGCGCTGAAGGAAGCGCTGGAGGAGGCGCCGGAGAGCTTCTCGCTCGCCGTTCTCGATCTCAACCTGCCGGATGCGCCCAATTGCGAGGCGCTCGAATTCATCCTCGACAACCAGGTGCCGGCCGTCGTCTTCACCGCGGCCTTCAACGACCATACGCGCGAGGAGATCCTCAGGCGCGGCGCGCTCGATTGTGTCATCAAGCACCAGCCGGAATCGATCAATCTCTTGATTGGCGCCGTCGACCGGGCGCTGACCAACGGCAAGACGACGGTACTGCTTGCCGATTCCGATGCCGCCTCGCGCAGCGAACTGGCCGGCATCTTGAGGCGCAAGCGGATTTCCGTCTGCGAGGTCGCATCTGCCGCCGATGCGCTGCAGGTGCTCGACAGCGGCGAGGCCGTCGATCTCGTCGTCACCGACCTTGATCTGGCCGACATGTCCGGCGCAGCGCTGCTTGCCGAGGTGGAGCGGCGGCGGGGCGACGGCGCGGTGCCGGTCATTGGCCTCTCCGACAGCGGCGACCGACGCGCCGGCGCCCGTTTCCTCGAAGCGGGCGGTACGGATTTCATTCAGAAGCCCTTCCTCGAAGCGGAGTTCAATGGGCGCATTGCGCAGGCGGCCGGTGTGCAGAAGCGGCTGCAGACGCTGCAGCGGCAGGCGGCAAGCGACTATCTCACCGACCTCTACAACCGCCGCCACTTCTTCGTGGCGGGGCCGCGGCTGGTCGAGCAGTGCCTCAGGCGCGGCGAACCGACGGCGATCGCCGTGCTCGACATCGATCATTTCAAGCGCCTCAACGACACCTATGGCCACGAGATCGGCGACATCGTGCTGAAGCATGTGGCCAAGCGCCTCTCCGTGCTCGTCGGCGAGGACCATCTGCTCGCTCGCCTCGGCGGCGAGGAGTTCGGCATTCTCTTCAATGGCTGCGACGTGCGCCGCGCCTTCGCCTTCTGCGACGCGCTGCGCCTGGAGCTCGCAAAATCCCGCATCGTCGCCGACGACGAGGAGCTGACGATTACGGTGTCGATCGGGCTTGCCACCATCGAGACCTCGGAAGCCTTCGAGAACTACCTGCACGCCGCCGACCAGTTTCTCTACATGGCCAAGCATGCCGGCCGGAACCGGGTGATTTCCGAGCTGGCGCTGCTCGACGCGCTGGCCTCGTAAACCGCCGGGCCAAAGCGCCAGGCCCGCCTTCAGAAATAAAGATCCGTCACCTGTCGGCTTGGAACGAAGTCGATCGTCCTTCGGTTACCGCACAAGATCAGGCGGCACGAGGAGGACCCAATTCATGACCAATGTCGTTTCAAATCTCTGGTTTGCGAAGGAGGCGCGTCAGGCTGTCGACTTCTATGTTTCGCTTGTTCCCAATTCGGCGATCATCCGCGTCACCAGCTTGCCGGCGGAAAGCCCGAGCGGACCGCCCGGCAGCGTGACGACCATAGAGTTCACGCTCGGCAACCAGGAATTCCTGGCGCTCGAAGCCGGGCCGCTCGATCCGTTCAACCATTCCTTCTCAATCATGATCCAGTGCGATACCCAGGAGGAGATCGACCGGATATGGAACGCCATCAGCGAAAACGGCGGACAGATCGAACAATGCGGCTGGATCCGCGACCGCTGGGGCCTGTGCTGGCAGATCGTGCCGAGGGTGCTCGGCGACATGGTCGCTCATTCCGACCGTGCGCGCGCCAAGCGCGTCACGGAGGCGATGCTCGGTATGATCAAGCTCGATATCGCCGAACTGGAGCGGGCGTTTCACGGCTAGAAGCCGGCTGTCTCGTGGGTGGAGGACCCGCGAGTTATGGGTGCGGCAGGCGGGCCTTGTCCCGCCTCCAGCGACGCTCGAGATGCCAGGCACAAGGCCGCCTGCCTGCGCAACCATGGGGCGCTTTCTGTCGCCATGACATCCACCCGTTTATGACGCAATCTTTTATAGGATGACTAGGCTGGCCGGCGTGGGGCACTTGGAAGCGGACTGGCTGGTGGGGAGAGACGACGTGAATTTACAGATGTTTACGGGTGTTGATGGCCGTATCGGACGTCAGGCCTGGTGGTTGGCGCAGATCGTTATCGGCATAGCGGCGATAGCCGCGATGTTCGCCGGCGGGGCGTTGTTGGCGCTTTCGGGCGTCGACAATTATGGCGCGGGCTTCAGCCTCATGCATATGCTTGTCACCCTCATCATCGCCGCGAGTTTCTATTTCGGCTTCACGGTCAACACCAAGCGCTGGCACGACCATGGCCGTTCCGGGTGGTGGAACCTTGCGCTGTTCGTCCCGGTCGCCGGGCCGCTCTTGGGCCTCGTCATGTTGGGCTTCCTCGCAGGCGAGGAGGGTGACAACCGCTTTGGTCCGCCGGTCCTACGCTTTGTCGGAGGCGGTGCCCCGCGCTTCGGCCGCGCCGGTCAGTGACGCCGGGCTGTAAGTCAAAGGGCTACGGCGACGTTTGTGTGCGTCCGACAGAACGCGTGTCGCCGTGGGCGTTCATTGGCCGCTCCTGCACGTGCCAAGCGCGTGACGGTGCGATGCCGGGCATGATCAAGCCGGGTATTGCCGAGCTTGAGGTCACAAACAGCTTTAGGCCCCGACCGTCGGGTCTCGAGCCTCGCCGGTGCCGGATCGGTCTCGGGCTATGCCGGTCCGCCAGGGCAAAGGCCGACCGCGGTCGTGCCCCGCAATGGCTCTACTTGCTCTTCTGCGGATAGATCGTTTCGCCGCGCTTCAGCATCTCGACGAAGGTCTCGATCTTCTTCTTGCGCCCGGCGTCGGTCTTCATGTTGTGGGTGCGGAAGGCGAGCGCGAAGCGGTTCTGGGCGCTGAGTTTGCCGAGCATCTCGCGGGCTGCGGGCTCAGCGTCGATCGCCGCCTGCAGGTCGTCGGGGATCTGCATGTCCTTGCCGCTCGCATAGGCGCGGTCCCAGCGGCCGTCCGCCTTGGCGGCATCGACCTGTTTGAGCCCATGCTCGGTCATGCGTCCCTCGGAAATCAGCCGCGCGACATTGTCGACGTTGATCTTGCTCCAGATGCTTTTCTTGCCGCGTGGCGTATAGCGCTGCAGGAAGCTCCTGTCGTCGTGCCCCTTGCGCACACCGTCGATCCAGCCCCAGCAGAGCACCGCGTCGATCGCCTCCTTGGGCGTGATCGAGGCGAGGCCGGAGCTGACCTTGTGGGTCTTGACCCAGACTTCGGTTTCGCTCTGGTGGTGGGCGGCGAGCCAGTCGTAAAAGCTCTGGAAGTCCTTGAATTCGTGAACCTTGGCGGGATCGATCTCCACGGGGGCCATCGTTCGGTGTGCTCCTCGCTCTCCTGAAACGCCGACCATTCAAACCAAAACAGCGGCGCGTGCAAGCGCCAGGACGGCACAAGCGGAAAGTGTCACCAACGAAAAAGGGCGGAGAAGCTCCGCCCTTGTCTGGTCCGCCTGATCTGCCGCTTATCGCGCCATCTGCAGCGTCAGCTTGCGGTCGGCGCGCTCCTGCTGCGGCGAGCGGTTGTAGAGTTCGCGATAACACTTGGAGAAGTGCGAGGCGGAGACGAAGCCGCAGGCAACCGCCACTTCGACCACCGGCATCGACGACTGGATCAGCAGATGCCTTGCGCGGTCGAGGCGGATTTCAAGGTAGTAGCGGGCAGGCGAGCGGCCCATTTCCTGGCGGAACAGCCGCTCGATCTGGCGGCGGGAGAGATCGGCACCCTCGGCGATTTCCAAGAGCGACAGCGGCTCGGCGAGGTTTGCCTCCATCAGCTCGATGATCGACAGCA